>Ga0041059_1001579_pt1 | contig 17897 bp, 18 predicted proteins | sample AraColnosormetaG_FD_56232 | JGI IMG/M metagenome (GOLD analysis project Ga0041059, IMG submission 56232) | Arabidopsis roots microbial communities from North Carolina, USA - Col MF nosort | ecosystem: Host-associated > Plants > Roots > Unclassified | place: USA: North Carolina | collected...
TTTTTATATATATATATATATATATATATATATATATACCATCGTTAACATGTTTGTTTATACTTATGGGTATTTATCTATACTATACGGAATTAGAAAGAAGAATACATGGTAAAAAACGAAAAAAGAGATTTATAACTTTATGTTGATTATTCATAAAGTATTTATAAGAAACACTATATATGACATGTTTATACTTGAATTTTAAGTTAATTAAATTTCCTTCAAATATGAAACACCATTTTTCTCTTTCAACTATCCTAAACTTTCACATTTCATTTTATATTAAGACTTTAAGAGAAATGATTTTGTTTTTTTACTTGATAGTTCATATAATTTTGTTTTAAATGCGGAGGGATATGCTTTGAACCCGGTCATTCACAATTATTTTGTGTAAAAAATAATAATTTTACGCATAGAATTTGAAAATCATTTCTAACAGCAGATGATGGCTCTTCAAAGCTGTGAATTGGCACATTGAAATGAAAACTCTCCAACTTACAGCTCCACATCTGCTACTGATTCTACAATTGGGCTGCTGGGCTTCTTACAGCTACTACTTTAGTAACTTATGTGGGCTGAACATAACATTTTGGATCTGGTTCAGTTACTCCATATTTTTATGTGGGTTTTCACTTGAAAACTAGGCGAGCAAGTCCATTGGGGGCACATGGAAGATTTTTTTTATCATGAATCCTTAACAAAATAAGGCAAAAATTAAATGAAAAATGTGATATAAGTTTGGGAAAAATGTTGTTTTATACTGAACATTCAAAAAGTAGCCAATCAATACGTAAATTCTAAAGTCGGTCAAATTAAACATGATAAAAACGTTGACCAGCCATTTTAACAAAAACAAAACGTTAACCTGGCCAAAATCACGAAACGTTAACTTGCATTAATAGATCCGATTAACCCCGTTAGCAGACGTTAATGAATTCTGTTAAAACCGAAAACGGCGTCGTTTTGTACTAAACGAAACAAAACAAAATCCCCAAATCGAAAACTCAATCCCTTAATCCCCAAAACAACATAACTTGTGTCGTTCTTCTTCTTAAGTAATTACTAAATTTTTGTTCTTTACCACATATTATTTAATTATTTCATGATAAATCCAAAAACAAAATGTCTTTTTCATTTCTGAAGAGTTGTATTTTTTTATCGCAACATTTAAAATGTTGATAGTTACTTTTTTTTTTTTATGTCTTTTCATCGTAACTTTTCGCTAACATTGTACTTTTTCGTTAGTACATTTTTATCGCAATTTCTCGTTTGTATTTTTGTCATTTTAAGATTGACGGTTATTTATTTTGGTAGTATCTTTTTTATCGCAACTTTTCGTTAATATATTAATAATTTTTTTTTTTCGCTAGTGTCGTTCCATCGTAACTTTCTATTCACATTGACGGTTATTTTTTCTTTTAGTGTCTTTTTATCGGTTTACTCTAAATGCTGTGATAAATCCTGCATTTAGTTCATGTTTTCGTTCCTTATAATGTGTGTTCTATTTGTATTAAACACAGCTTATTAAACCAAGCATAGAGATAAAGATGGTGGAGAATATAAAAGTATATATATACATATATATATATATATATATGTTAACACTTAGTTAAGAGTGTTTATGTAATTAGTTTTACCTTAATCACTTCTTAGTCTCTGTATATATATGTGTACTTTCCATTACTATGAATAATAAGAATTACTATTCTCTATATGGTATCAGAGCATAAACGCTCCTAACAAAACCTATTTTTTTTTTCAAGGCCGCCATCTTCACACCTCTCGCCATGGCTGCTCAAAACGATGCTATCCCTCTTAATTCAAACATAGTTCTTAATCAACATGATGAATGTCTCAACGCTCATAAGCAACAACTACCTCATGTGGAGCTTACAAGTTCACGCCCACCTTGACGGACATGGCCTTGATGGTCACCTCGACGGATCGATCAACATCCCTCCACCCACGATTACATCAAATGGTGTTATATCAGAGAATCTGCAGTTCACCAAGTATAAAAGCCAAGACAAGCTGATCTACTCTAATCTCATTGGAGAAATCTCAACAAATCTCCAACCCTTGGTGTCACGCACGACCACCGCCAATGAGATCTAGACCAAGCTCTCTGACACTTATGCGAAACCGAGTCGCATCCATCTCCAACAGATTAGAAGGCAAATCACAAGCTGGACAAAGGGAACAAAAACAATTGATGAGTACATGAATGGTCTCACGATACGATAGGATGAGATGGCCTTACTTAGCAGACCTGCATACCATGAAAATATCATTGAGAAGATCTTTATCGGGCTGCTAGAAGAATACAAGACTGTGATTGATCAAATTGAAGGCAGAGATCATCAGTTACAGAAGTTCATGAGAGATTACTGAATCATGAAGGGAGACTCCTCACTGTTGCTACACAACCAACCAATTTTCCAGTCTCTGCTCATGTTAACACAACAACAATAACAACCGCTACAACAACAATGGATGACGCTCTAACAACAACAACAACTCCAACTGGCAACCATCTCAGTCCCAAAACAACAGTCGTTCTGACACCCGTGTATCGAAGCCGTTCTTAGGCAAATGTCAGTTTTGAAGCCACAATGCTAGGCGATGCCCCCAACTCAATCACTTCAGTCCATGTCGTCTCTGTCTCTTACCAATCCGTTCAAGCCCTCGCAACCACGTGCCAATCTCGCAGTTGGTTCATCTTACGCGACCAACCCGTGGCTCCTTGACTCAAGTGCAACACACCATCTAACATCTGATCTCAACAACTTAGCTCTTCACCAGCCATACAATGGTGGTGATGATGTCATGATTGCGGATGGGTCGAACATGACCATCTCTCATACGAGTTCCACTCTCATTTCTAATCAAATTTGATCTTTACTTTTTGATAAAATATTGTGTGTGCTTAATATACAGATGAATCTTATATCTGTATATCGCCTTTGCAACACTAATCAAGTCTCTGTTGAATTTTTTCCAGCTTCATTTCAGGTGAAAGATCTCAGTACGAGGTCCCATTACTCCAATGGAGAACTAAAAATGAACTGTACGAATGACCGATGTCATCTCCTCAAGCTGTTGCGATGGTGTCGTCTGTTGGTCCAAAACCAACTCTCACATCTTGGCATTCAAGATTGGGACATCCTTCTTCTGTTTTGCATTCAATAATTTCTCAGTTTTCTCTACTCGTTTCTTCTTCTTCACAAAAACTTTTATCTTGTTCCGAATGCTCTATTAATAAAAGCCATAAATTACCTTTTACTAAAACCTTCATTGCCTCCACACGACCTCTTGAATATATATGTACCGATGTTTGGACATCACCAAACAATTACTTTGTCCTCATAGATCATTTCACTCGTTACTCTTGGTTATATCCTCTGCAACGCAAGTCTGATGTCAAAGAGGTTTTTATTGTATTCAAAAACCTCGTTGAAAACCGATTCCAATGCCGAATTGGTACCTTGTTCTAAGACAATGGAGGTGAATATATCGCACTTCGTAGCTTCCTCACAGCTCAAGGCATCTCACATCTTACCTCACTGCCACACACCCCGGAACACAACAGCCTCGCTAAACGCAAACATATGCATATCGTCGAGACATGCCTTACACTTATGTCAACGGCTTCTGATCCTCTCGCCTTTTGGCCCTATGCTTTTGCAACTACGATATATTTCATCAATCGCATGCCTACATCAGTCCTCTCTATGCAATCACTATTTGAGAAGCTATTTGGGACAACACCAAATTATGGGAAGCTTAGAGTGTTTGGCTGCCTCTGTTTCCCTTGATTACAACCGTATACAAGTAAAAAGCTTCAAGCTCTGTCTCAACGGTGTGTTTTCCTTGGTTACTCGACATCTCAAAGTGCATACTTTTGTTATGATCAAGCAACAAGATATATGTATGCATCACGACATGTTCAATTCGATGAAAAAATGTTTCCAGTCTGTCCAACGCTACACCTCATGGTGCAAGAAGAAACCGTCAATTCTGAATCTCCATCAGCACCTGTCGTCTCACCTATACAACCTGAAATACCAATTGGCCACACACCGGTTACATTGCCACCGTCGTAAGCTGAAACCCCGTCGTGAGCTGCTTCCTCGTCGTCACCTTCGTCTTCCTCGCGAAATGAAGAAGACAACCAAATCTTAGAAAATTTGGGCCCAACTCAAACAGGCCCAACAACCACTTCTCAGTTAAATCCGGCCCGAAAACAGCTCCTAGCCCACATCAACACAAGCCCGAATCAAAACAGAGAAGAAATGCTCACCTCGTCTTCTTCACGACAAATCAGAGAGACATCACTGTCGCTCAGCTCTCAAACTCCGGCCAGCTCAACGGGACCCTCACGCTCTGACCTTCACCTCTCTCCGTCGCCGAATACTTAGTTATCGTCTTCTTCCTCTAAAAACTCTTCTTCCTCATCTACCTCTTAGCCCACTACTCCACATAAAAATGGATTGACACCCACAATCCAGCAAATTCCTCCACGTATTGAGCCCAATGTTCCACCCCAACATGAGTTACGAGTCATAACTCAGCCACAACCACCAACAGATGCAACAACATCACACCAAGTCGTGTCTCATCAATCACATAACCAAAACGATCAACCTTCAGAAAATGTCCCCAACATGAAAACTTGAGCCAAAAATAACATAACCAAACCAATCCAAAAATTTAATCTCATTGTTTCAGGTCCACCATCGAAGGAACCTACAACAATCAAGCAAGCTCTCAAAGACCAAAACTGGAGTCGTGGGTGCTCATCCGAATTTGATGCTCTAACAATACACCAAACATGGGATTTGGTACCTCCAGCCTCTACACAAAACATCGTTGGATGTAAATGTGTCTTCACGACAAAATATTTCTCCAATGGCGTCTTGGAGAGATATAAAGTGCGCCTTGTTGCCAAGGTTTCCACCAACAATACTGGAAAGACTATGCTGAAACATTCAGTCCGGTAATTAAGTCCACAACCATCCGTCTTGTTCTCGATGTCGCAACTGCAAAAGCATGGCAACTTAAACAGTTGGATGTCAACAATGCTTTTCTCCAAGGCAAACTCACCGAAGAAGTATATATGTCACAACCACCTGGGTTTATTGACATTGATAGGCCCTCATACGTTTGCCGATTGAAGAAACCAATATATGGGCTTAAACAAGCACAAAGGGCATGGTATACGACTTTGAAACAATATTTACTATGTTCTGGCTTTGTCAACTCTGTGGCAAATACGTCGTTGTTCATACACACCTCAGGACATAACATCACATATGTCTTATTGTACGTTGACGACATTATTGTCACTAGGAACAACAACGTTGTGGTCAACAAATTTTTTTCCTCGTTTGTAGAACGCTTCTCGATCAAAGATCTGTCGGATCTCCATTCCTTTCTTGGAATCGAGGTAAACCAAATTGCCAAAGGTCTTCATCTTATGCAGCAAAAATACATCACAAATCTTCTTATTAAGCACAATATGCTTGACGCCAAACCAGTCACTACGCCATTACCAACCTCACCTCAACTCATACTTGACAGTGGTGATCCTCTCCCTAACGCTTCCCAATATCGTTCTATTGTCGGCAGCCTCCAATATATCTCCTTCACACGCACTGATATCTCCTTCGCTGTCAATAAATTATCACAGTTTGTCCATAAGCCAACACATGAACTCTTGCAGGCCGCGAAACGAGTACTCCGATATCTAGCTGGCACAATCACACAGAGTATATTTTTACATGCCTCCTCTCCCATGACTCTTCATGCATTTTTAGATGCAGATTGGACATGTGACACGAATGATAATATCTCCATAAATGGGTATATCATCTATCTTGGCTCTAACCCGATTTCTTGGTCCTCACGCAAACAACGAGGTGTTGCAAGATCTTCATTCGAGTCAGAATATTGAGCTGTTGCCAATTGTGCTGCGGAGGTACGATGGCTTTGTTCTTTACTCTATGAACTCAAAATTCCGTTGCCAATAGCTCCGGTTATCAATTGTGATAATATTGGAGCAACATATCTTTGTGTGAACCCGAGTTTCTATTCCCAGATGAAACACAATGCTCTCGATTATCACTTTGTACGAAATCAAATCCAAGATGGCTTGCTACAGATCTTTCATGTCTCTACCAACGTTCAATTGGCGGATACTCTAACCAAACCACTACCGAGAACACGTTTCCAACATGCATGTCGCAAGATTGGTGTTATTCAAGTACCTCCATCTTGAAGGGGTGTATAAGAGTATATATATATATATATATATATATATATATGTTAACACTTAATTAAGGGTGTTTATGAAATTAGTTTTACTCTAATCACTTCTTAGTCTGTATATATATATATATGTACTTCCCATTACTATGAATAATAAGAATCATCATTCTCTATAGAGAACACACCGGATGATCCAAGACAGAGGAAACCAGACATTAGTAAGGCCAAAGAAGTGTTGGGCTGGGAGCCAAAGGTGAAGCTAAAAGAAGGACTTTCTCTCATGGAAGAAGATTTCCGAGCAAGACTTAACGTCCCAAGAAACTAAAACGCACAAGAAAACACAGACGCCGTTTTGAGTTCACGAGAGTTGTCAGCTGTTGAGTTATATGATGGTGCTATTATACTACAAAGTGGTGGGTTTTGGTTTGGTCTCATGTTCATATTGCTTTTGTTCGTAGAGAAATAAGTTGGGAATGTGTCCTTTAGTGAGGAATGACTCTTCTTTGTTTTTCAGTATATTGTGATATATTTTTTTGTGGTTTTAATGAAATTTGTTCACACTTAATTATCTCATGGAATTACAGTTAAAATTGTCTTACACTAACTAAAATATACACATTAACTAATATGAGTATTGTGTGTCACTATCAATTTTTTTTTAAAAGTATTTAGATGTGAATAAAGAAACCAAATCTAAATCGATAACATCGTGGCAAATTAAACAATAGTTTATAGACATAAAAGAAGAAAAAGGAAACATCGTGGTAATATTTGGATATTATTAGTTAGTTAGAAAATAAAGTAAAAAGGAAACTAGCGATATAGATTTTTATATTTGATTAAAAATCCTCTAGCGATATTACTAGATAAAATTTCCAATTCTTTTTGGGGAAAGTAATAACTAACTACTAGGAAACGAAAACCTCTAGTATTATATATACGCATCATAACGATACAACAACACTATCTCTCGCATTCTCCAAAATCACACAACAAAAATCTTCTTCTAACTTTTGAGAGTAATTCTGTAGATCGACGTAACACAATGACAAACATCAATCGCTTATCAATGTCGACAATGTTCAACGCTTTACACGAAATCCTGAATGAGGAGCCTTTGGCAATTCCTCCTCCTCCTTCACGTGGCGGCTATTCCTACTTCCACATCCGTACAACGGAGATGGATTTGCAAAGGATGTTCAACTTCATGACTGGAAGCGAAGATTTGAAAGACGACATCTCAGTATTAGACACGGGAATGCTTGTGGATGGCATCTTTTTTGACGTCTGACTCCGATTACTTCATGGTCATCACAAGAAACAAGAACGGTTCCAAAAGCCTACAGAAACTCATGAGGATGTCAGATGACATGGACGTCTTCTTCTTTGTGGCTATCATGCGCCTCTTCATCCATGTCATGATCGACAAATACGCCTCCTACGTGGCGATACAGGGGATGAGAATTTTTAAACAGGACAAGAGAGAGTTGATGTATGATCACATTCTTCGATACGCGCTTTTCCTGGCGCGTGACCAGTATGGTTGCATTGCGCTCAACGAAATCATAAAAGAGTTGGACGATCCTTACTATAGAGACGAGCTCATGGACATAGTCTCAAACAACGCTCTTTTGCTAAGCAACGATGCTTATGGCAACTTTGTGGTCCAACACGTGCTTAAACTACATGACTCCCGTTGCACGGGTAACATTGCTGATAAACTATGTGGCTACTGCGTTGAGCTCTCGTTTAAAAAGTATGGAAGCTACATCGTGGAGCGACTTTTGGAGGTGAGGGACATACCAATGGCAACAATTGTTCTGGATCTTTTAGCGTGCAAGACAGAGATGTTGATAAGGTTGGCGAGGAGCGAGAACGGGAATTTTGTGGTGTGCAAATTACTGGAATTAACAAATGACATTCTCACTGCTGATCTATTTTACAGTTTGGTGAATAAGCTCAGGCCTTATCGCTTTCTCTTGCATAGGTTTCCTGAAAGCAAGATTGTAGCCATCTTGGGCTCAATGCGTGTCCCAAACTAGTTAATGCTCGTTATGTTTTGAGTGTTCTATTTTTTCTTTATTTTTTTTTTAAATAAGGTTTGTTGATTAGTGAAAGTCTCTAGTAGAAGAAATTTGTCAATTTATTTTGGTTTTAAAGATCCAAATTTGATTCTAACTAATCAAACATAAAATATTGCAGCTTCTATCTATTTTACAGTTCAAAAATAGTATTACATGATATGTATATAGACGAACAAGTTACATAGTAAAAGTCTATTTCTTTATGATCAATTCTCAAATTTGTGTGGTAATTAGCAGAGACGAGTCGCCAACAAAAATAAACAAATAACAAATCTTGCATGAATAATAACCACAATCAAATAATTTACATAACCAATTATCTATAAGGAAGAGTATTGAGTTTATAAACTAATGTATATGTTAAGAGTCACAAAACTATAAAAAAAAAGAGGCCAATTCTTTTGCAATACATCAACTTAATCCTTAATATCTCTCTCCGAACTGAAGAGACAAAGCACCAGTTCCACAATTGTGATCTACATCATATTCAGCTCGTATTTAACCAAGTTTCATACCCACACCATAAGATGAACCATGTCCCTCTCTTCTGAAAGCCGCGGTCGGATTCCCTTTCATATCCTTTGAGCTTCCCAAATCGTTTCCATGCTCAGCAAATGCATACCCTTGTGTATTCTTCACATTTACTCTAAGCTCAGCACCAACCTCTACAATTTTAACACCAAAAGTCACTATGAAAATTAGTTTTAAAACGATTTGAATAAGTTTAGGAATCATACTTAGCTCGACAATGTTTCTAGCTGCACCAAGCTCTCCCTTAGTGTAGCGAACATAGTTAGGACCTCCAAGAGAAAAAGCATCATAGCCTGGTAGATCACCTACACATCATAGCATGGAAAACTAGACCTGGTGGTTGCGGTTTACCGGGACCTTCTTCTAATTGCCTCAGAGGAATGAATTTTTTTAAGGTTAGTTGGTGGCGGTTGAAGAGTGGAGAATTGCTTCCTATACCTAAGCATTGATCCACCTGGATGATCTTCCTCTCTCCAACAATAGCTCCATTCACAAACTTAGTGTTGTCTTGTGTTATGTTACCTTGTAGAAATGCTACACGATCGATGCCCATACCACTGAGAGTTGTTGGAGATCCATTAACATTGATTGCTCCATTAGGTAATAAAACCTTACTTTTTGAAGAGATTTCCCGTTTTCATCTCTAGTTGTTATCTCTTCCAACACAACTCCATATGTTAATTTACTCTGACGTGTGAAGTCATGTGCGTAAAACAAACAACCTAGATTGTTTAGATGCTTGTGGGAGAAGAAAAAAAGTTAATCATGAGGGACTTAGTAATTACCTCAGTTATAGTGCTTTCACACCAGCTCGATCCATCAAGATTGGTGCCACTGCTTCCTCAAATCCAGGTCCTCCAGTGAGTACTGAGCTAAGTTTACTACTGTTGAAGATGCTTGTTTTGAAGGTACGGTTTCTAGGATTGGAAACACCGTCTAGATATGGATGTACATACTCAAGCTTAAACGAAAGATCATCCTGCGGGAAAAACCAAGTTATATATGGAAGTTATCAGACCACAATTTGAAAGAGATATGTATAAGAAGCATATAAAAACTAAGTGTACCTCAGGATTCAAGAAGTTACTAGTGGCTATTGAACCTATAAGAGATCGATTAAGACCCTTGATGTTTGGATGTTCGAAAGAAATAGTCCCGCTTGGCTGAGAAGAAGCCTAAAAACGCAAGATAAACTATAGACATATAGAAAATTCAGTGGAAATTAAAAATTTTAAAAGTTCCAAGTTTAGTAGACAATGAACATATACAACAACACAAACCAATGAAGGATATCCTCCGGGATCAGGAACAATACTCCGATCTGCACTACCTTCTACTGATTTTTGATCTGTCTCTTGAAGCTTGACCTCAACAATTACACCTCCTTCCCTTTTCTCATTTGGAATTGGCATGATCTCGATATTTGAGAACAAGCCTAAAGAGTGAATGTTCCTAACAGCTTCGTGCACAACTTTTATGTTGAGCACATGACCTGGACGTAACTGTTAACCAACAAAACATATATTCTTTTCAAAAGTTACATCTCTCATCTGAATCCTCTAAAGCAAGTTCTTGATTTCAACTCAAGATACCTTGAGCTCTCAAGAGACATTACATGTCTTGGAATTTGTATGCGCACGACAAGAATTTGTGTGTTACCTTCAGCTACATTACCAAGCTTATCTTGAAACTGAATAACCAACTGAGTTATGTCTCCTTCCATAACTTCAAAAATAAGTTCCTTACTGTTCAAGTTACCAAAACTCACAACATTAGCAAAACTATACCCTTGGTCTGGGTACCATTTAAGAACTCGTTCCTTAACCTTATGCAAAAGCCTCGCACTTAAACTCCTTGATCTCTTAGCATATGCATTGCCTCTCGCTGAATCGATCCCGAAAGCAAACAAGGCCTAGCCTTCTCAATCCTCTGCTTGTATTCCTTCTCCTGACTTCCCAAGTACTCAATCATCTTTTTTTCTGTCATGACTGAATCAATCTTTACCGGTTTAGGTTGTGCAATTAACCCTACATTTATGCATTGGAATCTCTCTATGGCTTGTCAAATGCTCTCTGCAAAAGAGATTGTAACAACTAGGGTTCCGTCAGGCTTTGTCTTCCCTTCGAAATCAACTTTCTCAAACCATCCACAAGTAGCTAGGGTTTCTAACTCCTTATATAACTGAGCTTTATTGTAATTTTCTCCTTCTTAAATCGATACCATCTCGTAGAAAGCTTTATTGTAATTTTCTCCTTCTTAAATCGATACCATCTCGAAGAAAGAATCCTCTGTTTCAACGGTGGCTTTTCTCTGCCGATCAAAAACGATAATATCTGAGATTTTGTACTTTTTAAACCCAGTTAGCTTGTTTAACTGTACAACAATGTGATAGGCTCAGGGTGCCTCTGGCTTGTGTGAGAAGAAGACTAAGGACATGCGAAAGAAAGGCAAGAAAGTTAGAGAACTTCTTCAGAAAGGTGTTATATAAAAGTGGCTAAGTCTCAGTAAGTCTCTGAATGAGGTAGAGTGTTTGCTTCTATTCTAATAAGTCTCACATCACAAAGTGTTGCGTTTTGAACTTGTAAGGGGTCTTACATTTAAGGGTTTTAGTGGGGGTTTGCTATTTAAAGGAAAGTTTCCCTTTAGCGTTACTTTACCAAAAACATTTACAATCAATATAAACTTCTTCTCTCATCTTACTCTCCGCCGTTTCCGGCGCATTTCTCTATTTCCCTCTCTTATTTCTTAAGTTTCAGTTTGGTTAAGCTCCCAAGCTTAACATTGGTGCTTTCCTTGAGAGCTAACAATGGCTCCAGAAGATCCAAAGGCCGTTGGTCCCGAGTCAAGGTTCTGAATCGCCAGGACTAAGTTCAGTTCACCTCCTCCCGTTGAGATTCCTTCGCCTACTCTACCCCTCAAAGTTCGCGTTACCAACCAAGAGAAAGAGATGACTGTGATTAGAGAAAGGGTTCAACAGCTCCTGAGATTTCAGATCTATGGTCAAACAAGAGATGGAAGAGAGTCAACACCTCTCTCCTTCTTAAGCCCCTGTCCTGCTCCTTAGTTTCCAGGAACGCCGCTACCCATCGCTGAGAGACAGAACAGAGACATCTTGCGCCCTTGTCCTACACCGGTAACACAGTCTAGGCCACAACACATGCACTTTAACACCCCACCTCCAGAACAAGTGTATCCGCAACTACCCCCAAGAGCAGATTTGACAGTTACCAACTTGGAGTTATCTAACTATGAAGGTGGTAACCCAGATGACTGGTTATTCAGATTCGAGCAGTGTTTTTAAACCCACAACGTTCGTGAAGAGGAAAAACTTGCAAAGGTAATCTCTTCTTTAACTGGAGATTCAATAACTTGGTGGAGATGTTCTAACGATAGGGAAAAGATATACTCTTGGAAGGATTTTCAGGATAAGTTTAAGGTTAGGTTTAGGCCAAGTACGAGAAGTTCTACTATGGATCATTTGCTAAATATCCGGCAGACGAGTACTGTTAATGAGTACAGAGGCAGGTTTGAAGAGCTCATTGTTGAGTTACCTCATGTGACTGCAGATTTACTTGAATCTGCTTTTCTGAATGGGTTGAGGAAACACTTAAAAGATCAAGTAGTGAGATACAGACCAGTAGACCTCATGGACATTGTAGAGATAACACGAATGATTGAATCTCAGGACAGAGACAACACTAGCTATCAAGTCCGTCAACAAAACCGACCTTCTACTGCAACCACACAACCTTAAACTACTGTGAGGGCTTATGACAAGGTGTTGTCAAAGAGTCCTATGGAACCCTATAAGGATACTAACCCTACTTCAGGGAGTGGTATTACGAACATTGGAGAGGTAAGGAACTCCAATCCTTGCCGTTATTGTGAAGACAAATGGTTCCCTAGTCATAGGTGTAGGCATCTAGACTGAAGAGTCTGAATGTTATTGAAGAAAAGGAAGAGAGTCCCCTCATTGAAGAGCTAGCAGAGCCCTTAACACCAGAAGAAGGTGAAGCAGATGAAGAGTTACATATACTCTCTTTGGGTTCCTTGTCTGATCTTTCCAGAGGTAAATCGATGAAGATCAGAGACTATATCGGAAGTACCAGTGTAGTGGTGCTCATTGATTCTGGTGCTACCAGCTGCTTTGTTAATGAGAGATTGGTCAGGCTGAAGATTGGCGCATTATAGAGACTAGGGGATTTGGAGTCAAAGTTGGTGGGGGAAACGTGATAAGAAGTAGTGGAAAGATAGCCGATGCACCAATAGAGATTCAAGGAATAGAATTCATTGAAGATTTCTTGTTGTTTGATTTAGGTGATCTTGACGTGGTCCTAGGATTCTCTAGGTTGGCAAGGCTAGGTGACAGGAGGGCTAACTGGGGAAAGCTCAGACTTAGTTGGCATATTGGTAATACTTGGGTGACTATACATGGCGACCCTGAAATGTGTAGAGAACAAGTGTCATTCAGGTTCATGGAGAGAGTCATAAGATACACTGGTGTGGCTTACTTTCTGGAATTATCCGTTCTGTTTGATCACAATGAACCACAAGACTTGTCGACCGTTGTGCATGCTATGAAGACAGTCATGGAAAGTTATGAGTCTGTGTTTCAAATGCCAAACCAATTACCACCCGCTAGAAACAGAGAACACGCTATAACTGTGCAAGAGGGTACTTCTCCTATTAACCTCCGACCCTATAGGCACTCATTTAGACATAAAAATGAGATTGAGAAGTTGGTCAAGGAGATGCTTGATTCACAGATCATCTGCCCGAGTATCAGTCCATATTCAAGTCCAGTGTTGCTGGTAAAGAAGAAAGATGGTGGTTGGCGCTTTTTAGTGGATTACAGGGCTCTTAACAAGGTCACTATACCAGATAGGTACCCTATTCCGGTTAAAGAGGAGATTCTCGATGAATTTAAAGGTGTTGATGTGTTCTCCAATCTAGATTTAAAGTCGAGATATCACCATATACGTATGAAAGCAAGTGACGTTGAGAAGACAGCCTTTAAAACCCACCAAGGCCATTGCAAATTTTTGGTTATGCCCTTCGAGCTAACTAGTGCTCCCTCAACATTTCAGAGCATCATGAATGATTTGTTTCGACCCTATTTAAGGAAATTCATGCTGGTGTTCTTCGATGACATCTTGATTTACAGTTAGGACATGGAGATTCACGTGAAGCATCTTGAGATAGTTCTACAACTACTACAGTTACACAAGTTTTTCGTGAATGCTAAGAAATGTGTATTTGGGAGTAGCAAGATAGCGTTTTTGGGACACATTATATCATCACAAGGAATGGAGGCGGATCCTGAGAAGATAGAAGTTATGGTTAATTAGCCTCAGCCAAAATCTGTTACAGAACTAAGAGGGTTTTTGGGTTTAACTGGCTACTACAAAATGTTTGTCAAGAGTTATGGGCTCATAGCAAGACCCCTCATAGATCTCTTGAAGAAAGATGGCTTTAAATGGGAGGACAAGGCGACTCAAGCTTTCAACAAGCTAAAAGAGGTCGTCACTCAGCTGCCTGTGCTAGTACTACCCGATTTCCAGAAGGAGTTTACAGTAGAGACTAATGCCTCATGTACTGAGATAGGGGTTCTGCTTTTTCAGGACAAAAGACCCATCGCTTTCCTCAGCCAGGCATCGATTAGATCCGTCTACAAGAGAGAGCTACTAGCAATAGTGATGGCTATAACCAAGTGGAAGCATTACTTAACAGGTAATGAGTTTGTCATTAAAACAGACCAAAGGAGTCTAAGACACTAGTTAGATCAGAAAGCAGTTTCTACGATTCAACAGAGATGGGCTTTTAAACTAGTAGGACTGAAGTACAGAATCGAATATAAGCCAAGTGTGGACAACAAAGTAGCTGATGCTCTATCCAGGAAATCTCAAACGGAAGAGTTTATTCAACTCACGCTGAAGGCTCCACAGTCTTTGGATATTTCTGCTTTGAAAGAAGAAGTTAAGGCAGATCCAGAGTTAAACAAGATCATTGTAGAGATTGAAAATAATTTGTAGAAGAGTGGGGATTACAGTGTGAGAGAAGGGTTGTTATACAGAAAAGGACGATTAGTCATTCCTAAAGGATCTCCTTTCATTCCAAAGCTATTACAAGAATTCCACACCAGTCCATGGGTGGTCACGAAGGAGCTCTGAAGACCTTTAAGAGACTAACAAGTGAAGTTTATTGGCGAGGAATGAGAAAAAAGGTAGTGAAGTTTATCAAGGACTGCCAAATTTGCCAAGAAAACAAGTATTTCACGCTCTCACCCGCTAGTTTACTTTCACCATTACCCATTCCTCAACAGAAATTGGTCTGATATCAGTCTGGATTTCGTCGAGGGTTTACTAAGAACAAAAGGGTTCAATGCTATATTGGTGGTGGTGGACAGATTGAGTAAATATGGGCATTTCATAGCCTTGAAGCATCCTTTCACGGCCAAGTCTGTAGCTGAAGTGTTCATTAGAGAGGTTGTTAGACTGCACAGATTTCCTGCTACTATGGTATCAAATCGGGATAAGGTCTTCTTAAGTCACTTCTGGACAGAACTCTTCAAGATACAAGGTACATCTCTCCAAAAAAGCACTGCTTACCACCCTCAAACAGATGGGTAGCCAGAGGTGGTAAACAGGTGTCTAAAGTCATACTTAAGATGCTTTGCGGGAAGGAGACCAACTTCGTGGATACAGTAGTTGCCTTGGGCTGAGTATTGGTACAACATGTCTTATCATTCGTCAACCAAGACCACACCTTTCATGGCAGTTTATGGTAGAGATCTGCCACCTATGTTGAGATACGATGATGTACCTACTCCCAATGCTAACTTGGATGAGCTTCTTAAAGACAGGGATGGAATTCTGAATGAGTTAAAGGAGAATCTTAAGTCAGCCCAGAACAGAATGAGTAAGTCAGCAAACAAGCACAGAAGAGATGTGGTATTGGAGATAGACGACTAGGTTTATTTGAAGTTAAGGCCGTACAGGCAGAATTCATTGGTCCACAGGAAAAATGAGAAGCTTTCACCAAGATACTATGGTCCTTACCAAGTTGTCAGCAGGATTGGGAGAGTCGCTTACAAACTCAAGCTGCCGGAACACAGTCAGATACACCCAGTATTCCATGTTTCTCAGCTTAAGCTAGTTGTTCCCGCAACTTACACGCCTCAAGAGTTACCTCAGGTATTGACTCCGTCTCTAGAATGGGCAACAGAAACGGAAAAACTTCTAGATATCAGGAAGACAACGAATGGAGATGGAGCTGAGATACTAGTGCAGTGGAAAGGGCTCCCTGCAACAGAATCTACTTGGGAGCCATTGGTCAGTTTTGCGAAACAATTCCCAAAATTCAACCTTGAGGACAAGCTCGATCTTCTTCGGGGGAGCATTGATAGGCTCAGGGTGCCTCTAGCTTGTGTGAGAAGAAGACTAAGGACAAGCGGAAGAACGGAGAGGAAGTTAGAGAAGTTCTTCACAAAGGTGTTATACAAAAGTGGCTAAGTCTCAGTAAGTCTCTGAATGAGCTAAAGGCTTTGCTTCTATTCCAATAAGTCTCACATGATAAAGTGTTGCGTTTTGAACTTGTAACAGGTTTTACTTTAAAGGTTTTAGTGAGGGTTTGCTATTTAAGAAAGTTTCCCTTTAGAGTTACTTTACCAAAAACATTTACAATCAATATAAACTTCTTCTCTCATCTTACTCTCCGCCGTTTCCGGCGCATATCTATATTTTCCTCTCTTATTTCTTAAGTTTCAGTTCGGTTAAGCTCCCAAGCTTAACACAATGTTCGCTGGTAAACCGTAAGAATCCCAATCATGTGAGTGTTCTTCGTTGGCGATAGCCACTGGTATTGCCAGAGCAAACAATCCCCTCCAAAATCCGCCATCTCCTCCTCCACCAAATTTCCCTCCTCCTCCACCCAAATTCCCTCCTCCTCCGCCACCATTTAGAATCGAGGCAAGAGAAAAGAGTCGTAGAAGAAACACATATGCGGAGGAAGAAACAGTAGTGACGACGAGAGATATCGCAAGTGGCTTACGGAGATTAACATTGGACGAATCTTTCGGCTTAGCGGAGGACGCAGAGACGATAAAAGATTTCGCAAATGAGTTAAGGAGAAATTTTTTGGATGAAGGCTCAATCTTCTTCCGATAATGTAAGTTTGCTGAGCAAGTTAAGGATTTGAAGCGAGGGGAAGAAGATGCGATGAAATGAAGTTTGGGAGAAGAAGATAGAGGGTTATATTGACGGTGAGAAGAGAGATAAGAAGAAGCGGTAGTGTAAGCTATAGGCCCGCGATAAGCTGGCCGTTGAGGGCGATTGTGGGCATGACGGAGAGGAGAAAGAAAAAGGTTTTGACTTGCAGACAAAGCTAGAAACTTTTTGTTTTCGGTAGACTTGTCTTTAATTGTATAGTAGTATTAAATGGTTTATACCACTTTTGCGATACATACATATATGTGTTCGGCCATATTTTTTGAAAATGGGCCTGAGTTGATCTCTTAACATCATATTTGATCTACTTATAGTGAAACAATTCTTTATGTTTTTTTGCCAAACTAACAAATACTAATATTTAATCAGGTTCTGTTTGTGGCATAGGTTGATCATATAATGTTTTTTTATTTTATAAAATTATGTTTAATATAAGTAATGTATGGAAGGGATAATAGTTTTGTTTTTTTTTCTTTAACGGTATTGTAGTTTAGTTAGATTTAGTGGATCATATAATGCTTTTGTTATTTTATAAAATTATATTTGAAATAAGTAATGTATGGAAGGCATAATAGTTTAACTTTTTTTTGTCTTCAACGGCATGATAGTTTAGTTAGATTTATAATTTTCTTGAACTGATTTGGATATAGTTTAAAGGTATTTTTTATTTTATTTTGGGATCATTTATTTTCTAATTGCTAAAATATTAAAAACGAATTTCTTAGTAGGATTAGGTTTTAAGAAATAATATTTTCATGGGATATACACAAAATGTTTTGCAAAAAAA
>Ga0041059_1001580_pt1 | contig 17897 bp, 13 predicted proteins | sample AraColnosormetaG_FD_56232 | JGI IMG/M metagenome (GOLD analysis project Ga0041059, IMG submission 56232) | Arabidopsis roots microbial communities from North Carolina, USA - Col MF nosort | ecosystem: Host-associated > Plants > Roots > Unclassified | place: USA: North Carolina | collected...
AGGAGAGCTGTTAAGAAGTGTTAATGGTGAGTCGATTTGGCCGGGTCAACGATAACTTATAGGTTAAATTAGAAGTCAACTTTTTGTTGAGGTATAAAACGGCCATTTCAAAAATTCACGGTTAATTTGGCCACTTTTTGAAAGTTCAGGTATTAAATAACATTTTTCCCCTTCTCATTTACAATTTTCACATTACTTGGGAGCATATGAATGTTTTTATCAGAAGTTCTTTTAAGTCTTCTCCAGTATTCTTGTTTTCACTATCCATATGAATGTTTTATCAAATGGAATATACTCTACATTTGATGTCATATTCTATAAGATAAATAAAGGAATATACTCTTTGAGTGCTACGTAAAACAAGAACATGTGGTCATTGAAGTTATTTCCATGGAATTGGGTAAAAAGATATAAATAACACAAAACATTTGTATAACCAAGGAAACTTTAGATCGAAGCCTAGACACTAATCTCCGAGGATCCGATCTCTTGGTTTAGATAACACAAAACATACAAAAATTATAACAGAACAAATTGTACCTGAAGACTATGTTTCTTTCTCTATCCATCTGTCTCTAATCTTTTGTGCGGCCAAGTTCAACATCTTTTGATTGTGTAGTTTCTACACCTTCCTTCAAAAGTTCAAACTCTTCCTCTGTTAAGCTATGTTTCACACTGTTTAAAGCCTTTGCTGCAATAATCGACTGTTTCTCCAATTCCATTGCCCAACTATAGATTACCATCCCAACAATCGCAACAATCATCCCCGCTACGTTTTTGAAAGTCATTGCAGAATCAAATAGGAGCCATCCAAGCGTGAGGATACAGACGGTTTTCATGTGACCAATAACTTGGAACGATACTGCTGAAAACCGCCCGATGCAAAGGTACTGGCTTATGTTGCAGAACACAGCTAGACCACATGAGAGAAGAATGAATAGCTGCAAATTGTAGAACATTAGCCAATGATAACATAACAATACTAGCAGAGCCATGAAGAGAGATACTTACAAAGCAACCGGAAGACATATTATACTTCATAATGAACTTCCCACTAAGAAGATAATCAACTAAAGGACCGACAACAAGAAGCGAAAAAGCTTGAATCGGCGCTGTTTTACTCAACAACTCAAAGGACCCAATTGAATATTTCTTCTGTAGAGAACCTATTAACTAAGCAACACAGAAGGAAAAAACACCAATTGATCAGATTTGAATTCCACAAGCTTCAAAACCAAATCACCAAACAAAAAGACTTACAATTTGCTGCAAGGATGACGAGAAAATCGCAACACAAGCACAGATAAAACCTTTGGCATTAACTTTAACATCAGTCACAGTACAAATACCAACACCAACAACAACAACCACAACAGATATTTTCACTTCTCTTGAGTATCTCTTGCTATGTAGAATCCATTCCATTACACATACCACAGGAATCATGCTCAGCTTCGAGATCTAATCAACACAAAAAAATGTGAATCCACTAAACCAAAATCAAAGTCTATATATGCTCAAATCAAAGCAATTTGATTCTATATGCTCAAGATCGAGATCGAGATGAATTACTTGGTAGAAGCCAACGGAATTGAGCATGAGACTGAAGTTCATAGCAGCAATAGAGACATTAGCGACAATGGAGAACCAAATAAGCTCCCACATAGGTACATGCTTCGAAGCAGAGAATCCGGTAGCGTTTGATACCATACCGACCAATGCGGTTAAAGCGAAGTGGAAACCGGTGAGAGTTGTAGCTGAGAAAACAGAGATCGGAAAAATCATCAGATCTCAAAAGCGAAATTGATTAAAAAGAGTGAGAGATCGGAGGAAGAAGACGAACCGAAACTAAATGCGAATCCAGAAGAGGACATAAGTTGTTTATTCGCCATGATGATTCCAACGGAGCTTATCACATTCATTGCCCAAGCTCCCATATCGGAGACTGCTGAAGGAGATTTTCTCTCATTCTCCGCCGCCATCTCTGGTCAACTGTCACCACCACCACCGTAGAAGGAGATTTCCGGTGATGCGATCTCGGAGATAGAGAGATAGAGAGAGAAAGAGAGATTCACGCTTTGTTGGAGGCTCACCTTCTGAGAGATTCTCTTTTCTCTCTTTCACGTTGAGAAAAATATCTGACAAATCTCAAATCTGAAATAAATACTTTTAAAAAGGAAGTTGTGTAAGTAGATTTAGTTTTTACTTTACCCGCATCAAAATTCATCATTACAATTACATTAAGAAAATCATTGATTATGTTTTTTTTTTGGACAAGAAAATAATTGATTATGTAGTGACAAAAGTTGTAGATGAGTATTATGACAAAATTGATAATCGAATTTTTTTAGTTGTTGCAAATTTTGATTTTAACGATTTTTTGTAATGAGATTTGAGATTTTCTGTAAATTAAATCTTTAAAAAATATTTCGTGATTTGAAGATTTTCAATTTATTTATTTATGACTAAAGAAACTCTCAATTAGTGGATTAGACAAATAAATCTTGAATTTTGCATTGAATTGACTAAATTATTCACAAACCTTAATCAAAATTATCTGTTGATTTTTTTTATTAACTCTATACAATTTAATTTACAACAAATGTAAATGTCCAAAAATGATATCGTATTTGACACATATATATGGATAAAATAATGTAAACATATTCTAAAATAAATATCATAAGATTGTGTTATGTAAATAATATAATTACAAATATTTGTTTATTTGCATAATTTCCAAATATTTTTAATATTCTTTGAACTTTTTGTGTCACATAATAAATTCTATAACTATGAAACAAACCAACTGTGTGAGAGTACTTTTTAGCTAATATTTTGAATAAAACTATTATTTTCATAAAAACCAATACATATTTATCGAACTGATAATATTATTTTCCCTCTCTTTTTTGTATATGAATATTTTTAAATTTTTCACCATGCATCATTTCTAAGGAAAGTAGGAATAATTAATATGTTTATAATTTACTATATATAAAAAACAACACAAATAAAAGAAAATGACACAAATATATAGTAGTGCTTGTTGACCAGTAACTTAGGCAGATTATGAGGCGAAGGGAACCTCTTTTCATGCTGCCGTTATTTTTGCATTACGCAAAGTCAAAGTCAAAGTCTGTTGGTAACTTTTTGTTTAAGCAGCCAATCCATAAAAGTAAGTCATAACTTTGCATTTTCTTCATGAACTAGTGGAGATCACATTAAAATATTTCGTTTTTTCATGTAAGAAGCATGAATATTTACGATAATGTAACTGATAAATAAAAAGATGACTGGAGAAGTTTTTTTAAAATAATAATAATTAAAGAACATAAATCGATAATACAAAAACAAAACGGAAAGATGAAAAGGAATTATCGTAGAGGTGAGACATTATCAATTTTCTTAATTCCTTAGATATCCAAAAATACAACTATAATATTTTTTCAGACTTATATAAGAATAACTATAGAAGCTTACAACCAAATGAGTTATTAGATCAAATGGTTTCATCAATTCAATGAGTTGAGTTGTAAACTTATAATGAGTTAACATATTAAATATTAATGAGTCTAAGCAGAACTTCTATACTGATTAAATATTATTAATCTTTTCCAAAAAAATATAAAAATATATATACATATATAAACCACACTTCAAAAGAAAATTTAGATTTTCTCGAGAGTTAGTTTTGTAAGTTTTTTGGTGAACATAAGAAAACATTATCTTCGACTTTTGTTGTGAGTACTCTAAGAGGCCTTGTGTTTTAGAAAGAGGAAGTAAGAACTTGGGCATGTAATCTTTTGATTAATTATTTGTCTCTTATTATTATTTTTAGATTGTAACCTGCTAAGTTTCATATGATATGTTTGATTTAGATGCTGTTAAAGAAGTTAAAGAAGGCAGGTCAACGTGAGATATGTATTTGGAAAACCTAAATATAATAGAGATGAAAAATCATTCCAATTTGAATGTTTTCAATATTTGAAAGAGAATAGACATCGTTTTGGTACGCAGACATACATGGTGATGGACGTTCTTAGCATTCATGTTACAAGTGTGGCATCTGAATCTTCTATTAGCATTAGGTCTTCTGTTATAAACAAATATTGAAGCCATCTATATTTATACATTTAATCAATAATTATTTAAGAATAATCATTTTAGCCGCTCGAATACGACGACGAACTTCTCACCAAAAAACCACCCAGCTAAAAGTTGTTGGAGCCTCTTTGTTAAAACAAGTTCCAACATGAATTAGAATGACTCGAGACACTTGATAACTCTTAAGGGTTTGACAGATTTAACTAGACTCAACAAACCTCAACATAATGGCTTTTGAGAGTTTAAACAAAAAATAATTGTATATGATCTTGTACCATTTTCCAGCTTTGAACCACTTAGTGTTATATGCCAGGTTTATTAATTGACCAAAATGTGAACATGATGTCTTGATCCACGCAAACTTTTATTTAACCTTGGAAATGTTTGGTTGATCATTAGTGCTATTAATGAATATACATTGTTCTTCTTCATTTTCTTAAAAACGACTCCATTTTAACACTCACAAAGTAATTTGCCTTTAGTCTTTGTTTTTAATAATATCTCAAAGGCTCAAAACTCATAAAGCATACCTTATGTTAAGAAGATAGTCAAAACTTTGAAATGTACATGTGAAATAGGTTTATGACACGTTCTCAATCCGTGCCCTACAAACTGCCAATCGATTATCATCACCATGAAATAATTTTAATGAACGTTTCAAGCATCATCTAGAGCCTTCAAGCATCATCATTGTTCAAGAAGAAAACAAATGTCGTTCGAGGCCAAACATGTGTTTAATTTTATGATATAGTTAAAGAAAAAAATAGAACCGAATGATCTTAGTTATAGTTTGGTTTGGATTTACATATATACTGGTGTATTTCTGCTTACATCAACCATTTGATTCCTAATATGTAAGATATTAGATACATATGCATATATTGTAAGTCATGATATCGAAATGATCATCTAGCCGATTGTCATGCTTAAGATAGCAACTCGTGATATCAACAAAGCAAAGAAGTCCTTGAATGTAGAAGATAGCATAACCGGTTTAGTTCGATTTACAATTGAACACACTAATTTGGGGTAGACTTATTATTACTAATTAACCGGGCATATTCATCTTTGAAGGAGATTAATTAACTTGTTATTTTCATAAACATTTTTTTATGTGCTTTGTCCAGCCTTTTCTTCAAGCTTAAATGAGATTAACTTGTTCTAAACAGCGTTTTAAAGAAAAATGAAAAGACAGAAGCATCACCAAAATCTGCCAGGATATTCTCTACTAAACAACAATACTACATTGTTATAAGTTCAAGCATGTGAAACGAGATTCCAATTCAGCCGAGAACCATTCACCCATTCTCAATTTGATTCAAGTTATATTGTAATTTCAGATTTGGTTATAAATTGATATATTATTGCATCATGACTATGTAATTTCACATTTAAATTAATATAAGCTTTGTCAAAAAAAACGATGGATATATGATTTGATAAAGTCATTACGAATACTGTATTCGGAATACAAATGTCCATTGGCATTCGACTATGTAAATAAATAAATAAGTAAAGGAAACGAACTTCGTCCATTTTTTTCTTCCTTTTTAAATTAAAGAATGATGAAAAATAAGTGAGATAATAATAAAATCTACAATAATTTTGTGGAATTATTGTGAAAGCAAACGGAATTGTTATGATGATTAGTTGTTTTGTGTAGATTAACCAGTTTGATGAAGACATCAATCTCGCAAGCAATCCTCAAGGCTCCTTCGTACGAGTGTCCGAATTCTTCCTCAGACAACCTCAATAGATCTTCCAACATTGGGTGGTTTAGCAAATTAGCTTCAACTTCTAGCTTGCATTGACTCTCTTTATCTTTACCTACGTAAACCCGAACTCTTCCTTCTTCTGGTAATGCCGATGTTCTCGAAGATGAAATGTTCTTCGCTCCGCACCATAGTAGCTTCTTCACCAAGGTTCTCATTCTCCTTGTAATTTGTTTGAATTAATAAAATGCTGATCTCAAGACTTTTGTTTCTTCTCTTAAAATTTGATAATGTGTGTTTTGTGTTTGTAAGATAACATTGTGAGATATACATATTTATATGTATAAACAAGTGTCATTGGGTTTACGTAGTGGACAAGAAAAAAAGGAGAAAGGTCGAAGGGTTCTATGAAGAAGTTGCGGAGAATCATATCGTTTGTCGCACCGCGTTTAATTTACTTGGCTTGCAGCTTAATAGGCTTAACCAAACAATTGACATTTTATACCGGTTTTCAAAAACTTTGATTCTAGCAATAAATGATAGTAAAATACTAAAAATGCCTAATAAGAAGTATGACTTCTCCACTCAATCTTATGATATAAAGTTACGTTATCACCAAGAAAACAAGCTTTAATTGCCAATTTAGTTTATTGTGAATTTTGGTTAACCGGTGGAACCGGACTATTGATCTTGAGCCGAGCCGAATCAAGTCGTGGATAATAATAAGAAGAAGCCACCGATTTGGCAGGTAGGAATGGAAGTGACTCGACGTGCTTCTTTCTTTAATCGTTTGTTTTCATATTTGATGTATTGTCTAGAATGGGTTTTATAGTTATTCTATTACAATATCATCCCAACTTGTTCGGACAAATTTTACAATATGTTATTTTATCATAGCTGGATTATTATATGTTTGCTATATCTTATATATTAATGATTGCACAATGACCATGTTATACCATGCAGATATTTAGATTGCAAAATAATTTGATTGGTTCATTTCTTCTTAACTTTAGGGAAATTAGTTATTTTTATTTCTTTTTGTTAAAAGAAAAGATTAAATATGAATCCTTATACAGTCTTATAGTGGATGATATAAGGTGTTTTTTGTTTTCTTGATGTTATTATTTAGAAGGTTAACAGCCACATTTTAAATGTATTAGACCGTTCGTCACAAGACTTAGCTACGGATAAATGTAAGATGTGTGGTATAACTGTATAAATAAAGCACATGTCAACAATTAGTTAATGATCATAAATTCATAACAAGATATGATTTATGTGTTCTTAATTATCCTATTCCCTATTTTTCAATTCTCTTTCAAATTTTAAACTCGATTTTTTACATTTACCGAAAACCTAATATTTCTTTGTTAAAAAGATAAATATTGGTCAGTTTTTTTTAAAAAATTGTTTTTTGAAATCTAAAAACCCAACGATATAATGCTGAAATTATCATTTGGATAGATTTGGGACTCTAAACATTTGTAAATATTTTTGATAGCATTAATATAAAATCTGTATCAAAATTTAAGAGTTAAAAAAAAAAAAGACACGAAGTTGGATTCAAAGTCGAAGATTCGTCCCCATTTCTTAACGAAAAATAATGGGAGCTTAAGTGTTTGAAGATGTTTGATAGTGATACGGAAATCAACGTGGAATTGCGTCCTACGAGGACAATTCTTTTGTGAAGCTGAAGAATATTTTAATTACTAGGAAAATAATTGGGATGTTTCGGTGATGTTTTCCTCACCAGATTTGATGTTTGTCGGCGGTGAAAGTTGATATCGGTATATTTTGATGACTCTTCATCTTGTGTTGCAGTTGTAATATCATGTAGACAGTTGTATTGGATAAAGTCAAAATGTCAAAACATCTCTATGCCTAACTTTTATTTCTCCACAAATCGGTGTAGATTTTAAAGTCTTGTTTCTCTTTTAGTGGGTTAGCCAAGCAAAATTTTTTTTTATTTTTGGTGGGTTACTTCATAATACACTTATCAACTCTAGCTAGGTCGATGAGGCTTTCTGTGTGGTAGCTCGGCATCGGCGATCAGATAATTAGAGTTGATAGAGACATTATCGGAGGCTGTGGCACAAGAGCAAACAAGGGCAACTGGCTGCAATACCATTTAAAGAGAGTGACGGGATCCAGGATGGAGAAGGCTAGATGGATCAGGGTTAACCCTTTCGCTGCCATCTTCGTCACCGGTTCGAGCCATGCTGAAATCTGGTGAGGTTGTTGGTCGACTAGGATCACGAAACAACTAGATTCATAGATCTGGACGCATGTGTGAGATTAAGCTCAAGTTCACGCATTTTTACAAATTTGACTTTGAGGAATCTTGGCATGGTGGATCAAGTTTCATCGAAAACAACTATCAGTCTAGAGGACCCGCGCGAATATAAGATTCTGGAAAGTTTGATAAAAGGATATCCAACCACTATAAACCAAAGCAAAGGAAGAACGTCGTGGTGGTCGGGAAGGTGACAAAAAAGAACAAAAAGTTTGCGAAAAGTGGAATAGAGACAAGAGACTAAAAGATGGATAGATACATCTTTACGCCGGCGAGCAAAGACTCCACCAGTATTGAAAAACTGGTTCATGCGGCTGTCCTCGATTATTGAACCTGCGTGAGAGAGTTTTTTTTAGCTCAATACAAAAGTAGATGGTTAATATTTTATTCGACCACTAAATTATTAAGCTGAAAAATAACTCGAGTGAAAAATATGACACATATCAATTACTTTTATAATGTATTGATAAGAAAGATTAAAATATGAAAATCAAATATACTCAATTGCTATAAATCTTTTACCAACTAACAAAGGTTGAAGAATGAAAACTAAAATCTAATTTGACATAGTTAAAAGATATAAAAACGATAATATGAATATTAGATTATTTAAATACCTTATAAAAATAAAATTTTATAAATGATTGGATCGAGTCTCCCCGTAGTGATTACTATCCAAAAGTATCTATAAACTTTATAAACTTTTCATATTCAATTAGGGACATTTTTGAAAATAGACAACTCAATGGAGCATTTTTGAATAATGGGACATCAAAAGAGGCATTTCAATAATTTCAAAAAATATTACTTCTAATTTAAAATATTAAAAATGATCTCACATGTTCCTTGTTAAAAAGAAATTCAAATACACAATATTAAATTTATTTTAGTTTTCATATATTTTATTAGAAAAATAAAATTAAAATGAATAATAGGAAATTTTAGATTAAATCATGACACATGCATGTTGCAATGTAAAATTAGAAACACTATGATATATGAATCTTATATAGAATCTAAAAAAATATGAAAATAAAAATAAAAATTATTAGAATTAATTAAAATAAAATAGAAAATTATAAACACGATTATATATGAATCTACGATAATGCAAAAATAAAAAATGGAAAAATGAAAAAAGTAAGAAATTTAAAATATACAATAATATATTAAGTTAAATATTTACAAAAGGAAGAAGTATATATTGATGCCATATAATTCTAATTGTAAAAAAATCAAATAAACAACATGCAAACTTAATTGAAATCTTCACATATTCTTAACTGACCAAAAATTATAGAAGTATATCATATAAAATTTTAAATTCAATCATGATATATGACAAAATTAAATCATGATACGTACCACTATACTATTAATTAGTAACTTTTTGAATAATAAAAAAATAAGTAAGTAATTGCTAAAAACATTGTAGATCATCCCACAGCTTTTTTCAACGAACCCTAATTGTTATTCTTTTCTTATTTCCTTTTTCAATTTGTTGATAAGAGAAACTTCTTCGTCTTCTATGTCTTCTTCTTCTATGTCTTCTTATCAATTTCAGTTCAATTTGATCACAGTGTCATCGCTTCCTTGAGCTTGCTTCACTTCCCTGAAAATTTTGGTAGGTGTGTTCTTTTTTCCTACCGTACTGTTTCTCCCGAGGTCTGATGTTTTTCCTTTGTGTGTGTTCACGTATCTGGTTCTCTGTTCGATTCAATGTTACAGCTTCTGGGTATCATGCATATTGTCTTCTTTAAGAAATTAGGTTTAAGAAAGACTCGATTTTTTTGCTCTGTAGACAAACTTGGCGATCGTCTTTGCTCCCAGATTTCATAAATGTGTAGTCTTTCTTAGTGTTTCTCTCTGTAATGATTTGGGTACTGTCTCAAATTTAATGACATTGCTTTAAACCCAGTCTAAAAATTGAATATTTGAGAAAGCTTGTATTTTTATTGAAGTTTAATGATCATGTTTTTTCGTGTAGAGAAGATATCTCGAGTTTATCTGTGTCATGGTTGCGGTTGATTCCACTTTTCCTAGCCATGGTAGCTCTTATTCTAGTAGAAGGAAGAAAGTTTCTGCTTTGGAACCGAATTATTTCGGTTCAATGTGTATGGGAGTTTACAGTGATGATGTTTCAATCTCTGCAAGAGAAGTAGCTCAAGATTACTCTTGTGACAGGTGCAACTTGTAGTTAAGTTTTTCGTAGTTGTGAATTAACTAGTTGGATTGTCAATCTAAAAGAAAAACTGTATTTTTGCTTTTCAGCTGTGGTGATTTGGCTACTGTATCTTCCGCTTGTTGCAATTTTGATGAACTGTGTGGTTTGGATTCAGCCTTGGAGATGGGATGTCGTTCAAATGAAGACTGTCGTGCGGGTCAAGAGGCTTCTGGTAGTGGCATAGCTTCAGGTCTAGACAAGAGTGTTCCAGGGTATACCATGTATGCAAGTGGTTGGATGTATGGTAATCAGCAAGGTCAGATGTGTGGCCCTTACACGCAACAGCAGCTATATGATGGGCTATCAACTAACTTCTTACCGGAGGATCTTCTTGTATATCCAATTATCAATGGTTATACTGCAAATTCTGTACCACTTAAGTACTTCAAGCAGTTTCCAGATCATGTCGCTACTGGCTTTGCATATCTACAAAATGGAATAATAAGTGTAGCCCCATCTGTTACTTCATTTCCCCCTTCTAGTAGTAATGCTACAGTCCATCAAGATGAGATTCAAACAGAGCATGCAACTTCTGCTACTCATTTGATCTCCCATCAGACGATGCCTCCACAGACAAGTTCTAATGGTTCTGTTTTAGATCAGCTAACACTAAACCACGAGGAATCAAATATGTTAGCTTCATTCCTCTCATTGGTAACTTCCTTTCAACGGTGAAAACTCAGTTCACAAGTTCATCAGACATGATGGCTCGAGTTCACATAAGAATTTTCTTTAATGTTTGGGTTTTCTGTTAGGGAAACGAACATGCTTGCTGGTTTCTCGTTGATGGTGAAGGTAGAAATCATGGTCCACATTCTATATTGGAGCTTTTTAGTTGGCAGCAGCATGGATATGTTTCAGATGCAGCCCTGGTAAGCTTTTATGAATATAGACTTTTTAAAGATTTTCTGAAAGATTGTGATTAGTTAAATTTCATGCAATTTATAATGATTTTGATCCTGTTGCCTCTTTGTAGCCTTGTGCCTAGCTTTGTTTCTTCATGCATCTTCTTTTCAGTTTTGAGGTTTTTAGTTACTATTTTAGAATACTTGGTTAGAATATATGTTTTCTCCCCTTCTTCTAATGTTTGTGATAGATCAGGCCATCTGGTGTTTATCATTTTGCTTAAGAGTTTTTGTTTTGTAGATACGTGATGGTGAAAATAAGCTTAGACCAATCACATTAGCATCGTTAATTGGTGTATGGAGGGTGAAATGTGGTGATGCTAATTGTGACGAGCCAGTGACTGGCGTGAACTTCATATCCGAAGTTTCGGAAGAACTCTCTGTTCATCTTCAGAGTGGAATAATGAAAATAGCTAGAAGAGCTCTACTCGATGAAATCATCAGCAGTGTGATTTCAGACTTTCTGAAGGCCAAGAAAAGTGATGAGCATCTCAAGTCTTATCCACCCACTTCTGCTGTTGAATCCATATCGGTAGCTCTTTTTATTATACATTGAACTATCAAACTTCAGGGGCTATCATTGAATCATACACTAATATGGTAACTTTTGGTTTGCGCAGTCTCGGGTTATTAATGCGGAGAAAAGTGTTGTCTCAAACACTGAATCTGCAGGCTGTAAGAATACAATGAATGAGGGGGGTCATAGTAGTATAGCTGCAGAGTCGTCCAAATATACTAAATCTGTTGGAAGCATTGAGAACTTTCAGACATCTTGCTCAGCTGTGTGTAGAACGCTTCACCACCATTGCATGCAAATCATGTGGAATGCAGTCTTTTATGATACTGTGGCAACTCATTCATCATGTTGGAGAAAGAACAAAATTTGGTTTCGGTCTTCTGATATCTCGACTGTTAATTACTGCAAAGGTTCCCATACAAAGTATTCAGACAAACCTGAATCATTTGAGAGTGTGAGCTTATAAAAAGTTTCTATGACTTTAATAGATTAAGTGTCATTTTTTTCTAATTAGCTTTGCTCATCAATGAAATGAATTGTCATTTTTAATGTTTTGCAGTTTACTTGTAGGGTGGATTCCTCTTCCTCTAAAACTGCTTACTCTGATGAATTCGACTTAGCTACCAATGGAGCCAGAGTTCGTGGATTGTCATCAGATACTTATGGAACGGAAAGTGTCATAGCAAGCATCTCAGAACATGTTGAAAATGAACTCTTTCTGTCTCTTAAAACTCACCTAACTGATTATACTAGTATTCTCATTAAAGATGGAGCGAATAATACTACTAGTAGTGCACGAGATGGCAAAATGCATGAGGTAAGGAGACAAAATCTCCTTGTTTGGCAATTTTTAGAAGTTTTCTAAGGGAAAAGCTATCCTTTCTCGTTCTGCCATCTTTGCCATATGCTAGCAAGTGGGGGCTGAATTCAAATTGTTTCAAATTGCTGCAGGAAAACCCGCCATCTCTTCAGGGTTCCTTCCGTGAGCAGTATAATTTGGAAGGGTCTAGTAAAAAGAAGAATGGCTTAAATGTGGTTCCTGCTAAGTTGCGGTTTTCCAATGATTTCAGTGATTCTCAGAGACTGTTGCAAGAGGGAGAATCCTCCGAGCAAATCACATCTGAAGATATTATTGCTAATATTTTTAGTACAGCATTGGAGACATCAGATATTCCTGTTAATGATGAACTTGATGCTCTGGCCATTCATGAGCCACCACCACCTGGATGTGAAAGCAATATTAATATGCCATGTCTGCGCTATAAGTATCAGCCTGTTAGGTCCAAGGAATCCATTCCAGAGATTAAAGCATATGTTTCAATGGCATTATGTAGACAGAAGTTGCACAATGATGTTATGAGAGATTGGAAATCACTGTTCTTAAAGTGTTATCTCAACGAATTCCTTGCTTCACTGAAAGGAAGCCATCAAGTTTCTCGTAAAGAAACATTGGCACTGAAGAAGCGCAAAACTGTTACTCGGAACAAAAAGCTGGTACAGTCTAATATATCAAATCAGACAGCAGAAAAGCTAAGGAAACCATGTGTCGGAGCGTCTGAAAAAGTTCTGGTTAAACGATCTAAGAAACTGTCAGATTCTCACTCCATGAAAGAAGTCCTTAAAGTCGATACACCCAGTATAGATTTGTCAGTTCGGAAACCAAGTCAACAGAAGATGAGGAATACTGACCGGCGGGATCATTGTATGTAATCTCAGCCTCTTTAATCTGAATTAGAGAAACTTGACTCTTACCTCATATTGTTTTTTTTTATTATTATGCAGGTATCATAAAGGATGCGACGAAGCTCCATAAAGAAAAGGTTGGTAAAGATGCGTTTAGTAAGGTGATCTGTGATAAAAGCCAAGATCTTGAAATGGAAGATGAATTTGATGACGCACTCCTTATAACAAGACTAAGAAGTAAGCTTTCTTTGTACTATATAGGTGTGATTCTATGTAGGTATCAGGGTTTATCTCTCTTTTTTCATGTTCTTTTTGGTGTATATTCTGTTAGGAATATCTAGGAATAAAACAAAAGAGTTAAGAGAATGTAGAAACGCTGCAAAATCATGTGAGGAGATTTCAGTGACTGCTGAGGAATCTGAGGAAACCGTTGACTGCAAAGATCATGAGGAGAGTCTTTCAAATAAGCCTTCTCAGAAAGTGAAAAAAGGTAAAAAAAAAAACTCCTTTATTTGTTTCCTATTCATAAATTCGTGTCGTTTGACTTTGAGCTCTTGAGCTTCTTTACCATACAACCCGAGCCTACTGATATCATCCTTCTGAAAAGCAGCTCATACATCAAAGCTAAAGAGAAAGAATCTGTCAGATGCTAGAGACGAAGGTACAAAATCTTGCAATGGAGCAGTCAAAAGTTTTACTGAGATTTCTGGAAAGGAGGGTGATACAGAAAGCCTTGGATTAGCAATCAGTGACAAGGTTTCCCATCAAAATCTCAGCAAGAGACGGAAAAGTAAGATCGCTTTGTTTTTATTCCCAGGTTTTGAGAATACCTCCCGCAAGTGCTTTACTAAATTACTATCTCCAGAAGATGCAGCGAAGAATGGTCAGGATATGTCAAACCCTACTGGTAATCCTCCAAGACTCGCTGAAGGAAAAAAGTTTGTGGAAAAGTCTGCGTGCAGTATATCACAGAAGGGCCGTAAGTGTAAGTGTAGTGTCATATTTCTTTGGTGTTTCCATTACGAAAATATCAGGCTACTTGAATGCATGGGCCCAGATTTTAACAGTCGTGCTTTTTTCATGAAGCGTCCCAATCCTCAATTCTAAAAAGAAAGCACCAGTTGGATGAAAAAATCTCCAATGTACCTTCACGTCGGAGGTTATCTCTCTCTTCCACGGATTCTGAGGATGCTGTTATTAAGGAAGACTATGATGTTCGAAATGAAGAGAAGCTTCCCTGTCATACATCAGATAAGCTGCAAAAAGGCAATTTCCTGCAATTTTTCAGTTTGTACCGTCCATGGGTTTATATTGTTTTGCTATAAATCATTTACCTCAAATGACATGTATTTGGTTGGTTTCTGTAGTAGGTCCAAATAAATTGATACGTAGAAGGAAGCCATTAGCAAAACATACAACAGAACGTTCTCCAATTAAGGATTTGTCAGTGGATGATGGCAGGCCTAAGCCGATTGCATTAAAACCATTGGAAAAACTGAGTTCGAAACCAAGCAAGAAAAAGCTGTTTTTGTCAATCCCAAAGTCTGATGGATGTGCACGCACATCTATTAATGGTTGGCATTGGCATGCATGGTCATTAAAGGCCAGTGCTGAAGAGAGAGCCCGTGTTAGGGGAAGTTCTTGCGTACACATGCAACATTTTGGTTCCAAAAGTAGTTTGACTCAGAACGTTCTTTCTGCAAGAACTAATAGGGCAAAACTGCGTAATCTTTTAGCTGCTGCAGATGGGGCTGATGTCTTGAAAATGTCTCAGTTGAAGGTGTGATTAAAACAAAAACTAGTTTTCTCTTTTAAACATTATACACGTATGTGTACTGATCTTTTGTTTCTATTTTTGTTACATTGGCGACAGGCTAGGAAAAAGCATTTACGGTTTCAACAAAGCAAGATTCATGATTGGGGTCTTGTCGCACTTGAACCGATTGAAGCTGAAGACTTTGTGATCGAATATGTTGGAGAGTTGATACGTTCTTCTGTAAGTATGACTTGTTTGATTATGTGTTCCATTAAGTATTTTGTGGGTAGTAGTAGTTCTATACAGTAGCCTAGCCTCTTTAGTGAACCTTGTTGTTTTATTCAAGGACAGAATGTTATGCGCTTTCTCGCTTACTTTGGTTGTGATTGTAATTTTAATATGTCCATCTCACAGATATCTGAGATACGTGAACGCCAATATGAAAAGATGGGAATAGGAAGCAGTTATCTTTTCAGGCTTGACGATGGCTATGTGGTTAGTCATTTGTGCAATACATTTAACTCTTATCTTGTTTATGTCAATGAGTGAATGTTCTGAATCACTTGTTGCTTTTCATGACTCTAGCTTGATGCCACAAAGCGAGGTGGCATAGCGAGGTTTATCAACCATTCATGTGAGGTAATTATATGCATAGTTTTGTATCATTGGTTAGTTTGTTCGTGGATTTTGGGTCTTATAGAAGATATGTGCTTCTGCAGCCGAACTGTTACACCAAGATTATAAGCGTAGAAGGTAAGAAAAAGATATTCATTTATGCTAAGCGGCATATAGACGCCGGTGAAGAAATAAGTTACAACTACAAGTTCCCATTGGAGGACGACAAAATCCCCTGTAACTGTGGAGCGCCAAAGTAAGTTGCATTAGTTTCATATTTCGTTTTACGATTTCTTGGTTTTGTTACTTCTTATATCTCACACTGTTCTTCACATGTATCTTGAGTGAGATGATTTGTTTAAAATGAAAAATTGTTGGATATGTTAGTATAATAGCCTTGGTGTCTCTATTTGAAGTATTTTTTGCTTTACTTACTTTTAGTGTGTATTGCTTTTGTGAGCAGGTGCCGTGGATCGCTAAACTAAAAAGAAGGACGTGGTTTTCAAGACGAAACTGAATCGGGTGTGTCTTATCCGCGGTTTTCAGAGTTTACCGGGAGAGAAGGATGATGAATCTCTCTTTTGCAAATGCATCTCCTGCAGCAGATGAGTCTCCTCTCTTTCAATTGAGAACTGTAACTAATTTTTGTCCCACATACTAACACTTAGAAATAGTTATTTTCCTTTTAACACATATTTTTCTTTTCCTTTTGTTGTTGTTGGCGTTAACAAGACAAGATATATTATAATCAAGGCCAATTTTTAAACAAATCTTGTTTATAATAATAGTCCTTCAAACAAATGAGCTGAATCTTGTGTGTGTCCAACGGAACAAGAGGTTATTTATTGTTAATCACCATTTTTGGCTATCCATTTACAAAGAAATGCAACTTAAACAAATCAGGTCTTTGTGATTTGGACAGAAATAAAGGATAAGAGATATGGTCAGTGTTAAAGTTCAATGAAAGCAAAGAGGTTTTAATTTTTTTTTAGCATATAATTTTCTTCTTCTATGTAGGTTGTGTTATTATGTCATGTTTGGTATTTATATCAAATTTTAATGTTTGCTTTCGTTTGCAGGAATCGTAAATATTAGGACTCTCAAATATCCATTTCCTCACTTTATATGGTACGTCTAATGTTATTTTGTATTTTCTCTTGTTTTTTTTTCTTACTATTCCAACTTATTGGACACTGGCACAGAGAGATATCAAGTTTATATCAGATGATTTGGTGATTTTAGTTACTTCATCAGAATCTAAATTGGGACTGATACAGTAGAAAAATTAGGAGCATCTTTGTGAAAAGCCCCAAGTTGTTTTGCCATGAGATTGTAATAGTTTAAAACGTCTCTTATATGTACAAGCTATTTTAGCTATGAAAACACTCTACATGTATCCGAATACAAAATCTTTCTCTTAACGAATACTTTTGGTTTCTTTGTTTCGGAGGACATAAAAGAAGTTTTTTTCTCCCTATTATATTTGATTATGTCAAGGTTGTGTACGTTTGCTATCTCCGGTTAAAAGCCAAATTTATGTTGGCCAAAAAAAAAAGTAGTAGTAGAATATTCAAAAGAGAGAATACGAAAATACTGTAAGAAACTTTTGAATTTGAGTTCTAGCAAATTGCCATTGCTTTTTACAAGAGTTTTGGATATGTATTTATATAAAATAGATGATTATTCATTCTTATACACAAAGTACTTTCGACGTGTTTAGAGTAGTCTTGAGTAATTGAGTGATGCGTGTCCTGAATGTTTAAGTAGTCTTTGGCATTGTATTGATCACCTTGATTTTACGTAGAACAATAGTCTTGTGTTTTGTTTTCATCTTGCCGTAATTCTTGGAACATGAGTTTTTGTCTTCTTGAGAGTTTGTCTAGTTCGTGAAAGACGCATATAAAGGCTTTTTTTCAAGAGCCACGGAATTGTTATCCCCCCCACTAGGCCATGAACACCTCCCAATGATTTTACAGAAAAATGAAAATGAGAGCAAAATGACTCGTTTAAATCACAGTCAAATTACATATACAGCTGCATAAATATTGCACCGTCCAAAAAAAAAAAAAAGGTACGCATTCG
>Ga0041059_1001581_pt1 | contig 17894 bp, 22 predicted proteins | sample AraColnosormetaG_FD_56232 | JGI IMG/M metagenome (GOLD analysis project Ga0041059, IMG submission 56232) | Arabidopsis roots microbial communities from North Carolina, USA - Col MF nosort | ecosystem: Host-associated > Plants > Roots > Unclassified | place: USA: North Carolina | collected...
TTTTTTTTTTTTTTTTTGAGAATCGATGAAGAAAAGATCAATAGTCTTTGAAATGTTTTTGTTTCAGCTTTGTGTTTGGAACACAGATGGATGGGAAAAGCAGAGAAGCAAGGTTTTGCCACTTCCACAGGGAAGACCAAACAGTGCACCTTCAGATACGCGTGTTCAGTTCCATCAAGATCAAGCTCACTTCCTCGTTGTGCACGAGACGCAACTTGCTATATACGAAACTACCAAGCTCGAATGCATGAAACAGGTATTTTATATTTATAGGCCGCTCTCTCTAAGATCTGCAATTTATTGCATTTGAAAGATGATTAATGATTGCAATGTTTCAGTGGGCTGTTCGAGAATCATTAGCTCCAATCACTCATGCCACATTCTCATGCGATAGCCAATTGGTCTACGCGAGTTTTATGGATGCAACAGTTTGTGTATTTAGCTCTGCAAATCTACGGCTGCGTTGCCGGGTCAACCCTTCTGCGTATCTACCAGCTAGTCTCAGGTAAACAGAGGAATCTTGAAATTTACCCAAAAAAACAGAGGAATCTTTAAATTTCGGAAAGAACGTTTCTAAACATCAATCGGTTAGTTGTTTATATATCATAAAGCTCCTCTTGTTGACTTGTGCAGCAATTCAAACGTACATCCACTAGTGATTGCTGCACATCCGCAAGAACCAAACATGTTTGCAGTTGGTCTCTCAGACGGGGGAGTGCACATATTCGAACCGCTCGAGTCTGAAGGTAAATGGGGAGTCGCTCCACCGGCTGAGAACGGGTCGGCTAGCGGTGCACCAACTGCACCTTCCGTTGGAGCCTCTGCATCTGATCAGCCTCAGAGATGATCTGATCCGAGAGCCACCTACCTCTCTGATTCCCTTTCTTCTATTTAAAAGTCTTTTCTTTCTTATTTTTTTGGTAGAAAAATTTATGACCCAGAGATTCTTAACATTTAGATGTAACATATTTTCACAGTAATTCAGTAGTGAAGTTTGGATAAAAACAGTGACTGATGTTGTTTCTCTCTCTTTTCCTTTTCTGAGATTTTTACCTTCACATAGATTTTCTATTGTGCAAGATATTCAATTATATATTACAGTCGATATTTCGAATTTACATATATTTACAAGAGTGACAGTTTATGTTGGTTCACTTCAGTAGATAAACAAACCAAACAGATCCTGAAAGCTGACCACGTAGAAGAGCCATGGAGGACTCTTTCGTCCGGCCATAGCTTGAAAGAAGCTTTATTTACAGTTTCTTCAGCAAATAATCCGAAGAAGAGCATAGCTTTTGACGATATATCTAAGAGCAGTGTCTTAGTCTGAGACCAGAGGAGATCGATCTATTTACAGAGTTCGTGAATTTGCCTTTGAACATATTATTTTATTCAGGACGGAAGTTGACCAAGTTTGGCAGATCAGTCGCCTGAAGCTTCCTGATGTCATTAGCAGAGAGCTTGCAGGACTCCAAGGTCAGAGATCTCAAGTTCTTCAATGGCTTCAGGTGACGTAGTCCTGAGCTTGATACTCGAGAGTTTGAGACGTTCAGAGAGACCAATCCGGTCAATCCTGCGGGTTTTATGAGATTATGGTTCAGGTTTCAGGTACATATGATTTGTCTCATTGAACAAGAATTGTATATTTACCAGAAATCAACTCCAGTGTTTTGTCTGTGAGATTGGAGTTTTGTGATAGATTGAGGAGAGTGAGGGATGAAAGATCTTTTATGTTCTTGACACCAGTATCGGTTAATCCACCACCACATATTTCAAGTGACTGCAGTTTCTTCAGGTCTGTATCAGAAGAAAACCAACAAAGAAAGTTTATGAGGCAGATCTCCACGGAAAAGAATAGATAATAAACATCAAAAACTTACTTCGTAGGTGATTTGTTCCAGAATCTGTGATACGAGCACCGAAGAGATCAAGGTGCGTCAACCCTGTCAAACCTAGAACAAAAACAGACAGTGGGTTACTCAAGAGGTGGTAACCACATCATACCAAAGCAAATAACTTTGCACTGGAAGGACTTACTTGTGAGCGCGGAAAGACCAGCATCAGTAACATGACGAGCATCCAGATTCAATGTTCGAAGAGATGTCAAACCAGATAATTTTCTTAAACCGCTATCGGTCACAACAGTAAATGACAAGTTTATGCTCTCTAGGTTTGACAGGCCTATATATAGTAACATAAACGCACTAATCAACAAACAAATAAATCACAAGATACAAAATGGAAATGACAAAGGGAAAATGGTTAACCAGAGAGATGGCGAAGACCATTGCTTCCTACTTCGGTATCAGACAACTCCAGAGATTTCAACTCAAGCATACCTACAACCACATGACTATAAATGAATATCGAATACGAATATCCATGATAACAGTATAACAACAAAAGTAGCAATCACCTGATAAATGTACCAGTCCTTCGTCACCAATTCTACAAGAATCCAAATTCAAGCTTTCCAACTTTGTCAAACCTGAGAATAAAATTTTCTTGATTAGCAATTTAGCAGACAACACGAAATGGTAAAAAGAGAGGATTCCAAAAAAAATAGTGGAAACATGATATAGTGAAAGTGAGACAACCTTTCAGGTGGACCAAGCATGAATTTGTAATGTTGTTCATGCCCAAGTTTAGTATCTTCAAATTAATTAAATCTGCAAAGGAGCGTGAAAAAAATTATAGCAGAGATTGGAGAGTTTTCGAAAAGCAAAAATTACCATTTAACTGCGAGGAAGTCAAGTAACACTCACCAGAAAACTTTTCACACCCGCTGTCTGAAAAATTACATCTATTGAGGTTCAAATACATCAACCCTGCAAGAGCTATAAAACCAAAAGAAAAAACTCATATGAGTTCATCTCGAAGGTGTCATTACATGTACAGTCCAAAACATACCATGAGGATGTCTATACAAACCTGTGAGTGTGTCCAAGCATGCAGCAGTAACATGACGGCACCCCTCCAAGTTCAATAAATTAAGCTTGTTTAGCCCTGAAGCAAGCAAGTGGAAGAAGTGAATCACGCTTCGTGTACAACGTAAGATGTGAGACAAATGGTGATAAAAGGAGTATGATAATCAAAACCCCTACCTTTAAGGTAGCTAATACCGATATCGGTAATCTTACTGCAGCAAATCTGTAAGCTCCTCAGATTTGTAAGTACTGAAGCAAATAGGAGTAAGCACATCTACTTGGGAAAGTAATAAAACATGTGAAGGAGACGTATATTTTTGTTACCTGAAAGAGGCTCCATGTCTGCATCAGTTATGCAGTTACACCACTTTATGTTCAAGGACTCTAGCTTGGTTAAAGCTGGAAAAGATAGAAAAGTGCAGAGAAGCTAAATGGGATGAAGAAAAGACATTGACTAAGTGAAAAAGTAGGGTACAGAAAACTGGCAATTATCACAATAAAACACATAGCTATGTACCTCGCAGGTGAACAAGCCCACCGTCAATCCCAGGACACTTCTCAAGATCTAGCTTCTTCAAGTTAACCAAGTTGGATAATGCACGCATGCCTTGTGCAGTGATTGCAGCATTCCTTCTAAAGCTCAGGCTCGTCAAATTTGAGAGGCCTGAAAGTGTTTAATATCAGATATGTAGCAGCTACGTTTAGGAAACATACACATATAAAGTACAAGGAAAACTTCGATAAGCAGAAAACAAAAGAAATGTGTGAAAATGAGTAAAGTTTACCGCTGAGATGCACAAGCCCACGGTTGGATATCTGGTCACAGAAATTAAAGTTTAAAGATTCCAGGTTTGTGCAACCTTTTAAAGAAACCAGTCCAGAGTCTGTGATATCAGACCCCGAAAAATCAACAGAAAGCAACGATGTACTTTGCGAGGAGATGACATCCATCCAGTCATCATTAACTCCAGGGTATTCCCCCAAGTAAAGATCCTGCTTTCACAAATTGTGAGTCAGACAAAGATATCCGTTACACTAATAGGACATGAACACAAGAGAAACACCAAGGACTTTACCTGGATTGCACAGTCCCGAAATGCCTCAAGAGACTTTAAAGTTAACCTCTGGGAATAAACCAATTCATCAAAAATCTGCTGACTGATATCTCTAGGTAGGTCAGAGAACTTGGTATATCTATCAATGTCCTGCAATGAAACAGAGTTCAAACATTAGGCTAGCGTTTATACACTAATTAGAGCCTGGTAAGTGGAAACAATATACCTCCTGTATCTTGCGGACACAGAGCTCCATAAGCGACGGGCATTCTCCATTCTTCCGTTTAACATCGGAGCCAGACCTAGAGAGCGAAGTAGCTAACCATTTCGAACTTGAACTCTTGCTATATTTTCCAGAGACACCTCTGTTTAAAATATCCTCAACTTGTTGATCTCTCTTCCTTGAACAAGCTCCTCCCATGATAATGTAATCCAGAATCATCAATCTTCTTTAGAGACTGAAACAGAGCACGATCACAATCCCTCACTCACGTCAAAAATTTGACTTACAAAAATTTCCCCAAGAATTTTTCATTCAACTTTGCAGGTTCTTATACATAAAAAAAAAACCACATTTACCTTGTCAAAGATCTCTACTTTCGTACGATCATCAAAAAGAGATAGTCAAATACGATAAAATGATTCAAACTCACATCAATCGGATGAAAACAAACACAAACAATTACAGTAACAAATGAGATAAGTGTGAATCATCACTATGTGAAGCGTTTAATTCCCAACAGTAAAACCCAGAAACCCAAAGTAAAGCTAATTCAAACAAAAACGAATCAAAGAGATTAGCAAGCTTAATATAAAAGACAAGTAAAGGGAAGCAATATAAAGTAACTGTTCACCAGGAAACAGTTGTGCTAGTTGATCGAATAAGCTGATACGTACCTTATCATAACGACGATCGATCGCAGATTATTAGTCCTGAGGAAATTTTGTGAGGGTTTAACAGTGATCTCTTTGATCAAAACCTTTTTTTTGTTTTGTTGGTGTTGTGATTTTGAGGAGACGGTGATTGAACAAGGAAGGTGAGGAATAAGAAAGAGAGAAGAGTATAGAAATGTGCAAAGTGGCCGTGAGCCGAGCCTGTTTCTTAACCTACTATCGGATGACACGTGTAAGATGAATCACCCTTAGTGAGGAAAGGAGTTAGGTTCGGAACAATCTAATGCGTTTTTGAGATAAGATGGAAGAATAAAGAAGGTCAAGGTCCCACTTTTAAGTGGACCCCTCTTTGAGATTTCAACGATTTATTTCTTTTGTATTGATGTTCCTTGTTGTTTCTTTTCTTCTTATTCCTTTTTGTTTTACTCCATCTCAATTAATTAAACCTGCGTTACAACACAAACTTCGAATCGTATAGTATTTCATTTCTAAATTCTAATAGTATAGGGAACTCTTAATTTTTTTGCATTGGACCAACGTTACTTTTTGCTTTTAAATATACAAACTTTATATTCAAATTAGCCACATTTTTTAGTTTATAACCGAAAAAAAATTGTGAGATGATGAAGAGTAACCTTGGATATGCATAAACAAGAAAATCAATAAATATAATTACTCGAAATTTGACAGTTCTTGTTTTAGAAACAATTTTAATCACATTATCTTCTGTTGACATCAATACAGTTGCAAAACAAACTAATTCTCGAAACTGATATCAGAAATTGTCGCCATATATTTGTTATAACTAGATTTAGGATTATGCTCTTCTTCAAGTTTTGCATCTAATTTTGATGCACGCATTCTGAATTTCTGATTAATATATTTTGTAACAAAAATGACTACAATATCTCATGTGCTATAATTTTAATCCTTTTTCATACATTTATGTTTTACCATTTTGTTTTTCTTTCGAAATAATACAAGTCAAATCTCGACCGTTGGATGGAACCGGAAAAAAAAAACAATGTAAAAAAACCGCGTAAATTCTGAAGCTAGCAAGTGTCTAACTGTCTATCTCTATGTCCGAACCTTCACAGAATACCTTGAACCCTAATAACAATGGCGACGCTGTTGAAACTCGACATAGCCACGACTTTCCTTGCTTTCATCGTTCCCCGAGCTAATACCTCCTTGAACCATCGGTTCGCTTCTGCTAGGCTCAGTACAGCCACAGTTTCCCTCAGAACGAAGTCGTCATCGTTCTATTCCGCGGCGCTTTACTCTGACAGCCGTCGGAGATTCCACTCCGCCGTTGCCTCTGATTCCTCGCTCGCCGTTGTAGATGATGAAGATATCTTCGATGTTGCCAGTGAGATTTTGCCCGACAATCGAATTCCGGCCACTATAATCACCGGGTTCCTGGGCTCTGGTAAGGTGAGGCTAATCTAGGGTTCATGATTCGGAAATTCCTGCTCAATTTTGAGCGATCAGATTCTGAATTTCACTGGAATTGTTTTTTTCTGAGTGTATAGACAACATTGCTAAACCATATATTGACGGGAGATCATGGGAAGCGCATAGCCGTGATTGAGAACGAGGTATTGTCTGAGAAGCTGAATAGAGATTGTTTTATGTTTTATGGTTTCACTAATTTGTTCTGAAATGTGAATTCTCAGTTTGGTGAAGTCGACATTGATGGATCACTTGTGGCAGCTCAAACTGCGGGAGCGGAGGATATAATGATGCTTAACAATGGCTGTCTGTGTTGTACTGTTAGGGGTGATCTTGTGAGGATGATTTCTGAAATGGTCCAGACCAAGAAAGGAAGGTTCGACCATATCGTTATTGAGACGACAGGTTCAATATTTTCTATCACTCTGGAGCTACATGATTCGTTAAGAACCAACTACTATGTTATTAAAGAATAAATGAATATATTATGTATATTTTCTTTCAGGATTGGCTAACCCTGCTCCGATTATTCAAACTTTCTATGCTGAGGATGAAATTTTCAATGATGTCAAGCTGGATGGGGTTGTCACTCTGGTTGATGCTAAACATGCTCGTTTGCATCTAGATGAGGTCAAACCTGAAGGCTATGTCAATGAGGCGGTTGAACAAATAGCTTACGCGGATCGTATCATTGTTAACAAGGTATTGTGAAGTTCTATTTCGACCTAATTTTCATGATTAACATCACCATAACTTGTATTTGAAATGTGTGGTGGATGCTTATAGTAGAAGCTTTTCAATGGTCTGCTATGTATGTTCTCCTCGACATATCATACAAGCTGAAAATTGTTTGTACTTTGTTGTAGACTGATCTTGTTGGTGAGCCAGAACTAGCTTCAGTGATGCAGCGGATAAAGGTAGGTTCTGCTTCTTCTGATTCTTTCTTTTTTCTCTTTGAACATCTATTTTTCTCTGTGCACTGCGTTAGCATTTATGATGTGGTTATTTCCAGACCATAAACAGCATGGCTCACATGAAGCGGACAAAGTATGGGAAGGTTGACTTGGATTATGTTCTTGGAATTGGAGGGTTTGATCTAGAAAGGTCCGGTTTTATTTTACGTCTTACTAAAAATCTTATTACGAGTCACTCCGAAAACTTCTGTCCAAAGTGAATTGTAGCTCCTTACATTTGTTATGGTTTATTGGTTGTGGATTTCCTGGTTTAAGAGGGCTGATTTTGTTACTCTGATTTATTGCTGGTGGCCAACTATTTTATCTTTCCAGAATTGAAAGCTCTGTGAATGAAGAAGAGAAAGAAGATCGCGAGGGTCATGATGATCATCACCATGGTCATGACTGCCATGATCACCACAATGAGCATGAGCATGAGCATGAACACGGTATGTTATAGTGTTACCAAATAATGGCCTTATTACTTAATAACGATCGCCTACATGCATTGATTAGTTTGCTTCTGAAACTGCAGAGCATCACCATTCTCATGATCACACCCATGACCCTGGTGTTGGTTCAGTCAGTATAGTTTGCGAAGGAGACTTAGACCTCGAGAAGGTATTAACCCAATATGGCTCAAGTTGTGTCACATGTGATGCATAAAACTGTAGCACCTGACGTGTTACTTATAATTAAAACGATTGTTGAGATGTGCGATTGATTACTTGCATCATCTATAACCTTAGTTTTGAAAATGGATCAGGCTAACATGTGGCTTGGGGCGCTATTGTACCAACGTAGTGAGGATATCTACAGAATGAAAGGTATCCTCTCCGTACAAGACATGGACGAGAGATTCGTGTTTCAGGTGACCAACCTTTGTCATTATTTTGATCATTTCGGATGAATTCTAAAGCATCGAAGCCTTGGGATGTAAATTATCTCTGACGTTTGTGGTTTATAATGGTTGGAACAGGGAGTTCATGAAATATTTGAAGGATCACCTGACCGGTTATGGAGAAAAGATGAAACAAGAACCAACAAGATTGTTTTCATCGGCAAGAATTTGAACCGGGAGGAGTTAGAGATGGGTTTCAGAGCTTGCTTGATTTGATTATAGGACCAAATATTTAAAATCATTCCATTTTGTAATCAACTGGTCAATAGATTTTTGAACAAGAAATATCGTCTAAAGCTTGACACTAACTACAAGAGCCTGAATCAAGAACATATTAAAGCCTTCACCGTACAAAAAGTGAGTCCCTTTCTAACACAAGCGGCAAAACTACACAAGATCCCAAAACCAAAATGCCCATAAGTTAGAAGGTAAGATTCCTACTACTGACGACCAAGTAAATTCCTCCACTTATCCTTCAAATCCACCTCGCTCCTATCAGCGAAAACAACAGGGTATGAATTCTTGATATCTTTCCATGATTTTCCATATTCTTTAACTCCTTCCCTCAAAGCTGCCACTTCTTCAGAAGTCCAGAATTTCATTGGCCTTCTGGGACGCGGTCTTTCTAATCTTCCTTTCTTCAACGGTGATACATTCAGAGGTTCCGGGGTTGGTAGATGAGGCCTGACTCTTCTAGACGATGATGTTCCCTCACTATCTTCTGCATCAGTCCTATTTGCCCCATCAGGCTGAGGAGTGACATCAACTGAATGCTCCATTGCATTGTTAGGTTCTTGATCTTGCCTTGTTATAGGGTCGATGAGTCTTTGAATCTCCAACAAAAAATCCTTAAGCTCTCGAGCTACCAACATTTCCCCCTTATTAAGACTTGGCTCGTGTTCCTGTTCATGTTCATTCACCTTACCAACCCCATCAGGATTCTCCACACCACCCACTTCTTCAACATCATTAGCTTTCTCTCTATTACCTCCTCTCCGGGAAGCATATGGTGAATCCTTACGCTTAAGAAACCTCTTTCGAGCTTCTGATTCAAGAGAAGAACATCCAAGTAGTGCCCACTGCTCTTTGAGAAGCTGATTAAGATGAGAGATGGCATTGTACCTGATGTTAGTCTCACGAATCTTCTGGTAAATCTCAGGTTCCTCAAACGCCTTGTTTAGATCACTCTCCCATTTCAACAACTCACGAGTCACCAAGTCGCTCTCTTTCTCCTTCAATGTCCCAATCCGATTCCTCCAAATCCTCTCAAGGGCATCACCGAAGAAGCCATCCGAAGCATTCACTGGCCACATAAACCTAAGCGTGCATTCCACAGCAGTCCAGCAATACGCAGATTTGAGAGATCCCATGATAACCGAATGTTCCTGTAACAGAAGCTTCTCAAGAATTTCGAGGAGATCAAGCATTCCTTCGTCTACGGTACCTTGAATCATGGAATTGGAGATATCCCGCAAAACAGCAGTTAGCTTGAGTTTTACACAGTCGTCGGAATCTACTGGTTTCAGAGCCGATAACAGTGGAAAAGCGTAAACCCTAGGATTTAGTTGGCGTCGGAGGAAAAATTCAGCTACCCATTTGTCCATCACTTCCATTTCCAAGACTTTGCAAGTAAAAGATGCGAAAACCCGCGATCAGTTTTCGCCGTCGGTGCGTGGTTAGGGTTACAATTTTGGGAAGAGGAAAAGCTCCGACCAACTATGGTGGCAACAACACACGTGTGAATCATTCAAATTTAAAATGTGTTTTTTTCTTTTAATTAAATAAGACGAGACATTCAAGCGGCCCATTATATAATCGGCCCATAACGAAACGATGTTGTCCTGATCCGAATCGGGTGGGTGACCCGAGATCATTGGAGACAGAGAAAAACAGTAATGACTTTTGAGCAATACAATGTTGATCCAATACAAATATGGCCGGAGAAGGAGACAATTTGTCCGTATTTGTTTCCGGCGACCAGAGGGATAAGCATTTCCACAGATACATTTAGAGAAAAAAAGACAAGTTTATTGATACCAAGCCAAAAGAGACCCCAACATACATATGAACACACCAAAATCCCTTTTTTATTTTCCACTCTTGACGTTTTCCAAAAAAGTCACAACTTTTTATTTTTGAATCTAGCATAATCCAATCAAACTTGTGATCTTAAGATGATGATGATGATGATGATGATGATGATGATATATCATTCATAGGAACAACACCACCATCATTGAGCAATTTCTGCTCAGTTTTCTTGGGCGATTGAACCTCCCCACCAAACATTTGCTTCCTGTATTGCTGATGTAATCTCCCAAACAGCTCCTTCTTAACAGACTCAAAAGCCATATCCAATCTCTCCAACTGTTCAAGAGCATTCGGATTATACATAAACAAACCGTAGAAAAGCTCAAAGCTATCACTCGATGTGTTCTCCACCAAATCCAACAACGTCTCATAACCTTTGGTGTTAATCGGCGAAGACTCAACTCCATATTTCTCCAAAACCCTTCCCATAGTATGCGTCACGAATTGCGATCCAGCTGCGTAATAATCATGCTTCTCACAGCTCATTTCAACCATCTTGCAACCTTCATTCTCAAAAATTCTTAGAAACTTCTCACACCTCTCTTGTCTTGAAGCTGCGTCTCCGATTCTCACCTTATCGTAGACAAAGGGCAAGCCAGACCAAGAATGCTTACCACTCTCAGGTCCAAACATTGGATGAGTACAGAGAATGTCAAACTCCTTAGGAAGGTATTTAATGAAGAGGGCTTTTGGGAATTCCTTAACGGAGAGAACATCGACGAAGAGTGTGCTACGACGGAGACGTTGGAAAGGGAATGATCTGAGGACTGATTCTGTGGAGAGGATTGAGGTACAGAGGAGGACAACGTCGGGATGTTGTTCACAGAGATCGTGAGGGTTATCGAAGAAACGAGCTCCGATTGAGTTTGCGGCGTCGGAGTAATCGGAGCGGGAGTGAGTGATTAGATCGTGGCCGTGTCGAATTAGGGTTTTGGAGAGGAATTGGCCGAAATTGCCGAAACCCAAGACGGCGATTTTGAGAGCAGAGGATTTGCGGTACTCGGATTTGAGTTGGGTTTCGTAATCGAAGATTTGGGCGGCGTCGATTGCTCGAATTCGAAGAGATCGCGGCGGGGAAATGAGGAATGTGGGTGAATTGCGGCGGAGATTGGGTGGAGAAATGAGGGGTTTCGCCGGAGAGAAATGGAGTAGCATTGTGAGTAGTGTTGATTGAGTTTTAGCTCCAAAGTTGGGAGCTTAGAGAAATCTGTGAGAATAGAAGAGGAAGAAGCGGTTGCGCCAAAGGAGGAAGAAGATGCGAGCGAGCCTCAAAAATAAACGGATCAATTTTATGTCGTGGCCTAAACGTGGTGATGCTGATTGACCCAAGAAAAACAAAATGCTAAATACACAACAACACAAGGACCATAATGGAAATAAAAAATTGAGGTCAAAATTAAAAGTCGTTCCAAGGAAATTTGTAGGTACTGTTTTGTATTCATTTGTATTTAGTAACCCGCATTTACAATATTTCTTTTTCTGAAGGACTAGAGTTTTTATTTGTCCATAATTTTATTTTGATTTGTTACTTTAAAGTTCAATCTCTTCCTATATATGAATCTTTAAAAAGAAAATTTCGTAATTTTCATATGCTGACTATAGTTGTTGTTTTTTGGTTTTCTATTAATTTGGCTATTTGTAGTAATTTTTATTAGGATTTAGGAGGGTTATTGATATTTCCCTCGTTTTTCTCATAGAAAAAAAAAAACAAAAACTCTAATTTTGACTTTTGTAGTAATTTTTATATACTGACCCCTAATAAACATGATAATTACAGAAAACCCCTCAAGTTCTCTTTCTTTGCTCATTTCTTCACGAGAAGATGAAATCTTAAACCTCTCAAGTTCAGGGTCTTCTTTCCCAAACGAAAATGACAGGTTCGATCTCGACCTCTTGGCTCTTGTCGTCTCCTTCGAATTCGAATTCGGCTTCGAGCTCAGAGTCCTACTCTTTCATAGCTACCTTGAAACCAGTTCGTTATTATCCGTTTCAATCACTGACACCAAACCGGATTTCGTCGAGATCTCCGTTGCCCTCAATTCAAATTCGAGCTGGAATCCGAGAGTTACGAGAACGAATCGACAGTGTGAAGAATACCCAGAAGATAACGGAAGCGATGAGACTCGTGGCGGCAGCTAGAGTTCGTCGAGCTCAAGATGCAGTCATAAAGGGTAGACCTTTCACTGAAACTCTTGTGGAGATTCTCTACTCAATTAACCAATCTGCTCAATTAGAAGACATTGATTTTCCTCTGAGCATTGTTAGACCCGTGAAGAGAGTTGCTTTGGTTGTTGTTACTGGCGATAAAGGATTGTGTGGTGGTTTCAACAATGCAGTGACCAAGAAAGCTACTCTGCGAGTTCAAGAGTTGAAGCAGAGAGGAATAGACTGTGTTGTGATAAGTGTAGGTAAGAAAGGGAATGCTTATTTTAGTCGGAGAGATGAATTTGATGTTGATAAATGTATTGAAGGAGGAGGTGTTTTCCCAACGACTAAAGAAGCTCAAGTTATTGCAGATGATGTGTTTTCCTTGTTTGTCAGTGAAGAGGTTGATAAAGTTGAGCTTGTTTACACAAAGTTTGTGTCTTTGGTGAAATCTGATCCTGTGATCCACACTCTGTTGCCTTTGTCGATGAAAGGAGAGTCTTGTGATGTGAAAGGTGAGTGTGTTGATGCTATCGAGGATGAGATGTTTAGGCTAACGAGCAAAGATGGGAAGTTAGCTGTGGAAAGGACCAAGCTTGAAGTTGAGAAGCCTGAGATCTCACCGTTGATGCAGTTTGAGCAAGACCCTGTTCAGATTCTTGATGCAATGATGCCTTTGTATCTCAACAGTCAGATTCTAAGAGCACTGCAGGAATCTTTAGCGAGTGAGCTTGCGTCGAGGATGAATGCGATGAGTAATGCGACTGATAATGCGGTTGAATTGAAGAAGAATCTGACGATGGCTTATAACCGAGCGAGACAGGCTAAGATCACTGGGGAGTTGCTGGAGATTGTGGCTGGAGCAGAAGCTCTTCGAGAGTCTTAGGTAGAAACTACAGCTGTGTAAAATCATTTGTTGTTTGTGGTAATAAATGTCATGAAAGAATTTACAGATCATGAGAAATTGAGAATCGTTTACACCTAACGCCGACAAAAGACTAACAGTAACAATAAATTCCAATTATGTCTCGAAGAAGACAACCAATTTAGGAAATATAAGCAGCAGAAAGTAACGGCTAAAACAAGTCTCGACCGAATACTTGGTGGATTTCTAAATTCTAAACAGAACAAAAAGAAAACAGAAAGACAGAGAGTGAGAGAAAGAAACATCATTTGGTTGGTTCTTTAAATGAGCCTCATCAACAAAAAAGGTTTTTTAACCACCTACGGTAAACGAAAATAAGAATGGTAAAAAAGAAAGTTTAGAATCGATCGCCATCATCATCTTCTTCTTCTTCATCATCGTCATCTTCTTCCCTCGGATTGAGTTTAGAAGTACTTGAAAAGGATACCACCGTGAGTGGCGAAGAAGGGAGCAAAGACAAGAGACTCAACAGCCATGAGCTTGATGAGGATGTTCAATGAAGGTCCTGAAGTATCCTTCAATGGGTCTCCAATTGTGTCTCCAATCACAGCTGCCTTGTGTGGCTCTGAACCCTTTGGTCCAAGGCTCTTTGCGTGCTCTGATACACCAGCCTGCGAATATATAACAATGCTTAAGGATTTGACTTCATATTTTCAAATGGTTTGATTTAAGCTACAAGAAAATTCCATTACCTCGATGTATTTCTTGGCGTTGTCCCAGGCACCACCAGTGTTAGATGCTGATATGGCGATCTGAATAGAATAAACAGAGAGCATCGATGAGCATTTTTTTTAAGAATAGTTATTCACAATTGAATTGAGAATATACTTTACCTGAACACCGGATACAAGAGATCCGGCGAGGACACCAGAGAGGGTCTCAACTCCAAAGAAGAAACCAACAATGAGAGGTGTGAGCATGACAAGGCAACCAGGAGGTATCATTTCCTTGATGGAAGCATCGGTGGAGATCTTGACACATGTGGCGTAGTCTGGTTTTGCGGTTCCTTCCATAAGTCCAGGGATGGTGTTGAACTGCCTGCGAACTTCTTCAACCATCTTAAGAGCTGCACTTCCCACACTCTTCATTGTCATGGCAGAGAACCAGTAAGGAAGCATGGCACCAACAAGGAGCCCAATGATAACTTTAGGGGTCAAAACATCTACGGTGTGGATCCCTGCACGGCTCACAAAGGCACCAAAGAGAGCCAAGGAGACTAGGGCAGCAGAGCCAATGGCAAATCCCTGTACACAACAAACCAGAATAACATGTCAAAATACAACACAAGCAAAGGCAACCTGAGGAATGGTTCAAGCAAGCAAGCTCTTTTATTAATTCATCGGATTGCAGAAAGAGGTTAAGAAGGCTCCATACCTTTCCAATAGCAGCAGTGGTGTTTCCAGCGGCATCAAGAGCATCAGTTCTTTCACGGATGCGGTGGCTCATTCCAGCCATTTCAGCAATACCACCAGCATTGTCACTGATGGGACCATAAGCATCAATTGCCAAACCAGTGGCAATGGTACTGAGCATACCAAGAGCAGCAACAGCAACACCATACATAGCAGCAAAGCTGAAGCTAACGAATATACTGATAGCAATAGCAAAGATTGGAATAATGACGGATTTGTAACCAAGAGCAAGGCCGAAGATAACATTGGTAGCTGCACCAGTTCTGCATGAATCTGCAACATCTTGCACAGGGCTGCAAGAATAGGAGGACATAAGAGTTAGCTCTACTAGCTGGGAAAAGTTAGTGACTAAATACAGCTAAAATGAGTCTTACCTGTAGGCGTTACTAGTGTAGTACTCAGTGACGAAACCAATAATGAGTCCAGCCCAAAGACCAACACAAACACAAAGGAATAGCTGCCTGAAATCCAAAATAATGCAAGACTTAAAAAAGTGCAACGAGAAATTTGAATAGAGAAATGCAGGAAAAAAACAAAAGCAATCATCCACAAGGAAATTACCAGTTCTTGACAACTTTTTGTGTTCCAAAGTTGAAGATGGTAAAGGAGGTCGGTAAGCCAACCCATGACACAATAGCAATACCAACAGTCATAATAACAGTTGAGATAATGAGCTGGTTCTTCAATGCTGGTTCAATCTCCTTGACAAGCTTAATCTCAAAGAAGTCAGTGGCAAAGAGAGTTGTGATCAAACAAACCAAGATTCCCATTGAACTGATGAGCAATGGGTAGCACATGGCAGTGAAGTCGTGGTTGATTCCGAAAGATGAGATCGAGGCAACAACAAGAGCAGCGCATGATGCTTCAGCATATGATCCAAAGAGATCAGATCCCATACCAGCAATGTCACCAACATTGTCACCGACATTATCAGCAATGACCTGTAACATAACCAACCAAAATAAGTCTTAACTTCTATTGAAAAAAAGAAAGCAAAGTGTTATCACACAGTGAAATGGTGTACTTACAGCTGGGTTTCTTGGATCATCCTCTGGAATATTCCTCTCAATTTTACCGACAAGGTCAGCGCCGACATCAGCAGCCTTAGTGTAGATCCCACCACCAACACGGCCAAAGAGAGCCATGGAAGACCCACCAAGACCATAACCAGTAATAGCCTCAAAAAGACCTTCCCAGTCATCTCCGTAATAGATCTTGAACACATTGATAGTAATGTAAAGCACCAATAGACCACTCGCTGCAAGAAGGAAACCCATCACAGCACCAGACCTGAATGCAACAATGAACGCCTTTCCAACACCTTTCCTCGCCTCCAAAGTGGTCCTAGCATTAGCGTATGTAGCAATCTTCATCCCAAGGAAACCAGATAGAACAGAGGTAACAGCACCAAGCACGAAAGCAATGGTACTGAAAGCTGCAGTAGCCAATGCAGGCTTGCAGGTTCTGGTGGTGTCGTAAGTACAAGGCTTGTTATCAGTGCTGAATCCCTCAACAGAGCCGAGGAAAACAAAGATAACAGCAGCAAAGAAAATCATGAAGACACCAACATATTTGTACTCCGTGAATAGGAATGAAGTTGCACCTGTCCCCACAACAACCAAACAGATCCCAATATTATTCACTCAGAAAACACACATCATCTCAGATTTCACAAGATACTGAATTAGTAATTTCAACGTTCTAACAATCCAAAACATCATCAAACAACCACCAATCAAAAAACAGAGCCAGATCTAAAAACAGAACAGTGAGATCTGAATAAAGTATCAATAGATCTTACCTTCGGAAATAGCAGTCTGAATCTCAGCGCACTTAGCGACAACACTCTGGTCATTAACACCTTCCTCTTCCTCGATTAGATAATCACCGTATCCATTCTTCCCATTGTTAGCTCCACCGGAAGACGATGCGCCGAGGTCAGAGGTGAGTTTCACGCGAGATACAACGTACCATTGGAAAAGCGAAAAGGCGATACCAATCACCGCACAAATCGGTACAAGGATCTCCGTCCAGAGCTCCGGTAACAAAGCAGGCGCCACCATCTTCTCTCCTCCGTATAAGAGAAAAACAAATAAAAACAAATAAACAAAAGAAAGAGAACCGCTTCGCGCGAGAGAGAGAACACAGAACACACACAGAGAGAGAGGTGAAGAAGAAAATGAGGCGTAAATAGGTGAGGATATCGTGTCGTTATATAAGACTAGCTCTCTCCTTCTTCTCTTTGGATGCTCCCATCCAGAAAGATAGATGGAATCCGGTACGGTTGGGTACACGGTTTTTACGCTACACCATCAGAACTCATTTACGCGCGTGTTGACTACGCTCTATTTGTCCGAATTTAGATTCATCCTCATCTATCCGGTAGTTGTCGGACACGACAGCAAAGTAAAGCTTGAGTTCATCTTGGTCGTTGAGTTTAGGGCGAAAGACACCTACTACGTGTTGATCGATGCGTTTTTAGCCGTCGGATCTGGAAGTACATGATTAGTACTTTTCGGGTTTTGTAGTCAATCCCCCTTCGTGGTAGAAAATTAATTTAGTTAGGTGAAGATTATGATTTATCTGATCCATATGGTATATTCTGAGTATTTACCAAATCGGGTGTATTTTGGTCTAAAATATATCATTTAATTCTCTCTTCCTATTTTACAAAGATGGATTCAGTGTACATATTATCAAATATGGATAAATAGTAAAGAGCTTTGAACAATAAAAAAAGAAGATATAGTTAAGAGCCTAAATCATTTTGTATTAATTTCATGATTAGGATAAATGGAAATACGTAGTTAAAATATCAGGGTTTTTAATTGTTTAAATGAAAGCCATAGTGAAAAATCTAACCCTTTAATTAAAACAGGCCATCTGTATAAAATTGTTAATTTACCAATCCACGATATATAAATGCTTGCCATAAACTTTATTGGGGTAAAGTAAATGCTTGCTATAATTGTAAAAGCTATGATTAACAATAACAAAATTCTCATTTATGTAGGATTAAATTTGAGGATTTGACTCTCTTTTTTTGGCAAAGAGATAAAACTACATCCGTGTGCTGATTAATATCTACGTGTCAGATAAAGCAAAAAAGAAAAATGCAAAGCAAAAAAAAAAAAAAAAA
>Ga0041059_1001582_pt1 | contig 17892 bp, 17 predicted proteins | sample AraColnosormetaG_FD_56232 | JGI IMG/M metagenome (GOLD analysis project Ga0041059, IMG submission 56232) | Arabidopsis roots microbial communities from North Carolina, USA - Col MF nosort | ecosystem: Host-associated > Plants > Roots > Unclassified | place: USA: North Carolina | collected...
AAGAACAGGAGTTAAAAGAGGTTTATTGGAGAAGAAAGCTTCAATATTCCCTACTACAACTTTCCCAAGTTCTTCAAGACCTTCCAATGTCATAAAAGCACTATGTGGAGAGAAAACAACATTATCCAATTCAAAAAGCTCCTTCGGAACATTAGGCTCATCTTCAAAAACATCCAAACCAGCACCACCAATCTCACCTTCTCTCAAACATCTCACCATTTCTTCCTCATCGATTATAGCCCCACGAGCCACGTTAACGATCACTCCTCGCTTTCCCAGAGCAGAAAGAACATCTTTATTAATCAAACGCAATGTCTTCTCATTCAATTCACAACAGATTATGAGTGCATCACTATTAGCTGCCATCTCCTCTATATCCATGTAATAGTGATATGGAACATCATATGGTTTTCTGTTTCTTGAGCTATATGAAATTTGGCAACCAAAGGCGTCGAGCCTTGTCGCTACTTTCGAGCCAATGCTTCCTAGTCCCACGATTCCGATTCGCTTTCTCCCCAACTGCAAATTAGAGGGAACCATTAACAATCATTTTTGTTGCTAATTTGATTTTTTCACAAGTTATGTTGCAAACCTTGGAACCGAGAGGATAATCGCCTTTGAGTGGCCAAAACCGTTGCTTAACGAACCGATTGGCGGCGGAGATGCGGCGGAAGACGTCGATGAGTAAACCGACGGCAGTATCTGCGACATCTTCCGAGAAGCTTGAGCCAGCGTTGGCGACGGAGATGCCTCGACGACGACACTCAACTAAGTCAACATGGTCAACGCCGGCGCTGGTAGTAACAACCAAGCGAAGATTAGGGAGGATGCGAATCAGATCGGCTGTGACCGGAGCAGCTACAGGGGCTATAATGGCGGAGATGGAGTCAGAGTGATAGGCCAAGAATTCAGGAAGAGGAAGCGGAGACTCGAAGGCTTTGAGGATCTCGAACTTGGTGGAGGCGACGAATCCGTCGCCTAACACAGCCATGGCGTCGGGACGTTTGACGATGAGGACACGTGGCAGTTTCTCGGTGGAAGAGCTCGTCGCCATCGTTGCGACTTGCGAGATTGATCTGTTTTGCATTATTATTAAAAAATTGTTTTCAAAATTATCTCACTTCTTTTTTCAAGTCACGCAAATAACACGACACGTTTAAGAAATCCACCCACATCACCATCATACAAAAATCTTCAAAACTAAGACCTTTCTTTTTGTTGGGTCACAAGCAAGATTTCAAATCACAACCAAAAAAGCAAAAAGAACAGAGCATGAATCTTCTACCCATAAATATATACAAGCCACACGAATCCGCCATTCAAATGTTTTAAAAGTTCAGTTGTGGCCTTGTCCATTATTATCTTCAGGAATATATGGTTCCAAAAGCTTGGCACATGGGTTAGGATCTTGATGCATAATCCTTGCAGCTCTTTCGAACTCCTCCCTCAACACTCTGATACTAAACTTGTCGACCACCCTACCCAGATCATGGCTCGTCTCAAACGGATCCTCTATGCATATCAAGTGCCTATCGTTCCCCACCCTTCTCGTCCAGTCCTTCTCTCGCTTCCTGCAACACACACATATTCATGTTTCATCTCTGAGATTGTTGCTTCACAGATGTTGCAGTAAGTATAATTGAGTTTCTAGTTTACCCAAGTATGGAACCGGTGCGGACGGATACAACATTATACGCATAGTCATGAGCGTAAGCCCAGTAGTTGAAGAATCCCCAGACCAGCTCAGCTATGGTCTCCCTGTTGTTTGATCCGAAGTTACGGAGTCTATCAACATTATCAAAGTATGTGCACCGGATATTATCTACCCGAACTGAGTAAGTCGGCTCCATTTCCTGCATCAAGTAATAACTTCAATAAATGAAGAGCATTCAGTAATCAGTACACTATTTTAGGAGGATATGATTATACACACCTGTAAGCAAGGAAGAATTGGCGGCCTACGCTGCTGCAAGAAATGGATACACATCAGAACGTACCTGCAAAAGTATCAAATATAAGTAATGATTGTAATTTGCAATCCAAAGTAACTTCATTTCAAAGTGTGGAGGAGAACTTACGCGTAGCTGGAAAGTGTTCCTTGATAAGTTTCATTAACCCTTCTTGACTTTGCCCAATGTTTCACAATGAAAGCCAACTGCCTTAAACGAACATCTATCTGAGCATAATCTCGCAAGAGCTTTGTGTTCACAACAGCCAATACATTGTTGATGCAGATATCACAAGATATCCCAGTAACCGGATCCATAAGTTTTACAATTGGAACCCTAGCTCGTGTTAGAGCCTACACAAAAAACAATGTTTCAGAAAATATAGGCACCAGATTCAAAGCAAGAAAAGCGTATCAAGTACCAAAGCAATGTGTTTCTATAAGTAAACTCATTTACTTTACCTGAACATTTTGGAGATTATCTGATTCCAAGATCTCTGCCAGCTTTAACAACATCTCAGATTTGTTGATATCATCACCTTCGATTGCAAGGCAAACGTCGATGTCGCTCTTCGGGAAACCAAAAGAGTTAGCACAGGACCCGTAAAGATACAACTTTGCATGAGGCCATTCTTTGGCAACTAGATTCTCTAGATGTGCCATTAGTTGTCTCTGCTTCTCCAGCTCCTCTTCTGCGGGAATCAGGGACTTGTAGATTGCAATGAATGTAGCATCATACCTGTGGATGTCATTTCGACATGCCATATACATTTTAACCATTCTTGCCTTTTGGCCAAGCAGCCGTTGACCCCGATTGTCCACTCTCGACTCCTGATAACAAAACCCTGATTTAAACAATCTTTCCAATCTAAAAAAACATCCTTTCTAGTTCAAGAATTGATTACACGAGCTAAACACCATCACTGAATGTTCCCAACAAGTCATTAGGTATATCCTATATCACAAGCTTACACAAAAACTGAAACGTACCTTCTCGCGAGAAGTCTTGCTATCCTTCTTCCCATCATTGGCATCCTTCTCACCAGTTTCATCTTCAAGCAATAAAGACTTAACAATATCTTCTCCAAAATCCTCAATCTCGTCAGAGTTTGCATTGCCTTCCCTCTTTGCCTTACTGAGCTGCCCCAATTCCTCTCTACGTTCACCTCCACGACGAGCTTCCTTGTTCAACATCGAAAAGGAATCCGCAGCATCAGCTGCTGATACAGAATGTAGACTTGCACCCTTAGGTGGTCCAGGATGATCTATTTGTTGACTAAGATTGAACTTGCTCTCGTTCTGGATAGACAATCCCCTTAATCTATTAGCCTCAGCAGAAAAATCAACACTTTGATTCCAAACTTTAGAATGCTCGCCCATTGCTTGATCATGATTCCTACCCATCCCTCTATCGTCATCCTTACTTCCTAAACTCATATCCCATCCTCTTTGGTTACTCGAAAATCCAGGAGGAGGAGGAGGAGGAGTAGACTTTAAACCCCTGCCGTTATTCCCAATATGACCCCAGTTTCCTCTTCCGCTGTGACCTCCCCTCTGTTCATGGAGATCATGATTCCGATGATGAGACAAGTTTGGATCCATGTTAGAATTCGAGAGAGTAGATTGGGGATGCCTCATGAGCTGTTCGTGTTGATTAGAATCATACTTCAAGTTCCCGTTATGTAACCCATTAAGGCTTTGAGTAGCATCTCCCGAGAAAGAACCAAAAACAAGCTTCCGAGTCTCTGATTGCGGCGGCGGTAGCTGCTGCTGCTGCTGTTGCTGTACCATGGACTGAATAGCAGGATTTGTAGTTCCAGGAAACCCTAATCTATAAGCATCTTCTGGAGATACTCTTTGATTACCGTCGAATTGGTTCGTCGTGAAAGGGCTAGGCGGAAATTGAGGAAACCCTAAGAAATTGGGGGAAAGATTATGAGGAGGTGAAAAGGCGAGTGGCCAAGAAGGAGGGTTATGATTACTGGGTCGATGACCGTTAGATTGCCAATTCGACGGAGGAAAAGGATTATTGACGGTAGGACCAATGGCTGCGATGGCTGGATCGAGAGCGAATGACTGATGATGCTGAGGACCTTGTGACGACGGCGAAGGACTTCCGTGCAAAATAGACAAGAGAAATTCACCGGCGTTTATCGATGATGGTGGAGCTGGAGGTTCAGCCCCACCGTCCGCCATGGAGGAGGAGAGAAAGTGAAGATGAAGTTTTTAGAGCGAAAGTGAAACAATTTTGCCAAGTCGAAGATCTTACAATGTTGAATGACCACCACCGAGAGATCTTTCTTTCTTCAAGGTTTAACCTTTAACGGATCTCGTGTGTGTCCTCTATTTTATTATTTAAAGGATACAGCCTCACACATGATATCCTGACCGTCCGATGTTATGACTTTTGTTTTTAAAGCTGATCACAAGTTGGACTTAAAATTCAACTACAGTAGGTTACTTAAGTATGATTGAGAATGAAATGGATTTCAATTAGTAAATTTGTGAAATTACGGAATTGTGGAATTGTAAAAATGAATACAATAAGAAGTAACAATGTTAACATTTTATCAAAAAACACAAAAGAAGTAACATTTGTGCTATGTAACAACGTTCAATGTAAAATGTCATATGTATACAAAATAGAAAATGAGAAAATTAACGGTTATAGAATGCTTAGATGAAAACTTGAAAAGAATAATCAACTTATAAAATCTCTAATCATATTAAGAAGAGCGACGGCTCGTCGTGGATCGACCAGCTCGATGCTATGGAAACCGGCGTCGTCAAACCTTGCTTCAACCCTAACTCCAGCTGCAACCAACAAATTCACGAAATCTTGTTGTCGATCCAACGACGTGTCTCCGCCGTAACCGATCACCAAACACCGTCCAAGCCGTCCAACTTTCTCCTTTTGCGGCAAGTAACCCAATGGATTACAGTACCTATGATCCCGATCAACACCTACCGGCAAAGATAGTTCCCACATGGCGTCAACCGCAGGAACCGGCATTACCGGGTCGGCGAAATTCTTAAGCTCCGATTTTGTCCTCGTTTTACCGCCAAAAAGCGGTTGGTAAAACACGCAACCGTCGATTTGTAACGGCGTTAAATCGTGGTCTAACGATCTCAGTGCCAATTGGAAAGCGATGTTAGCGCCGTTACTCGAACCGCATATGTAACACCGTGAGAAATCGGCGTAGTCCTTAAGCCACGGCTCGCCGTTGGTTGAGTCAACGACTTGTTGTTTGACCCAAAGCAGAGCATCTAATGCGTCGTCGTATTGAGCTGGGAGTCTATGCTCCGGAGGCAAACGATAGTGTACGGAGACAACAATCACTGTTAACTCACTGGCCATTTGAGAGCAACAACGGTCATTTGCGGCAGAATTGGCCGGGTAAAGGATCCAACCGGAGCCGTGGAGATGGATGATGATTGGGAGACGAGCCACGGCGTTATCATTGGATGGTAGATTAGTTGGTCGGAAAATACGTACGGACACGCCGGTTTCGTGGTTAATGGTTACGTCTTTGGAAGCGGCGAGCTTGCCGGGGCATGGATCCGGGTCGGGTTCAACCCTCGGCCAAACGAAATGGCGCGTGCAAGAGCCGTTGGGGTTGATTGTTATGTTGAGGTGTTTGTATGGATCAAATGCGGGAGGAGAGTCACGTGACATGGTTTTATGATTAATTGCGTGATTAAGAGGAAGTTAACTTTGACCTAAGAAGAAATGTTTAGGATTTTTTTCGTTTCTTTTCTTACTTTTTTGTTGTTGTTGTTGTGTGTAACTGTTTTACGTTTAATGGAGCTTAAGTTGTGATTAGGATGAATATACGGATTATTTGTGGTCATGATTTTACGCAGTTTAGCTATATTGATTATTGACCAAATTAAGAAATGTTTTTATATTTTGTCTAAATGAGGAATCATGTTCTACAAACTAAACTAGATGGAATTATTAGCATTTTATTGTTGTATATATACAAAAAGAATCTAACAATGTTCTTAATGAATTATTCAAAACAATTCTGTAAATAGCTAATCATAATATGATAATGATAGTATGTTCACCTATTAAAATCTATCTTTTTTTGTTGGTGGAATTCATAATTTAAAATGTTAATAAAACGTAGCTCACAGAACATCCAATTCTCTTTGGACATCGTTAAAATTAGTATTAGTAAATAGATTAAATTGCATCCACTATATTTATTGAAAGGGTATACATTTTTCCATTGCACCACACATATCATATGTGACTTAAAACAACAAAAATTGCGTAATAGTTGTAGGAATTTAATTATTAGCTAGATATATATATAGTTCGTAAAACATGATTAGATCAGACTACTACATGTTGGAGTTGGACGATGGGCCAGTTGATGAACAACTCTTCATAAAGGCCTCAACGGTTTCGTACAGGGCCTTAGCTTTGTTCCCATCAAACAACTCACAAGCATGAAACCCATCTTTATCAAACCTCGTCTCCACGTGAACTCCACGTCCCTTTAACATCTCCGCCACGTGTCTCTGACGATCCACTAAAGGATCCCCACCGTAACCGTTGATAAGAGTCGACGGAAAACGTCCCATCTTATCTTTTTCCTGAGGCCCACTGCTCTTAATTGGATTACTGTACACGTGGTCACGATCTACACCGTCCGGTAAACAAAGTGACCACAACAAGTGAGTAGCTGGTAACGGACAGATCTTATCGTCTTTAAGCCGTGACTCAGAATCCGACGGCTCAACGCCACCGAAGAAAGCTTGGTTCATTATCAGCCCTTGGATCTTAACAGGAGAAAGATCTGTGTCAACTACACGCAACGCCACGTTGTAGACAATATTTCCTCCAGAGCTTGAACCCATGACGTAGCATTTCGAGAAATCGACACCGTCTTTTAACCACGTGTCGCAATCACCACCGTTGATTGGCCCACGAGCTTGATCACGGAGCCATAAGATAGCTTCGACGGCGTCTTCGTACGCCGCCGGGAGACGGTGTTCGGGAGCTAGACGGTATTCGACGGAGAGGATTATAGTTTGAAGACGATCAGCCATTTTGGTGCAAGATTCATGGAAAGGAGCTGAAGCGGCGCTGTAGAGGATAAATCCACCGCCGTGAAAGTAAACGAGGATCGGAAGTTTGGATTCCGGCGGAATATTCCGTGGCTTGAAGATTCGGATGAAGGTATTGTTGGTTTGGTTTAATGGTATGTCTTTGGATTGCTCTGTTGGGGGCAGTTTGGGGAAATCACGGTGTCTGGTGAGAGATCCATCTGAGTTAAGTGTAATGTTGAGGAACTTGTATGGATCGCTTGAAGGTGGAGGAGCTTCCATGGATGCTTCAGAGAATTAGCTAGATATGTTTCTGAGGTGAAAATGTGTGATTATGAAGAAGAATTGGGAAAATAAGGATTTTAGAGGTTGAAAAGATCAACGTCTCATTAAAGTTTGGGACTTTTCATTCAAAGTTGCAGTTGGATTTGCCTAAAGAATCGTCTGACATTAGCAAATTTGTCTCCATTAATAGTGGTTTAGATTAGAGTTTATACAATTCAGTAACGTACTATCGACTATATTGACGTCAATTGAATAAGAGAACCTAATATAACGGCTAACAAAATTGTACCATAAAAATCGACCAAGAAGTTAATGTGCATTGACAAAGTAACGACACCGTTTTTCTTCTTTTCATCTTCACTTATCCAGTGTTTTTGTTCGGGCTAAAAGATCGGTTTAGAGTTTTGTTACTAGTGAACCTAAGCTAACTCATTAGGTCGGCCCATTACAAGCAGTTAACTCATCCGGCCGGCCCATCATAGGCAGTTGACCGTTTTGACATATCAAAGGTTTGATTGTTTGGTTAAAACTGTAATCGCTTTCAAGACGAGTGCATTTTGATGTTTTATCGAAACCATGGGAACATTTGCACAAGCATATTCTGTCTCCTAAAGTGATAACCTTTAGATGTGAAATACCAATTTGGTTAAGAGCACAAAGAGAAACAATACAAGAAAAAGGTAAATTTGCCCCATACCCATAATTGCATACAGCAGGAGACAGTGATGAGTGATGGCAAACATTTTTATATCTGGGCCCATATAGTTTTGTGCCTTGTGCATAGATTTCAGCAAAAGAAAAAGGCAATTAAACTATAATCATGATCATCTTCTTGATGTCAATTGGAACTTCTTTATTGTCTAAACTAATTTGTTAAGCAACTAAATATTCATAAATATTTGCAAAAAGCTAATCTTACGGAATCAAATAGTTCCTACAACTCGCAATTGGTTTAGCTTTGGACCGGAAAAATCCTACACTTGATGACTGAGCTCATAAGTCATAACCAAACCCGAATTTCACCGTGCTTTCTTCCTTGACTTAAACGGAAAACCCATAGGCGGCGAGGGTGAGAACTCAAACGGCAAATGCGGTGGCTCAGACACACCCGAAAGCATCTCAACAATCTCCTTCATCGTTGGTCTCTTAACCGGAGATCTTTGCAGACAAAGCAATGCAATAGTAATACAAAGAACCGCTTGCTCTTTCTCCAAAGAGTGTATAGATTTATCAACTAACTCCAACAATTTACCATTGCAAGCTAATTGCTTAGCCCATGAAATCAAGTTAGCCCTCTCAAACTCCGACATCGGCGAAGCAGTCACCTGCAATGGCCGTCTTCCTGAGACAAGAACCAAAAGCAGAACCCCAAAACTATAAACATCGCATTTCTCAGACAACACACCTCCTCCTCCACATTCTGGTGCAATGTAACACACCGTACCTCTCATACTCGGTGTGCTGCTGACTCCACCACTCTTCTGAACATTCACATCACACCACAAACCAGAATCTTGACTGTTTTTTTTACCCATGACTGACTTCAGCTCCCCACTTAACCCATCTACCCACCAATCTATACTATTCCTCTTCTTCCTCTTGGTAGGATTAAGATTGTGGTCATGAACAGAGGAAGCACCATCGTCTCTATGAAACCAAGAGTCAATGCTTGAGATTGAGCTTAACCCTCTTTTCTTCTTCTTCTTCTTTTTCCTCTTCTTTCTAGTCAGCTCTTCACAAAACTCTTCCTTCCACCACTCTCTAGGCTTTCTCTTCTTCTCTTTCTTCTTCTTCTTAGAGACTGATGATGACCCATCACCATTGTTGATCCATTCCTTATTGTTGCTAGGTCTCTCTTTCTTAATCTCACTCCCAATCCATTCCATCACGTAATCCTTCACACTCCCTGATTCAATCCCTCCTCTGCTTCCACCATTGTTGTCCTGTTTCCACCACCAATCTCTCTTCGATCCCACTTTAAGCTTGCTACTTTCCGGTGACAATCCAGTATCCGTCAAAACGCTAATCGCACAAGTCTCCGGTGACGGTATCGATGCCATCGCCGGAGATGCTGCTCCCACCTCCACCGTCAAAATGCTCACTGCACAATTCTCTGGCGAAAGTCCAGATTTTTCACCCGGAGAGGCCACCGTCTCTGTCAAGACACTAATCCCACAAGTCTCCGGCGAGAGATTGACAACATTATTACCTTCTTCAAACACAGTAATCACGCTTTCAGTCTCCTCAAGAATCGACCCATTATCTTCAACAACATCCTTGCTCTTATCTTCTTCCTCAATCAGAATCCTAGTATCGAAATCCTCCGACTTTACTCTCGCGAGACCGAAATCTCCGATTTTGGCTTTGAAATCAGAATCGAGAAGGATGTTACTAGGTTTAATATCTCCATGGATTATAATTGGATCACAACAATGGTGAAGAAACTCGATGCCTTTTGCTATATCCGTGGCAATCTCAAACCTTTTGTTCCAATCCATAAGCTCCACACATTTGCGATCCAAAAGCGCGTCTTGTAAACTACGATTAGCCATAAGTTCGTAGACGAGGATAAGCTTCCGACCACGACGATCGGAGGAGAATCCAAGGAGAGAGACGACATGAGGAGAGCCAATTAAGTGAGAAGAGAGAGAAAGCTCGTTGTGAAACTCACGTTCGCCTTGTAAAGAACCAGCGGAGGTATCCATGACTTTGACGGCGAGTGAATCGCCGCCACTCGGGAAATCAGCTTTGTAAACAGAGCCGAATCCGCCGTGACCGAGGTGAGTCGACTCGGAGAAAGAGTTTGTAGCGCGGCGGAGCTGAGAGTAAGAGAAGCGTCGACATTGGTAGTGTTGAGGAGACTTGGAGTTGGAGATAAGATCTGAAGGAGCCGTACGGTTTCGGTAGAGTCTTCGGTAAATAAGTAAAGTGACGAGGATGAGTAAAACTCCGGTTAAAGTCAGAGAACCGGCTATGATAAGTGGAAGAGTCTGGAAACGATGATGGCCGTCACTAACCGTAGGCGTCGGTTGCAGCGGCGGAATATCTGGCGGAGAGAGGCGAGATGGCATTTTAGTAAATATAGGAAGTTACAGAAGTGTCATTTAATCCGGAGTTTCCATTGAAGAAGAAGATGGTGAGATGTTAAAAGATTTTCTTCAGCTACTTGGAACACTCGCGTAGTAAAAATAAAGAGATATACTTGTGTGACAGGCGAGCGATAATGGTAATGGTGACGTGTCGGAGAATAAATGGGGGATGGTGACTGTGATTTGTGACAGTCATGTGAGCGGATATTATTGCTCACGTCGTTTAGCGGAAGACCGGTGAGGGATAGATTTGAGTCACCGAGTCGTGAGATTTTAATGAGGGAGCGTGATTTGCACGCGGCGCGTTGAGGTGAGATTCACGAGGGTTTTGTTTTGAAACCTTCTTCTCCTTCTGAAGAGGTCCACGGTGGGACCTACGAAATTTAACTGGGGAAGTGATGGTGAAGTCAACCTCACTCGCCTTTTAAGAAGCGCGTGGATGCATGTGTGGTTCGAGCTTAACCAATTTCTTGGCTAGACCATCGGTTAAACAGCAATTAGTCGTCTGATTAATTTGGATTTGTTCGATCGACTAGCCATGTGCATAACTGGTCGGCAATGTTATATTAGATGTTCAATCTTGTTATAACATTAGTAGTAATTAGTAAAATGGTGTATTGATTGTCTAGGTTCTAATTATATCGTTTAAGATGGTTGATAATTTAGTTAGGCGCACAATTTTAATATCAAACTTAATCATTTTTTAGCTTCTTAAAAAGAAGCAAAAAGCGTACAGCTATTTTTGTAAAATCATATGTATAATTTGTAAAATACAATGTTTGTGTTAAACACAAAAAGATTTGTTTTTGTTGTAATAATCAAACGTGTTAGTAACGTCAGCGAAAAGGAGGCATTTTTCAGGTCGCTTTTTCGGGTGATGGGATTTTGACCTTTTCAATTTTGCCCTTAATCGCTTTGGTCTGACTCTTATTGTGGTTTTTGTTTGGTTTGTTTTGGTTTTACTTTTACCCAATTTTTAGACGCACGAGTAACGTATACTTGCAAAACAAAAGAGTGAGATCACGTCACTAACGTTCAAAATCATTTCACTCGCTGGCACCATCTCTTATTTATTTTAATTTATTCGAGGGAGAAAAAAAATGGTTCAAAGCTAATGACCTAATGTTATCATTATCATTAGAGAACTATCCAAGTGAGAAACATTCGTGAATCCACTTGATGTTAGTGGGTGATTTGTTAGTTTTAATAGAACAACAAGGTTTGTTTACTTTTTATTTTTGGCTAATAAAGAAGTGGTTAGTTGCACTTAGGGGTTTGACTTTGGTAACATCGTTGGAATCTTGATAAGGGAATCTATGGAAAAATATATAAACAAAGAAGTAAAGCGTCAAACACAAAGCCTTTTGCAGGTTTAAAGCAGATTCAGATGTACTTTTAATGTATTTTTTCCAAAAATAAAATGGAGATTGGAGAAGAAGAAGAAGAAGAAGAAGCGACGACTACTACTCAAATTGCTCATGTGACTTCCACTACTTAACCTCCTTTAGAAAACTACAAAAAATAGTTATCATTAAATAATACTGTTTGCTAGCCGGAACGTTATAGCCAACACTTGTCGGGACCCGTGACCGTGGTCCCTAACTTTCCACTACCGTTACATGAATAAAAGTTCTTTATGTTTCATAGTTTTTATACCTAGGAGATTTTATTAGTGTTCCATGACCATCCAAGATGTAGTAACAGTTGATAGTAAGAAGATAAAATTTGAGTGTTGTCACTCGTTAATTAGCAAATATCAAGAGATGCACATTAAAGGAGCAAACCAGGTCGAGCAACTTAACCTAACATCAGAACAAATACAGCTAACAGTAGATAAAGAGAGTAACGTACACCTAAACACATGGTTAAGCTGCCTAATAGTATAATTAATGAAATTAATGTGAGGTTTAACAGATGAACAGTAATGGCTACATACAAGTTTGGCAGGCGGTTGTCTTGATCTCCCATGTGTCATTATAGTTTTAGAATCATATATTTTTTCTTGCATGTTTTGAATCCAATTAATGACACTAATACAACTCACTATTTTACATATTATGTTCTCATTGTTTATATAATTAGTCTGTACCAAAAAGAAATCCCATGTTTGTAAGAAATTTAGGCAAGTATGTAAGGTTCAAACTTTCCATAAGTGGGCATGACAAAAACAAATTTTTAGAAACTCAGATAGTTTGTAGGTGTTATAAGCAGCAATAAACATATACATTATGCAACCGATTGACAGTTTTTGAGAACTTGTTTCTCCATTTTAGATAATATCTTTAAACTTGTGAATAAATTCATTAGAAAAAAAACTTAAATTCATGGATATAAAATGCATGATTGAGTTATATTTTCTAGGCACTCTCCAATTTCATTAAACAAGGAGAGTAGAACCTAAAGAAAAAAGTGGTCGTCCAATGGACCTCTCACTAATTCAAGGCATGTCTCTGCCTCTCTATTTTCTCTTAACATTATTCTTTTTCTTCTTTGCTACCGCAAAAACGCGGAGAAGCTCTAGCACCGGCACGCTTCCACCGGGTCCTCCGATACTGCCATTGGTCGGAAACATATTCCAACTCGGATTCAATCCTCACCGTTCACTTGCTGCCTTTTCGAAAACGTACGGACCTATAATGAGTTTGAAGCTTGGAAGGTTAACCGCAGTGGTTATATCTTCACCAGAAGCAGCTAAAGAGGCACTTAGAACACACGACCATGTCATGTCCGCTCGAACCTTTAACGACGCTCTTCGAGCCTTTGATCACCATAAACATTCTATTGTCTGGATTCCCCCCTCTGCTCGTTGGAGGTACTAACTCTATCTAAGATCAACATTTCATTTCTTTTTAACTCTCTTTGTGTTGATATCATCCGTGTACTAAACTTCAATTTAAAACTTTAAATCTATACACACGTGAAGTGATTAGCTACGTACAACTCCATTAAAGTTCTGTATGTATGCATTGTCAGGTTTCTGAAGAAAACAATAACAAAATATTTGTTATCACCGCAAAACTTAGATGCTATTCAATCTTTAAGAATGAGAAAGGTGGAGGAACTAGTGAGTTTAGTAAATGAATTTCGCGAGAGAGGAGAAGCTATTGACCTGGCTCGTGCTTCCTTCGTCACATCTTTCAATATCATCTCAAATGCTCTGTTTTCAGTAGATTTAGCGACGTATGACTCTAACTCCTCGTCTTACGAATTTCACAACACAGTGGTTCACCTGACGGATATCGCCGGTATACCCAACGTAGGAGACTATTTCCAGTATATGAGGTTTCTTGATTTGCAAGGTACCCGGAAAAAAGCGGTGCTCTGCATAGAGAAATTGTTTAGGGTTTTTCAAGAATTCATTGATGCTCGATTAGCCAAAAGATTTTCTCGGACAGAGAAAGAGCCTAAAGAGGCTTCAAGCATCGATATGCTAGACTCCCTTCTGGATCTCACACAGCAAAACGAAGCAGAATTAACAATGAATGATCTCAAACACTTGCTTCTCGTAAGTCTTTCACACACACCAATGGTAAGATTAAGATATTGTTTGGATGCAAATATCATCAGTTTACCTATTTTGTGACAGGATGTGTTTGTTGCGGGCACAGACACAAACTCTAGTACAATGGAATGGGCAATGACGGAGTTATTCCGTAGCACGGAGAAGATGGTCAAAGCACAGAGTGAGATACGGCAAGTGATTGGTCAAAACGGTTTCGTTCAAGAATCTGATATCCCGAGTCTGCCTTACTTACAAGCAATTGTGAAAGAGACTCTTCGTTTGCATCCTGCAGCTCCTTTGATCCCTAGAAAATCAGAATCCGATGTTCAGATTATGGGTTTCCTTGTTCCTAAAAACACCCAGGTTTTTCTCATACTTATCTTTATTACACCAACATTCATTACTTGAGATATTACACCAATAAAAAAGTTTGGTTTGGTTAAAATCTTCCACCTCTGTTTCTCGAGATTAGGTTGTTGTGAACGTATGGGCGATAGGACGAGACGCGAGCGTGTGGGAAAATCCAATGAAGTTCGAGCCAGAGAGGTTCTTGTTACGAGAAACCGATGTAAAAGGCAGAGATTTCGAGTTGATACCGTTTGGATCAGGAAGAAGGATGTGTCCGGGAATCTCGATGGCTCTTAAGACAATGCATATGGTGCTTGCCTCTCTTCTCTATTCCTTTGACTGGAAGCTTCAAAACGGTGTCGTCCCCGGAAACATTGACATGAGCGAGACTTTCGGTCTTACCTTACACAAGGCCAAATCTCTTTGTGCCGTACCCGTCAAGAAACCTACAATATCGTCTTCTTATTAATAATCGTATCAATATAAAGTTCGTGTACGGATCAATATTAATAATTGAAGAGAATGAAATTATAAAAGATACTGCTTTTTATGTTTCAAGTAAAAATGTTAATATTAGAAAGTCAAGAAAGAGGAAACACAATGCAATTTGATAAGGTGTTTTATCGTCTCCGGGATTGAATTGCGTAGGTCAAAAAAAGACATTTGCCATTTGATATCGACATATAATCACTCATTCACGGATACGTATCTCTTGTGAATGGTCGTCGGTCAATTACAACTTTACTGCTCGGCTTTAACTGACAAGTGGCGCCTCCTGGTTTCATTCAGACCCTACCGGTAGGATGTAATTTGGACCATAAGTAAGAAATATTTGTGAAATATTTACTACACGAATATCTTTACGTATTTAAGTTGGCTTTTGAAGCTTTGATAATTCACTCATTTGAAAGAAAATATCACTTGAGAAAAAATTATGGATATCATCTTTGAACAAGCTTTGTTCCCTCTATTTTGCTTTGTCTTATCATTTTTCATAATCTTCTTCACTACAACAAGACCCCGGAGCTCTCGCAAGGTCGTTCCATCTCCGCCGGGACCTCCGCGACTGCCCATCATCGGAAACATTCACCTTGTCGGTAGAAACCCACACCATTCATTCGCTGACCTCTCAAAAACATATGGACCAATCATGAGCCTTAAATTTGGAAGTTTAAACACAGTGGTCGTAACTTCACCTGAGGCTGCAAGAGAGGTTCTAAGAACATACGACCAAATCCTCTCTAGCCGTACCCCCACTAACTCGATACGGTCCATTAATCACGACAAGGTTTCCGTTGTCTGGCTTCCACCATCGTCGTCTCGTTGGAGGTATAATTAATATCGGTTTTTAGTTTTATATGGTTTCAGTTTTCTTAAGTGTTCTGATTGGTAATCCGAAGGATTATTTTATATATTAAGGAAACGGTGTCAACATGATTCGGTGATTTAAGCCTAATAATTCTGAGGAATTTCTATAAGTATGTGTAGGATCTTGCGATTTAGTAAATTTCATGACCAAAATAAGAAAAATTAAATATTATTCCGCTTTTTCTTGGTTGAACATGTTGGTTCTTAGTCAAATTAAATCCCGTGATTCCAATATTCGACATGTTAGTTTGTTCATATTAATTAGGCTTGTTGAGTAATGGTTTGTGTTTTGTTTTATTTAGACTTTTGAGAAAACTGTCGGCGACTCAGCTCTTCTCGCCTCAGCGTATCGAAGCCACGAAAACGTTGAGGGAGAACAAGGTGAAGGAACTCGTGAGCTTCATGAGTGAAAGCAGCGAGAGAGAAGAAGCTGTTGATATATCTCGTGCTACCTTCATCACTGCTCTTAATATCATATCAAACATTCTGTTTTCTGTCGATCTCGGTAACTACGACTCGAATAAATCCGGTGTGTTTCAAGACACGGTGATTGGTGTCATGGAAGCTGTCGGGAATCCAGACGCTGCTAACTTCTTTCCATTTCTGGGGTTCCTTGATCTGCAAGGTAATAGAAAGACTCTGAAGGCTTGTTCCGAGAGATTGTTTAAGGTTTTCCGTGGGTTCATTGATGCTAAATTAGCGGAAAAATCATTGCGGGATACTAACTCTAAAGATGTCCGGGAGAGAGATTTTGTGGATGTGCTTCTCGATCTTACCGAAGGAGATGAAGCAGAGCTCAACACTAACGATATTGTACACCTTCTCTTGGTAAGTCTACTTACTATATATTTTGTAGGATATTAGAATCTTATGAATTAACTTTTAAAATAAATCAAATATCATCAAGACTTTAAAAGATACGTATATATATATCAGGACCTGTTTGGAGCGGGCACAGACACAAACTCTAGTACCGTGGAATGGGCAATGGCAGAGTTACTTCGAAACCCTGAAACAATGGTGAAAGCTCAGGCTGAGATCGACTGTGTGATTGGTCAGAAAGGTGTTGTTGAAGAGTCTGATATCTCGGCACTTCCCTATCTACAAGCAGTGGTGAAGGAAACTTTCCGGTTACATCCGGCTGCTCCGCTACTAGTCCCCCGAAAAGCTGAATCAGATGTGGAGGTTCTTGGGTTCATGGTGCCTAAAGACACTCAGGTATTTGTGAACGTGTGGGCCATAGGAAGAGACCCGAACGTGTGGGAGAATTCGTCCCGGTTTAAGCCAGAGAGGTTTTTAGGGAAAGATATCGACCTGAGAGGTAGAGATTATGAGCTTACACCATTCGGAGCCGGACGTAGAATATGCCCGGGATTGCCTTTGGCTGTGAAAACAGTGCCTCTTATGCTTGCTTCTCTTCTTTATTCATTTGACTGGAAGCTTCCAAACGGTGTCGGTTCAGAGGATTTGGACATGGACGAGACTTTCGGTCTCACATTGCACAAGACCAACCCGTTACATGCCGTACCCGTCAAGAAACGTGGCCGTAATTAGCCATTTAGTATAAGTTTTCTTTAAAGTACAAATATGCTTTTCTTATCGGTTGACATAAGATGCAATTTCATGCTCTGATTTTACGATTCTATTCTTCAGATTCTATAGTTCGTTTACCTATATTCTCTCTTCGATTTCATCTTCGAATTTCATGAGTTGTTGATCCATCTTTGGCTCCAAATTGTTCGACGTTTTGATTTGTTGCTTTGTCGTTGCTCTTCGACAAATTGAGCGATGGAAGTTAATGTTGACTCTTCTTCGACCAAGATGTATCCTGAGAACGACGACGGAGATGGCTAGAGAGAGAGAGAGTGACAGAATAAAAAATATCGATTAGGTTAGAGACGAACTACATGTTGCCGGAATTTCAGGCCTCGGAGTCATGATGTTGGAGCTTCTCTCCGATAAGGACCAGCAATCAATTGGCGATAGAGAGAGAGAGAGAGAGAGATTGAGGAGGTGGCTTTTGCGTTTCCGGTGAAGAGTGTGGCTTTTGCATTTACAGAGAGGTGGCGCCTGGCGGCGTTGGATTGATGACATCATCAAAGCCCTTTTGCACAACAAAGCCCAACAAAAGGAACAGAATTTTCAGCCCATACGAACTGTTAATCCTATCCCATTTTATTTTATTTTCATTCAAAAAATTTTAGCAGATTTTCAAATATTATACTTAAAATCAAATTTGGGTTTTGAAGTTTTTTTTTTTTTTAATATTACGGATTTTAAGAAACTTGATTTTT
>Ga0041059_1001583_pt1 | contig 17889 bp, 13 predicted proteins | sample AraColnosormetaG_FD_56232 | JGI IMG/M metagenome (GOLD analysis project Ga0041059, IMG submission 56232) | Arabidopsis roots microbial communities from North Carolina, USA - Col MF nosort | ecosystem: Host-associated > Plants > Roots > Unclassified | place: USA: North Carolina | collected...
TTTTTTTTTTTTTTTTTGGTCAAAAATTCTGTATCTAGCTAGATTTCTTTTTCTTCCTCTCTTTACTTATACACAAGATCTGATCATTGAAGCAAAATAAATCTCATCTCCGATGATCTAACAATAATTTCCATAATTCAAATGCTTTCAGAAAGGATTTCTCAATACAGGTTAAAAATATCAATCTAATCTTTGCAAACTCATTAAACTAATTTAGTTACTTTCCTTAACTTTAAGAAAACAAATCTCAAATTTTGTGGCTATACCACCATTTTCATTGAAACTAACTACTCAATTAACGGTCTGAAAGAGGACAAAAAGATTTTCACAAGTGTACACCAATAAAAGAAAATCGTTTTTTTCCCTTATAAAATGACAAAAATTACCAAGAAATTAAATGGAACATAACTTACGACGAAATTTACCTGACGATTTTTTTTCCTTACTGAAAATTACCAAGAAATCGCGTGGAAGTCGGAAATGTTACATACTTTTCTTTGTAACTACACTGCGAAAGCAAAAAAAAAAAACATAAAGTCAACCTTTTGGGAAAATTGTCGTCTTTGACATCAGAAGAGATTCAAACTAAAATGAATGAGTACGTTACTTGCGTTATGGTTGGGTTTTCCTTTTTAATTTTAGAAACTTTTCTTACTTATATTTTGAATCAACAGTTGATAACACAAGTATAAATTATTATTTTCGCCATCACACTGGAGTCAAGCTCGAGAGAGACTTGTTTCCTAATTTAATTCATAAACTTGTTTCGACAGTGAATATATACATCTTCGAAGAAATAACACCATTGACTTAAAACCAAAATAAATAACAATAGTCTTATAATTTATATTATTCACACTTAAAATTAACAATACAAGTCTTTTCAAAGTCTTTTAATTATATAAACAATAGAAGTCTTTTTCATTGTCTCTTTTTGACTAATTAATAAAGACCATGAAAAGACTTGTATTGTAAGTTTTGAGTGTAAATTGTAATAAATTACTATGGTTTTGTTTGTTTTATATTTCTGCCATCTAAATAATTACATTATATGATAAAATAATTACCCTAGCGACAAATGACAGCTAGAAATGTAATAAGAACACCAACTAAATAATTATGCAGGTTAATAATGGAGCAAGTGATGTTCTTTCTATATACTGTACATTTTCTTTTTAAAAAATTATGTAATTTCGCAGAAGAGAAAAGAAAAACACGTGGTGATTAGAGAGTAGTATAAAGATAGTTGGTTGGGTTCTGTTTTTTTCTGTATCTCGAGGCGCCAAAAACAACAACAAAAAAAACTTCAGAGCGGTGATCAGATTCACCGATTTTTCTCAAAATGCTAATCAAATCCCAAAGATTGACTCTTTTCTCTCCTCTCTTGTCCAAAACAAGACGGATCCCGGTTAACTCCCACCAAACACTGGTCGCAGAATCGGTGATAACTCGGAGAACACTCGGTGCGATCACCGCAACTCCGAGTTTTCATAAAAATCCGGTGGTGATTCGACGGAGGATCAAATTAGAGAGAGTTACGAGGAACTGCGTCAGAATTGATCGGGAAATCGACGAAGAAGAAGAAGAAGAGGAGAAGGAGAGAGGGGATCTGGTGAAACAGAGCATATGGGAACAGATGAAAGAGATAGTGAAGTTCACAGGTCCGGCGATGGGGATGTGGATTTGTGGACCGTTGATGAGTCTCATCGACACGGTCGTCATCGGCCAAGGAAGCTCCATCGAACTCGCTGCTCTTGGTACGCTTTTCAATCATACTTGTCTTTCCGGTTTAGTAGCCAATTTTGAACCGGTGGACTGGTCCCCTACCCAATAGCTAAGCTGTAAGATTCATACACTGTTTTTGGTTCCTTTGTTTAGTCTCTTTCGAATATATTACACAGATTTGGAACCAATAATAGTTTTAAAAACAGGTAAACAAATTAGGCAAGTGTCCAGCTATATCATCTTATTATTTTAATCATTTTCCAAGCCAATCATTAGATTTGTGTCGGTTTACCAACTTCGAAAATTTAGTAGTTGTGTAACGTTTTTCACGATTCTTCTAGACAGAAAAAAATATAATCGGTAACATAATTAAAAGAACAAAATACATATGTTAAAGTTAAATATGTTGGTCTGAAGAAAAGGCAAATGGTTTTAGTCTCGTTGGTCAAAGTTAAAGACCGTTTTCAAGCATTTGATTATACAAATTTGACTAGTCAACGCAAGGCTAACTAACATAATTCAATGGTTAAAAAAGAAAAAATTGTTTGATTTTTGGTGAGAATACGGTAAATAATTGTTAGTATATTTTATATGATGGCTGAGAAAATTACCGGTTTAATAGGACCGGGAACAGTACTATGCGACCACATGAGTTATGTCTTCATGTTCCTCTCCGTGGCTACATCCAATATGGTTGCTACTTCTCTTGCCAAACAGGTTATTTACTTTTTACTCTTTCAACTTTGTTTTCTTCTTCTTCTGATGTCGAAACATCTCAAATGTTATTTATATTTCTTGCAGGACAAGAAAGAAGCGCAACATCAAATCTCTGTTTTACTCTTTATTGGATTGGTTTGTGGACTAATGATGCTTCTGCTCACAAGATTATTCGGTCCTTGGGCTGTTACTGGTAAACATTTTTTAGTACAAAAGTATGTTTCCGTTTTAAGAAATATTTGAGTGAAATGTGTATTTACACTCTTGTCATGGTTTTTTTGCAGCTTTTACAAGGGGGAAGAACATTGAGATTGTCCCTGCAGCTAATAAGTATATTCAGGTTCTTGTTCGTTTGATCATTCTCTGTTTCAAATTCTTCTGATGAATGGTGTCTCTCTTTAACTGGAATCTCTCTGTCTCGCAGATTCGAGGCTTAGCGTGGCCGTTTATCCTTGTTGGATTGGTTGCTCAAAGTGCAAGGTTTCTTACACTTCCCTTCTTATTAATCAGCTTTAACGTTCGATGTTCTGTGTCGATTTTCCGCCTCTTTATTACTTAATTTGATGTGAGAATCTGTCTCAGTCTTGGAATGAAGAACTCATGGGGACCTCTTAAAGCATTAGCTGCAGCAACGATCATTAACGGTCTTGGCGATACAATCCTATGCTTGTTTCTTGGACAAGGTATCGCTGGAGCTGCTTGGGCAACAACTGCTTCACAGGTAATATTAATTATAGTATCATGAAGCCCAACACTTGAAATGTAAATGCAGAAGATTTCATTACGGATTTATGTGTTTGTGTGTTATGTTATAGATTGTTTCGGCTTATATGATGATGGATTCTCTGAACAAAGAAGGCTACAATGCTTACTCTTTTGCGATCCCTTCACCGCAAGAACTATGGAAGATCTCTGCACTCGCTGCACCTGTTTTTATCTCCATTTTCTCCAAGATTGCTTTCTACTCTTTCATAATTTACTGTGCTACTTCCATGGGAACTCACGTTTTAGCCGCTCATCAGGTACATTACAAAACAGAGATCTTTATGCCCAGTCATGTTGGTGTTGTATATTTATAATTGTGGTTTTATTACAGGTGATGGCTCAGACGTATAGGATGTGCAATGTATGGGGTGAGCCACTCTCTCAAACGGCTCAGTCATTTATGCCAGAGATGTTATATGGTGCGAACCGTAATCTTCCCAAGGCTAGAACGTTGCTTAAGTCCCTGATGATTATTGGAGCCACGCTTGGATTAGTCTTGGGAGTTATCGGAACAGCGGTTCCAGGCCTGTTTCCTGGTGTCTACACACATGATAAAGTCATCATATCCGAGGTCTGTTTTTGTTTTTCAAATCAACATTTGTTTCCTGTGTTTTTGATTCTAACTTGGTCTAATCTGATTCTTGATATGTTTGCCAGATGCATAGACTGCTTATACCTTTCTTCATGGCGTTGTCTGCATTGCCCATGACAGTATCCCTCGAGGGTACATTGCTGGTAAATTACAAACTCTTGTTCGATTAGGTGGTTTCTTGAGAAGCAAGCAGCTGAATAAGTCTCTATATTTTTCAATCTTGAAACAAGATAGTATGCTTAAACCAAAGGTTGTTTCTTGTTCACCAGGCGGGACGTGATCTCAAATTCGTCAGCTCAGTGATGAGTTCAAGCTTCATAATTGGTTGTCTCACACTAATGGTACTTTATAGAGTCTCTCATAAACCTTAACTACGTTTATTAATCTTCAAAGACACTTTCAATTTGAGCAAATCTAAAATACTTTTTTGTTGTTGATAATGACAGTTCGTGACAAGAAGTGGCTATGGTTTACTCGGCTGCTGGTTCGTTCTCGTCGGATTTCAATGGGTAAAGACAGACATACACAGCAACATTTTGTTATCAGAGATTTTCTCTTTATCCAAATCTGTCTTTAACCAAATTATGGTTAACATTGCAGGGCCGGTTTGGTCTATATCTACGACGGCTTCTTTCGCCTGGAGGCATACTTAATTCAGATGGGCCGAGTCCATACACGGTGGAGAAGATTAAATCCATTTAAGTCTCAGTTTGATGATCTCATTGATTATCTAAGAGTTTGCCAACAAATGGCTAATTATGATATATCAGGCACCAATGTCAAGAAACGGCTAATTATTGTCAACTTTTTTCTTTGGTCAGAGGCTCAATGTAAATTTAAAGCATAATAGACAAATAATATATACAAGTGTGGTTAGTTCAATCAGTTAGAAAAGATCAAATTCACTGATAGATCGACTCTTCACAAAGCTTCCCAGCAAAGGAGAATTTGGCATAAAAGATCAATGTGATTGTATTTCTAATTGTATTATTATTGGAGAAATGAAAATGCATCACTACTCTTGAGATGAAAACAAACAAACGGGTAAAAATTTAAGCCGTTGGAACTCTACTTCCGCCTCTGCGTCCACGTCCATCAGGTCTCTCTGAATACTCTCTTCTCTACAATAACCAAAAGATTGAATGATCTTCAAACTCAAAAGAATAGAGAGTAAATACGCCATGTTTTCAGGGTTACTTACAAAGGGTTTAGTGGGTCTAGTGTTTGCGTATTTCTGCCTTCTAGTAATTGACATTCTCTCAACTTCCTTCTTCTTCGCCTCTGCTTTCATTTTGGTGGGACTGGGCCTATACAATATCACAGTCCGCCCTATTTGCCCTACTGCTACGGAACCAGTCGCTTCCTCCAAATGCTGCACCGCATCCTCTAGCTCATCGGGCGATGTCTTGCGTATTTTCACCTGTTCCTCATATAAGAATCAACAAGAGACTCGCTCAAGTAAGCCTTGAATGTTTTCCACAGTTTCAATCCATTCTCATAGATCAATCAAACAACAACATTCCTTTCACAAAACATAAGACCAAAACAAAAATCATGATTCCACATAATCTTAAACCCTAGTCGAGTAGAAGAATCATCCCACTTTTAACACATGAGTCAAATAAACCACAAAGTTACACTTCCTCAACTCTAAATCCCTAATTTTGGGGGAGATTACTTCACTTCCATCTCATTAGACCTAAAGATTGAACACAAAACATTAATAAAGTTGATACCTTTAAGAGCTCGTTCTTCTCGAGAGTCTCGAGGAATGAGAAAACGACAGAATCAGTAACACCAGATTTGCCGACGAGTTGACATTTCAATTTATCACCCAAACTATGCGCGTAAGAAGCCAATTCCTTTTTCTCCTTTATCGACAGTTTCAAAGCAGAGCCTCGACTCTTCTTCTTCTTCGTATTCTCTGTTTTCTCCTCTTTATCTCCTATTTCCGAAACCTCCTCAGATGCTTCCGAATCTTCAATTCCTCTCTCGGAAACCACCACTCCACTGTCCTGCTCATCTTCTTCTTCTTCGTCTTCGTATTCGTATTCTTCTGCGCTGAAATCTTCATCCTCGCTCTCTTCGTCTTCTTCGAGATCTGGTTCATCGATGGAAGAGAAGGATTTCACTACGAGTGAAGCAGAATGACAAGGAAGCGGCTTTGAGGAGAATGATTGAAATCGAGGCTTGTTACGGTGATTGGATTGAGAGACTGAAGCGGAGAAGCAAAAGGGTCTGAGGAAGAGACAGACCGGAGACGGTGGTTTGGGATGTCGGAGAAGATTGTGGATAAGGTGAGTCGATGAACAAGACGCTGACGCTGTCACTCTCTCCATTGCACCAAACACTCTCTAACTTTGGTTTCTGGTTTCTTTTTATTATAATAAACCCTTTCAAATATGATTATTTCACAATTAAGACCCTAAATGTTTGATTATTTAGAAAGTAATCTCACCTAAGTATCTCACGGTTCAGATTGCGCCGTGGTTGTTTTGGGTCGTTGTATAATGGGCCAAATTAGGCCCAATTCGACCCATTTAAAAAATGATATTCTCTCCTTCTTTTTTGTTGGTGGGTCACTCAACAATGACATTCTCTACTGTTTTGCACACGCTTTCCTGCTAAAACAAATTAAAATTGGTACGGACCGACACAAATCGGAGATTGATGACGAATTTTTATAAAACATAATTTAATATTTGATAGATTGTCTTTTTCTAGCCTTATTAATTTCCATTTCAGGTATGTTTAAGCTAGTAATTTACTAACACCACCTTTTTTTTTTGCTTTTACTAATACCACGTATTGTTTTATTTTCTCTTTTATTTCGACATTAGCAAGCAAGGGAATTTAAAGATCACACCACATGGCACGTGAGAAAAGAAAAGCATACACGTGAGCCAGCTGTGCAACGATGCTCAAAAAGGTCCTATGACAACTACTTAGCTTCGAGAAGCAGGCACTATATATTTATCGCATAACGGTATTTATTTCATTCAATAATCTTTTTGTTGCATAAATTTACAAAAATTTGAGTGTGTGATGTGTACATATTTCTGACGAATACTTTTTGTTGCATTATCCAAATTTTTACATGTTCCCGAGCCGAGAGTCTAAGACGACGATTTCCAAATTATTGTCGTTGCTGTTATTATAATTGTTAATAATAGTAAGAATTATTATTATTATTTAGGACACGCAAGATTCCACATGATACTGCTTAAGCACTACGTCGAGCTAAAATGAAATACTCGATTTAAATGAACTACCCCATTAGTTACTTGAAGATGAAACGAAACAATTTGGTTTTGGTCTTTTGGATCATATAGTTAAACGTTATGTATCTTACTCAGTTTATTTTAATGAAGTTTGTTGTTTGGTATATCAATTAGCCTTAGATGTCAAATCAAAACGAAACAAAAACATGAAAATTCAATTTGGCGTTAAATCAAAATAATAATTAATATTCCATGGATAATTAATATACACTTAGCAAATTACCGAAGTACCCTTGCTATCTCGTTGTCGTCAATAATCAAAATTACAGTATTAACCCAATTAAGAGCGTTTAGCGTCTACGTGTAAAGCGGTATCAGGAGAAAGGAGCAGCGATCACATGGGTGGCTTAAATCTATATCCTCCGGTTCCTCACCGGCCAATTATTCTCGCGCGTGTCTCCGCTCCTCTCTGATGCGCGTCACTCAAAAAGTTTGAGTCAAACTCCAGTAATATTTTTGATTTATTTTGTATTTTCAAGAATTTCTTAAAAATTGCTGTTACGTAATTTACAATGCAATGTCTCGCGGTAAAGGTAGAGCCGGAACTCAAGTCAGATCAATCTCCGTGTATGATTGTGTTCGCATCCAATGTTAATAATTTCAGGATTTGTATTTTCCAAGTTAAAGGATACTATTGTTAACTAACGTATATGCTGACAAAAAAAATAAAAAAATAACGAATATTATAAATTTATATCAGTCGCATAATGAAATGTGTAATTTCACCCAGACAAAAATATCTCTACAGAACAAAAAAAAAACGTTTGTTATATATGTTTATTCTGTATATTTAAAATGTAGTCTAACGTTTGTTCTATATGTCTACAATGTGTATTTATATTTAAAACATATTCCATCCTTAATTTGCTTTATATTATTGTTACACCATTCATAGTAATGGAAGAAATATCTATTGGCATTCTATACTTTATGATATATATATATATATGAACCAAAGTATTGTATGTCCAACTGGGACATTTTATATGACGGCGGACGAATAAAGCTTAGCAGATATATATGTACGTGCTGGTAACTCCATATTCATTATTTTGGATTTAAGTTGTAACTCCATACACAATACACATTGATGGATTAGCATTGCATTTTTTTTATGGCATTTTATATCAAAAGATTCTCAATCAAAACTTAGATAGATTCCTAAAGCTTGTAATTAAAGCATCAAACATATTTGTTAACCAGTTATTATTTTTGAAATCGAGTAGTGTTTTGTTGATGCTACATATTATTCCATCATAAAAAGAAAATTAATGTGTGTGTAAGTGTGTTTGAAATAAGTCAATATCTTAGTACAGTAATTAACTAATTATACGAAGAAGAACTATAAGGGTAAAAACGGTAATTACAGTATTTGGTCAGCCATAGTTATTCCCGCTCGTCTCTTGAAAAAAATTCAAACCGGTAAACCATTTTGGTCATACACGTTACAGTAACACGGTGGTCTGGTCTTCAATAATAACCACGTCAGCAGCATACAGTAAAAACTACTTTAAATGTTTTTTTTTATTCTCACCCAAGAAAATAATTTATTTTTGTTTTGTCGTTCTCCTTCCTAAATAATTTTTCAACTACCACAATTAATTTAAAAATTAAAAATAGAGTATATTTGGAAAGGCACAAAAAAAAGAAACAAAATTCAAAATCTGAAATTTCTCAGCCTCCTCGTTTCTTCACCCAGAGGAGAGAGAAATCTGAGGAATTCGATCTTCGCTTAAAGAAGACGAAACAATCTCTCTCTCTTTCTCTCTTCAATGGTCTCACCATCTCTGTCTACCATCTCCTAGCCAAAGAAGAAGACGAGAAGAAGAAGAGAGGGTCACAACAATGCTTTATTCTTCTTATGTCTCCAGCCATGTGAGCTCCCACTGACACATTCTCTGCATCTTCGGAAGTTTTGTTTTGGTTTGATTCTTCTCACCGATTCCTGCGACCGAGTTTGACCCTCGAGTTTCGAGGTTAGTGGATGGCTTCATCCTCATCGAGAACTAGAAGCAGTAGACCTCCAAGTCCCGCTTCTTCCACTTCTTCTTCTCATCTCAGCAACCGTCTCATTCCTCGTTCTAACTCTACCTCTGCTTCCTCATTGATTACCTCCGCCGCCGGAATCGCCTCCCGATCTATGACGCCTAGTCGCACCTTCTCCGACTCGGGCCTTATCGGCTCCGGCAGCTTTGGAATTGGATCGCCTGTTCCCTACCCGTCAGAGGAGCTTCTCGGTGACCCTATGGACGATACTATTAGCTCTGAGCGGGATAGTATCTCCGTCACCGTTCGTTTTCGTCCGTTGAGGTATGCTAGATCTGATCTCGCCATGGACCAGATCTATTGCAGAGATTACAGTTTTCATGTAGATGCAATTGGAGTCAATTCTTTATTGGGGTTTGCAAATTCAAGTTTTTATCTTTGTGGGTTTGCAGTGATAGAGAGTATCAAAGAGGAGATGAAGTTGCTTGGTACCCTGATGGTGATACATTGGTTAGGCACGAGTATAACCCACTCACAGCTTACGCATTTGGTATTTGGTTCACCTCTCAATTATTCTGAATGTTTTCTTGTAATCATTGAGTGAATGTTTTCCAAATTTGTTTTGATGCCAGATAAAGTTTTTGGACCACAGGCAACTACTATTGACGTTTATGATGTAGCTGCGAGACCAGTAGTCAAGGCAGCAATGGAAGGTGTTAACGGTAAGTAACATTGCTGCAAAATTCAGCTTTACCAAAATCTGTATCTTTTATATAGAAATATCCTCTAAACCAATTGGTCCGCAAGTAGTATTGCTTGCAACATATTTTCTGACTCAGGGTTGGAATTTTGACAGGAACCGTTTTTGCTTACGGTGTTACTAGCAGTGGAAAGACACATACAATGCATGTAAGGGTTTTAAAAAAGAAGAATCCTTATACGCCTTTCTCTCTAGTTTTTCTTCAAAACACATGTGCTATGAATTGGGATCTCTTCTTCAACTTGGTCCCCCTTTGGTATCTGCTGGTTATTCTGGGTTACTCTAAACATTTACATGGTAGCAAAAGATACCATACAAATACCAACTTGCCATCATTAATTGGTGATGGTTATGTGAGTTGGAAATCCTCGTATGAATGGAATTTGAAGGTCTTCATTTAGATTGGCTGTGCTTATCTTTAGTGAAGTAGCTACGTTGGGTCTTTAGTTCCCGTCCAAACAAGTAGAACCTAAATCTGATGTTCTTTTTGTTCTGCCATTGGTTGCTTTTGCAATATGCATAGGGTGATCAAGAATCTCCTGGGATCATACCGCTAGCAATAAAAGACGTGTTCAGTATCATCCAGGATGTAAGTGGTCTTAACGGGGTTCATGTCTTTTCTCATCTCATCACGACTTTTTTATATGATTTCATGCTCGCTAACTGGCTACATTTTTATATTTCAGACTCCAGGAAGGGAGTTCCTGCTCCGTGTTTCATATCTTGAAATATACAATGAGGTAAGTGGAACTTTTTATCCTTGATATATTTACTTGGTAATCCCTGAAAAGTAGATATTTTTAGATTGGGATATGTTTTCTAGTTCTTCTGCCTTATCTTTGAGAACTAGAATGCTTAAAAATATAGAGAATTGGGTGACTGTTCATGATCTTCTTGGTTTTACATGTGTGCTTCTATGTTTCAGATATCCGCAGTTTATCTGATAACCGTCTTTGTATCAGGTGATAAATGATTTACTGGATCCAACAGGCCAAAACTTACGTGTTAGAGAGGATTCCCAGGTTTGCTTCAACCTCTATAGAATGCTTGGCTTTCTCCCATTTCTCTCTCACACACGCACACACATTGTGCTCTACTAGAATAAATGTGAACAAATTAGCTTAGAATCACATGTGAATTTGATATCATTTGAGAAAAGATATTGATTCGTTTTGCGTTTTGTTTTTCTAGGGCACTTATGTTGAGGGTATCAAGGAAGAAGTTGTTTTGTCTCCTGGCCATGCACTATCATTCATTGCAGCTGGGGAAGGTTATTAGATAATTTAACCCCTGAAACATGTTTTGATTTTGTCAACTCTGTCCTTCCCGCCTCTACTTAACATTGCTGTTGTTTTTAATTGCAGAACATCGTCATGTTGGTTCAAATAATTTCAATTTGTTGAGCAGCAGAAGTCACACTATATTTACACTGGTACGTCTTCATGCTCCAAGCTCCAAGAGCTTGTCATATTGTAATTTGTAGCCTCTTTTCAGTGTCTCGGCATGATGTTTTGCTCTTACAAGGTGTCCTTACAATGTACATGTTTTGAAGTCTAATTTGTATGTGTTTGCAGATGGTTGAAAGTAGTGCTACTGGAGATGAATATGATGGAGTTATCTTTTCTCAACTCGTAAGGGCCTCTTTCTTTTTGTTATTGTATAAGATCAATTAGTTTTGAAAATGGGACCTAACTGTATATTTTCTTGTTTAGAATTTGATTGACTTAGCTGGATCTGAGAGTTCGAAAACTGAAACAACTGGATTGAGGAGGAAGGAGGGTTCATACATCAACAAGAGTCTTCTAACTCTTGGAACTGTAGGTGTCTATTTTTGATTCGAGCTATCTTTCTATTTTTCATCTGTTTCTTTAGACATTTAAGGTTGGCATGTCCATCAGAAGCTTTGTTACTGAATAATGATGAACTTGCTTACAGGAGTAACTCAATTAGTTTCCACATTCCATTGTTGGCATTAGATAATCAGAAAGGAGTATGCAGTTGTGATGGGAATATACTTGGGATTTTCAGTACTTTTTTTTCTTGATGTAGTGCTGCTAGTACTTCTTGATCGATGTTTGATGTTCTGATAAGTAGTCTGTTGCCCTTATTATACTTTATGCCTGTCGGTGGTAGCATCTTCAGTCACTTAAACCTTTGAGATGGTAGGGCGTTTTACTTATAATTATCTCTTGTGGTTTCATTTATGAAGGTGATTGGAAAACTTAGTGAGGGTAAGGCAACTCACATTCCATATCGTGACTCTAAGCTAACTCGTCTTCTGCAATCTTCATTAAGTGGTCATGGACATGTGTCGGTAAGACTCTTCTGTATCTGACTCTGTTGCAATATTTCCCCAATTCCTATATACTGGTTTCCCATGGTTGGCTCTCTTAGAATTTTTTGATTGCAATACTCTATGCTTGTTTTGTTTATATTGACTAATTTGTAAGAAGCAGTTAAGCATTGAGCTGATGGTGCTCCACCATAACAACAGAAAAGCTAATTGAGTTTTTCTGTTTGCTTTTTATAGCTCATATGTACAATTACTCCTGCGTCCAGCAGTAGTGAGGAAACTCATAACACATTGAAGTTTGCCAGCAGGGCAAAGAGTATAGAAATATATGCTTCACGCAATCAGGTGATGTTTTGACCTGTTTTACAATTAAGTACATTGCTATACTCAAGGGTATATAAGCTTGAACCTCTGCTTGATTTGTTTTCTTTTCTTTTTCATTTCTGAAAAGCAGATTATAGATGAGAAGTCATTAATTAAGAAATATCAAAGAGAAATCTCAACCCTCAAACTAGAACTTGATCAGCTTAGAAGGGGTATGCTTGTTGGTGTCAGTCATGAAGAGTTAATGAGCTTAAAGCAACAGGTTCGGACCTTCCCCAAGACCTTTATCTTAAAAATTCTTACTGTGTTCTAAAGGCAGTGAATTAACTAACTATCCATTTATCACAACAGTTAGAAGAAGGGCAAGTGAAAATGCAATCAAGATTGGAGGAAGAAGAAGAAGCCAAAGCAGCTCTAATGAGCAGAATCCAAAAGCTTACCAAGCTCATACTAGTCTCTACCAAGAATTCTATTCCTGGATATTCGGGTGACATACCTACTCATCAGCGCAGTCTCTCTGCGGGTAAAGATGATGTAAGTTTTTTGCTCCAACCAGTGATACAATCTAATTGAAAAATTCTTGCTATTTCAAATAATCGGTTTTAGTGATTCTGTTAGTTATTTAATCGATCCTGGCTGTGTAGTTTTGGAATAATAGGTTTTGATGATTTAACCTGAATAAGTTTCTGTTTTGTTTGTTCAAAGCTTCTTGTCTCTGGACCATGTAATTGAAAATCTATCTGTTCCTTATTTTTCTTCTGCTGCAGGTTGCTTCCACATCTCAGAAGCTGTTTCAAAACACAATGACTAATTATGTTATCTCTTTGCTTTTCAGAAATTCGATTCTCTACTGTTGGAAAGTGATAATCTGGGATCTCCATCTTCGACCTTAGCTCTTCTATCAGAAGGTTCTTTAGGTTTTAACCACAGGCGATCTTCTAGCAAGTTGAATGACGAAAACTCGCCGGGTGCAGAATTTACTCAAGTGAGTAAATTACCCCAACGTTTCTGTTGACTGTTAGAAAAATGGTATCTGATTGTTGTGTGGCTTGTGGCGTTTTGTAGGGTGTCATGACGCCGGACGAAATCGACCTTCTGGTTGAACAAGTTAAGATGCTTGCTGGTGAGATAGCTTTCAGTACGAGCACACTAAAGCGTTTGGTGGATCAGTCCGTAAATGATCCGGAAAACTCACAAACTCAGGTAACATAGTAGTACTGTCCACCTGAAGTGGCACATTTAACTTATTCTTAACTAACTAACCTAAGAAATTATTGCATGCAGATACAGAATCTGGAACGCGAGATTCACGAAAAGCAAAGGCAAATGAGAGGCTTGGAACAGCTCATAATTGAGAGTGGTGAAGCTTCCATTGCCAACGCATCATTAGTTGAGATGCAACAGGTATTTAACCTCCACATCTCATTCACGGCGAGAACATGATGGTTGACCTTTTCAAAGTCACTGGTTTAAGACTAAACGATGATCTGCTCTGATATCTTGCTCTTTTGTTGTTTTCAGAAAGTTATGAGTCTGATGACCCAGTGCAATGAGAAGAGCTTTGAGCTGGAGGTGAATTTTTATTTTTATTTTTATTGAAAGTACCGCCTTGTTTTCTACATTATCAAAATCAGAAGATTGATTATCTTCACCGTATGCTTAAACTTGGTTCTACCCCTGTCACAGATCAAATCAGCTGATAATTGCATTCTCCAAGAACAACTACAGGAAAAGGTCGGTACATGTTTTTCTCGTATTGAAGTCGTGCACAATTCTCTTCTTTTTACTCCATTCTTCTTGCTTATATCTAATTCATCCTTTGAACATTGTTCTGCGAAAAAATGCTTCTTATCACACTTGCTCCAACAATGCAGTGTACCGAGAACAAAGAACTACATGAAAAGGTGAATCTTCTAGAGCAACGCTTGAATGCAGTATCTAGTGAGAAATCCTCTCCATCTTGTTCCAATAAAGCGGTATCTGGAGAGTATGCAGACGAACTAAAAAAGAAAATACAATCGCAGGTAAATTTATAAACATACATTCTCAGTTCTCACAAGTATCCCAGTAAATACCTCTGCGGATCAATAAATATCAAGTAACATAGATTTATGCATTTATTTGTAAATCTGATCCTCCCTTAATGCTAACATAAATCTCATTCTTACGTGGATGTTTATGTTTTGTATTTAGGAAATTGAGAACGAAGAGTTGAAGCTAGAACACGTGCAAATCGTGGAAGAGAACAGTGGGTTACGAGTACAAAATCAAAAACTAGCTGAAGAAGCTTCATATGCTAAGGAGTTAGCCTCTGCGGCTGCTGTTGAGCTGAAAAATCTTGCTAGCGAAGTAACAAAACTCTCACTACAAAACACAAAGCTAGAAAAAGAATTAGCAGCTGCAAGAGACTTGGCTCAAACGCGTAACCCCATGAACGGAGTTAATCGCAAGTATAACGATGGGGCAAGGTCAGGAAGAAAGGGAAGGATTTCCTCAAGTAGGTCAAGTGGAGATGAGTTTGACGCATGGAATCTAGACCCAGAAGATCTTAAAATGGAGTTGCAAGTAAGGAAACAACGAGAAGTGGCTCTTGAGTCTGCATTGGCAGAGAAAGAGTTTATAGAAGATGAATACAGGAAAAAAGCAGAAGAGGCAAAGCGAAGAGAGGAAGCTTTAGAAAACGATTTGGCAAACATGTGGGTACTTGTTGCCAAGTTGAAGAAAGACAATGGTGCATTGCCTGAACCCAATGGCACTGACCCTGGAAGAGAATTAGAGAAGAGTCAAAGCCATGCGGTTCTGAAAGAGAGACAAGTCTCGAGTGCACCGAGACAACCTGAAGTAGTAGTAGTAGCTAAAACCGAAGAGACACCAAAAGAGGAACCACTCGTTGCTCGTCTCAAGGTAAATGTAATGAGATGAGTTTTCTACATTTACCTGTGAAACAGTCTTTTCTTTCAAATATCATTAACAAGATTTTGCTGTAATAATGAGACAGGCACGAATGCAAGAAATGAAAGAGAAAGAGATGAAATCGCAAGCGAATGGAGACGCAAACTCTCACATTTGTAAAGTATGTTTCGAATCTCCCACTGCGGCAATTCTACTCCCTTGCCGTCATTTCTGCTGTAAGTCACAACTTCATCTCCATGAAACCTCATGTCTCTTCTTTTATCAAAGAGTTGTATTAAAAAGATGAAAATCTCTGATTCATTGTTACAGTATGTAAATCCTGTTCCCTTGCTTGCTCTGAATGCCCAATTTGCCGCACAAAGATCTCTGATCGGCTCTTTGCGTTTCCGTCTTAACCAGTTGAAAAGGTAACCTTTCTAGCAAGTGGATGCGTCTTTTATGTTACATTCCATTTTAGGTTTAGTAAATGTAGAAATCAAATTGAAGCTAAAAACTGAGTTTGGATTGTCTATCACAACTGTATATGAGAAACTCAAAGTTAAAGTTTGGTTTTTGATATGTAGAAAACAAAAGCTGACTTACCCAATTCTTTAAGCTTTTTAGGTTCAGTGTTTGGATTAATTATTGGTTAGATTTATTCTTAGTGTCAACCCGATTAAACACTAATATTATGATCAATATCAGATGTTAAAACAGATCAGATAAGACTTAAAAAAAAGATGTAAATATTGATTAACTTGCATGATTATGCAGGTCTCTAAGAACTGTGGGTGAAGCCTGTTGCTAAATATTTTGGGGAGAGAACAGGTTGGGATTTTTAAAGGAATTAGTTTTGTATGTAATTTTATGTCCATCAGTCTATGCTTATATTTTGATATTTATCATTAAAAATGGGGGAATCGGAAAAATCAAACATATACGTAATACCAAACTTTTCTGTTACCAAAAAAAAAGAAAAAAAAAAAAGATTGGAGCAAACTCTTTAATTTTTCTCGTTTGAGGTCGCTTATTCAGAGCGAGGCACCAACAAAAGAATGCCGTAAAACTACTACAAAATCCAAAAATTGATTGTTTTCTTCCTTTTTTTTTTCCTTAAGAACTTTGATATTTAGAAGTTTTATTTTACCGTAATCACTATTTAATTACAATTTCAAAATTTTACCGTAATCACTATTTAATTACAATTTCAAAAAGAAATATTAATATATCATTTTGATGAGTAATAATCCTAAGATTAATCAATAAGGGGAGAAAAATAAAAGGTGCGGTGATAGGAAAAGTTGATGCTTTGATTATCTCCCTACTTAATGTGGGGGTGGGGCGATCAGTATTCTTCCAAAATGATTATTTGAAGATCACAACGCAATAAGTGTTATAAAACATCTTATATTATATAATTATCAAAAATTATACAAAGAACAAAACAAAAAAAACATATAAAATTTAGTATGTTTATATATTTAGTATAAACATATAAATAATGTCATCTTTATATAAATTTAATATCAAACAAAATAAAAGAAAAAACCAAAAAACCTTTTAAAAATCTAAATTAAAAACTTGGTTACTAAAATCTACATAAAGATGATATGAAAACAAGTTGAATGTTTGGAATCACTAACAACCGAAGCTTGATCCAAAATCCGGTTAGTTTCATATATCTTTTTGTAAATTTAGTATCAAACAAAATAAAATAAAAAAACCAAAAAAAACTTTAAAAATTTCAAAGAAAAAACTTTGATTCTAATCTGTATAAAGATGATATGAAAACAAGTTGAATGTTTGGAATCGCTAACAACCGAAGCTGGAACCAAAATCCGGTTAGTTTCATATATCTTTTTGTAAATTTAGTATCAAACAAAATAAAAGAAAAAAAACCAAAAAACTTTTAAAAATCCGAATAAAAAACTTTGATACCAAATCTATATAAGGATGATATGAAAACAAGTTGAATATTTGGAATCACTAACGACCGAAGCTGGATCCAAAATCCGGTTAGTTTCATATATCTTTTTGTAAATTTAGTATCAAACAAAATAAAGGAAAAAAATCAAAAAAAGTTTTTAAAATCCGAATAAGAAACTTCGATACCAAATCTATATAAAGATGATATGAAAACAAGTTGAATATTTGGAATCACTAACGACCGAAGCTGGATCAAAAATCCGGTTAATTTCATATATCTTTTTGTAAATTTAGTATCAAACAAAATAAAACAAAAAAAAACAAAAAAGCTTTAAAAAATCCGAATAAGAAACTTTGATACCAAATATATATAAAGATGATATGAAAACAAGTTGAATATTTGAAATCACTAACGACCGAAGCTGGATCCAAAATCCGGTTAGTTTTTATTTACATCTCTTTATGTAGATTCAGTATAAAAATAAATAAAATTAAACATAAAAAAAATCTTTTAAAAGTAAAAATCTTTTATTACAGAAAAAGAAAATTAGGAAAGCACAAACCTTGGTTCTCGCTGGTGATCATGATTATGGATCGATCGATGAAACACAAATTCGTCTGCTTCCTC
>Ga0041059_1001584_pt1 | contig 17889 bp, 16 predicted proteins | sample AraColnosormetaG_FD_56232 | JGI IMG/M metagenome (GOLD analysis project Ga0041059, IMG submission 56232) | Arabidopsis roots microbial communities from North Carolina, USA - Col MF nosort | ecosystem: Host-associated > Plants > Roots > Unclassified | place: USA: North Carolina | collected...
AAAAAAAAAAAAAAAAATCACTCACATCATCTCTCTTCCCTCAAAGTTCTCACCTTTTGAGATTATTACAAAGAACACAAAAGTACAGTTTCTTTATTCCCTTTTTTGAACACTTTAAACATCATCACTCTTGAAACACTTCAAATCTCCGGTCAACAAAAACCATGACTTCAATTTCTTAAACAAAAAGTTTCAATCTTTTTCCAAACAAAACCCATTTCAGATTTTGTTCTTTGAGAAACCAACATGAGAAAGACTTCTGTTTCATCTAATAGCTTTGGTGGGTTTTTAAGTCCCGGAGCTCCGAGTTACGCTGACAACAAAGGTTGGAGCTCCGAGAGAGTTCCTCATCCTTCCTCCACTACTTCCTCCTCTGCAATTAACGGTGGTCGTCGTCACATCGGCTCTTCTTCCGCTTTAACGACGCCGTTTTACAGCGGCAGAGCAATTCCTTCGAAATGGGAAGATGCTGAGCGGTGGATTTGTAGCCCTGTGTCGACTTACCCACAAGGTGTTTGTTTAAATTCCTCAGTGAGTTCTGAACAGAGAAGGCAGAAATCTAAAAGTGGTCCGATTGTTCCTCCTACGTTGCCTCATCCGCATCCTACGTCTTCTTCGTCGGCGACTGGGTGTTATCACTATTCTCCGAGGATGATGATGCGGTCTATGGATGCTCCTCCTAAGGGTTTAATGGTTGCTGGTTCTCCGTTTTCTACTGGAGTTTTGGAGGCGGATAGGGTTTTTAGAGGAAGTGTCGGTGGTGGTGGTTGTGATGGCTATGGTCGTGGACCTGGCCATGGACATAGCCGGAGCTGGGTTGATTTGATGAGTGAAGAAACTTCTTCACTTAGCTCCAAAACTGATACAGGTAACTATAGTTTCTTTCTCTCTCTCTCTCTCTTATCTTCTTAATGAATCTGAAATTAGACCTCTTTGAATCTTGCTTTTGGCAAATTGAATCACAGAATCATGAAAAGATTCAAGCTTGAGCTGGTTCTTATGAAACCATGTTCAAAGATCTAAGCTATGTTTGATTCTGAAATTTGTGTAGAGGAGAAAGCAGAGATGACGACGGCGATGCAATCTCCGGTGGTATCAAGAAGAGATATGGCTACTCAGATGAGTCCAGAAGAGACGAGTCCTAATAACAATAACCAGTCTCCACCATTGGTTGTTTCTGTGATTGAGCCACCTCCTTGTAGAGGTGAAGTGAGAGAAGTGAAAATGGATAAAGGAGCAAGAATGATTAAGCGTCCAAAGAGACGAGTCATGTCTTCTAGGATTATTAGGAGAGAGCAACCTGAGGTTGAAGACAATTCTGAAGCTTCTGCTTCTTCTTCTTCTTGGGATATCTCAGAACCAGCCATGACTCTTTCTAAGTAATCAAAGTTGTTGTATCAGTTTTTTATAACGCTTTCTTCTTGGTCAGCCATTAATGTGAGTATTTGCAGGTTGCAAAGAGAGGAAGCGAAGATTGCAGCTTGGGAAAATCTGCAGAAGGCGAAAGCAGAAGCCGCTATTAGAAAACTTGAGGTCAGTCCTCCTTCACTTACTTACATAAGCTCCTCACAAACCAATCAGAGGTTATTATGTATTGAAATTTCATTTGGCTTGACTGAATCAAACAGGTGAAGCTGGAGAAGAAGAAATCAGCATCAATGGATAAGATCTTGAACAAGCTTCAAACAGCTAAGATCAAAGCACAAGAGATGAGGAGAAGTTCAGTATCCAGTGAACATGAACAACAACAAGGGAATCATCAAATCTCCAGAAACTCGGTGAAGATCACGCATCTTGTTCGAAGACATACTTTCATGACTCCTTTCATGACTTGCTTTGCTCCTCGTGTTGATTGCAGAAAATCTTCTTCTGCTCTCTGAATTTTTTTATTGAAAAGACAATTTGATCAAAAGAAAAAAAAATGTACACTGCGAATTTTTCTTGTAAAGCTTTCTCTGTTCCAACTTTTTACTTGTTTGCATAATACACCACACAAAGTAGGTTCACTGGTTCCGAGGGTAAAACATAAACAAAAGCTTCAATTAAAATAGATCTGACAAAGTGAAGTTTCTATAAAAAGACAAAGCCAAAGCTAATGAAATGTTGGTCTGCTGCATTAGTATGGCCGGTACCTCCGGTCTGGTCTTGATGGTCTTGCGTTTGGCATTCCATATCCCCACTAGCAGAATTAGTTTAAAAAACGCAGTGAATCAGAACCAACTTGTATAAAAAGAATCTTTGATTAGTGTTTTTAGTTATATATATTTATATACTCACATCGTCCAAGCTCATGCCTCCATACATTCGACCAAATGCGCGCATAGGACCTCCATAGCCACCAAAATATTCAGGACGAGAAGAACTTAACATGGAACTTGCGCCAGCGCTAGGTCCAGCTTCATCAAGAGGCGTTGCTGAATCTATTGCTACCTAAACCCGAAAATCAAAACAGTGTAGCTTCTTTATACATCTTAGATAAGTTTTTGTCTAAAGCATCAAGTATCAAGCTTGTTTTTTTACCTCTTGTCCACAGATTTCATGAGATCTTCGGGCTACACGATCTGCAACACCATTTTCAGCAAAGGTAACAAATCCAAAACCTCTATGTCCACTTCTCTTTGGGTCCTAATTAAAAAAGGATGAATGTTCAATACATATACAAAAATATCTGAAAATGTTCTCAGTGTAACAATGTAACTTATATAACTCACCTTTGGAATATAAGCATCTTGAATATGGCCAAATCTCCCAAAATAATCGCGAAGATCATCAACGGATGCTTCTTGAGGAAGCCGTCCAACAAAGATCTTGTTTCCTATTCCCCTTGTGGTTGGTTCCCCTCCTAAGACAAAGTGAGAATTCTCTTAATGAGCTGAAATTCATTTGTTTCTAGTATGTTGGTATTATATAGTGAGTCGTCTTACTTCCATAAAACGTGGCGGGATTATCATACAAAGTAGGGGCACCAAGCGCTGCGTATCTTGTAGCTGCAGAAATGTAAGCATCATAAGCTCCATAACCACCTGGAGCTCCAAATCCACCTGCAATAGCCACGGGTGGGCGCGACATTCTAGCCACTGGCGGTGGCCTAGGCGGATGATCATCCTCTTTTGGTGTTGCCCGATCAACAGCAACTGTTGTACCTCCCAGATCATGAGTGTCCTCCATCAGATCCTCCACTGAATCTAAAATCAGAAAATAGAAAGTTTCTTCTAAATCCAAATTTTTACAAACAGGTGACAATAAATATTACCAGGATCGCATTCATCAGTTTCTTATGTTTTCTTTCCCATGAGTTTGACAGTCAAACATGTAAAGAAGGTTCTGATATCAAAATATAAAAACTCAATTCGGGTTTGGAGAAGATTTAACCAAAAACTAACCAGCACTAGAGAATGTGATAAACCCTATTCCTCGGTGCTGCTTCGAGTTGTAGTCCTAACATAGAAAATAGAGAAATGATATCAAATCCAAGAGAACAGATCTGACCAGAATTATCAGGCACACAATTAGATAATGATAGAGTACCTTAGGCATGTATAAGTCTGTTATTTCCCCATACCTCTCAAAATGGCTGCATAAGAAGAGTACAGAAAGAATGTTTATACTTTCCACATCTATTAGAAACCATTCTGAAAACAATAAACAGAACACAATAAAGCAGCTAAGATTACCTTCGGAAATCTGATTCAGAGACTGATGAAGGGATTCGAGCAACGAAGATCCTCGTCACTTTTTTTGCAGGCTGTCTCATCTCTTCCTGGCAAGAATAAAATAACCTTGAACAAAGATTATCGGGTAAAAAAACTAATGTCTTACTGAATTCACACAACTCCATGTAACGAACCTTTGGTGTAGCCACTTTAACTTCCAAGATCCTGTTCCCTAAAAAGTGTTCACCTTTCAAAGCATTCTACAGGTACTCAAAGGAAACAAGCAACTAAGACAGATTTTCCAGTACAAACAATAATATCCAACGTTCATTGAAACTAATAAATATACCTTTGCATCTTCAGCTGAAGCAAAAGTGACATATCCAAATCCACGAGATCTTCCAGTTGATCGATCCTAAAACATCAAACATATCAAAGCTCTACGTGACATTGCTTAATCAATGCTCAAATTCAAATAAGACAAAAACAAATGCAAACCTTCATGACAATACAATCCTCCAAGTCTCCAAATTTTGACATGTAATCCTTAAGCCCATCGGAATCAATATCCCACGGGATTCCCAAAACCTATAAATCAATTCAAAATTACATATAAAAGCATCGTAGTTACACAATTCAAACAAAAGCTAAAAACTTGAGCTCAATGCGTGTGAAAACCAAATTACCACAAGCTTCCGTTCCATGAGAAGAGATAAATGTAGATCTGCAGAGGAAATGAAACCCTAACACACTCAAAAAGAATCTCTCTTTCTTCTCTCCCTCTAAATCTCTCTCACACTCGTATCTTCCTCTTCCTCCTGCAAACCACAAGCACATCTCTTTCTCACACACAATTATCATCATCAAACACCAATTCATCATTTTTGTTTTTGGGGCATACAAATTTCTCTCCGATTAAGAAACAAATGAAACTAAATTTATCTTCTTTTTTTAGATTCATTGTGAAAATTCGAAAACTCACACACTGACCTTTTGAAATCTCTCAATCGCTCTCTCACCCACAAGGATGCCCTAAACTGGCAAGACCCTTTCTCTGGATTTTCGTTTTGAAATCTCTCTCTATCTCTCTCGCTCTAATTTTTCACCTTTTGAGGAGGAAGCAAGCGAAGATGGGAATTTTCCGGCGATAAAATGATCACCGTCCATTGTAGCTCCGCGATTGGTGACACGTGTTGAACATTCATGTTTTTTGCCGGTAAGCCCATAAGAATCAATGGGCCATAAGAATCAATGGGCTTATCTTAATTGGGTTTAATTAGGCCTTATAATATAACAACTCAGCCCTCATAATGGGCTTGAATCTTTTTAACAAACATAAAACTAAATCATATAGCTTAAGGTATATGGAGTTTTAAAACCAAAATACATAGTGAATATAAATTGATTGTGTACAAATTTTTTATTTGGATACTAGCAAACAATAGCTGTAAGTATATCATATATTCTATTCTGTTTATTTTAGGAGGAAAAATGTCATTTAAATCACCACTTTGCCATTCGTGGTGATTTATCATGAACTTTGCTTTTTATGATTAAAATCATCAATTAGGTGTTGACTTCAAATAAAATCAGTAACTTTCGTTGACAAAGCCAAATTAGTCATAACGTTAACTGAATAATACGAAGATTGAGATAAAGATTGTGATGAAATTGGATACGAAGCTGCTGGCGAGGAAGACGGTGAAGATGAAGACGGAAATCTTGATGACTTGCACGAAAAAGTTAGTGTCGATGAAGAAGTTGTGGGTACGGATGTGACTAATTTGGCTTTGTCAACGAAAGTTATTAATTTTATTTGAAGTCAACACATCATTTTAATCACAAAAAACAAAGTTTATGATTTAAATCACCACAAATGGCGAAATGGTGATTTAAATGACCTTTTTCCCATTTATTTTATCTCATTAAATTATTCATCTTGTGTTTACTTTACCACGTGAAGCCTGAATAAAATTTGAAATTCGAATTAATGTTCGTAACTTCTTAATTTATCATTCACTTCCATAATAATATAATTTTATATTTTTTATTCTTTATTAAATTATTCAATTTTGTCTTGTTTATTCTTCTTTTGTTTACCACGTGAAATCTGAGAAGAAGATTTGAAATTCTAATTACTGTTCGTAACTTCTTTTCCCCCTAGATTAATTTTGTTTATCTTTGTCCCATGTATTTTTATTTTATTTTGTCATTCACTCCAATAACTTAACTTATTCTATATATTATTTTTACTTTTTGTATTTGTTAGTTTCTTTCAACATTCATCTTAATTAACCTTATGTATTACTCTTGTGTTTACCACGTGAAGCCTTTGATCAAAATTTAAATTCTAAGTAACGTTCGTATTTTTAGAAAATAGTTTTAACCATTTCACTCTAATAACTACTTCCACATGTTATATATAGTTTTCACAATTGTTAGTTAAAAAAGAAGGATTTATTGTGCTTTTTTACATTCCTCTATTAATCTATATGACTATATGTCAATTATCCTTCATTTATAAGTTTTTGTGCATATAAACAACTCATACTAATCATAATGAAAATGAAGGTTGGTGCATCTAATAATGGTAAACGGTCAATTTTTAAGTAATAAAAGAGAGAGAGAAGTCGCCATGCAATTGTTGTTATCGTTTAATCATTGACCATACTTCACTACTCCTTATGGTGGAAATTTCAATTGGTTACGTCAAAGTTTATATAACGTCCGTGTGAATAAATTTGACATGTTTCAATCGTCTACGAGTCTTTCTTTTATTCACACGCCATTTTATGTTTTTTATTTTATTTTATTTTGTGGCGACCACTTCAGAGTTCACACCATTTTGTCTTACCAAAATTTGTAATAATTAAGTATAAATTTGGGTCATTTCTTTTTGTTTTAATTCAGATCATTGTAGGACTACTTTAAGCATATATGGATTTAAAATAAATAAAAACTGTGAGAGTTCGATTAACATTGTTGGCAAGTCACAAAGTCTTTAACTACAAGGCATTGTGGGATTTCTGGTACTTTGATTAAATGTCTTTTAAATTTTTATCAAGCTATAATTACCGATGTGGACTTATCATACAAAGTGTTATAGGTTTGCTAATTATTGTTAATCAGATTTCTTGCCATAGAAGTGATATATTGAGATCCGTACGTATGTTATTAGTTTCTCTAACAACCAAAAGATTTAGAAACATTTATGAGTTTCATGAATATTCCTTATCTTACGTATAACAAATTCTCAAGGGAAATCAATCTAAGTTTATTCTATATCCGGAGAACACTAAACTTGAAAATGGTCTAAACTAAAACCAAAATCAAGATATTATTTGCAACAAATAATTCAGCAATGAGTAGAGATTTTGAGCATGCATGCACATGTTTTTTAATGACATGTGTGGGTGAGATTTTCACAATTGTTTTCTAAAATCAACACTGTTTCTACAAGAGAAAATCACGCATCACCATCACCCCATCAATAAATAATAACCAATATTCACAGCCATATAAATACTACTTCACACGGTAGGGAAAAAGAATCTCAAAGAAAAATTTGACAGAATCTTCCATCCGATTTTTACGCTACTTAAGAAAAACGCGAATCACATGGTAGATCTTGAAACAAACGTGTACAACTACAAATCTAATTTATCAAATCAATAAAATAGAAAAACATCAAACAATTATAAATATACATCTTTAAATATTCATTAAATTTACAGGATAACAATATATCTCTATCTTTTATAGCTAAAAATCATATTTAAGAAACACTATCTTATCAAAGTACAATTTAGTAATCAAATTACTTAATTTTATATTTTTATAGTGCTATACTGCTATAGTTTATTTTTAATTAATGATTTTTTTTTTGTTATTCTACAGTGGGCAACAACAAGAATCTTCTCACACCACCCACGTTTCCTTTATGGACCGCTATTTCTTCTCTTGGCCAAGAGCAAATTCTTATAAATTGGTAAAATATTTTTTTAGATAAATCCATATACTTATATAATCACGTGCATTAATTACATAAATACACTTGTTTACAACAAACTATTAACTTTTTTTCTTCTTAAGAAAATAAATATCTCAAGAGTATATATATAAAAACAGAGGTAGAGTTGGAGAAGAAGAAAGTGTAGAGAAACTGTTTCATAAGACTTTTTTTTCTTCTTCTTCTTCTCTGTTAAACTAATGGAGTGGATTCGTAGAGAAACGATTGGTCACGGAAGCTTCTCCACCGTTAGTTTAGCAACTACCTCTGGAAGTTCTTCTAAAGCGTTTCCATCGTTAATGGCTGTGAAATCTTCCGGAGTTGTTTGCTCCGCCGCGTTACGAAACGAGAGAGATGTTCTTGATGATCTCGGTGACTGTTCGGAGATCGTGCGGTGTTTTGGTGAAGGAAGGACGGTGGAGAACGGAGAAGAGATCTATAATCTGTTTCTTGAGTATGCTTCCGGTGGTAGTTTAGCTGATCGGATTAAAAGCTCCGGTGAAGCGTTGCCGGAGTTTGAAGTGAGGAGATTCACGAGATCGATTGTTAAAGGATTGTGTCATATTCATGGTAATGGTTTCACTCATTGTGATATAAAGCTTGAGAATGTTTTGGTTTTTGGTGATGGAGATGTGAAGATATCTGATTTCGGGTTAGCGAAACGGAGGAGTGGTGAGGTTTGTGTTGAGATTAGAGGAACACCGTTGTATATGGCACCGGAGTCTGTGAATCACGGCGAGTTTGAATCTCCGGCGGATATTTGGGCTTTGGGATGCTCTGTTGTTGAGATGTCTAGTGGTAAAACGGCATGGTGTTTGGAGGATGGTGTTATGAATAATGTTATGTCTTTATTGGTTCGTATTGGTTCCGGCGATGAAGTTCCGAGGATTCCGGTGGAATTGTCGGAGGAAGGTAAAGATTTCGTGAGCAAGTGTTTTGTTAAAAACGCCGCGGAGAGATGGACGGCTGAGATGCTTTTGGATCATCCATTCTTAGCCGTTGATGATGAGAGTGGCGAAGAAGACGAAGCTTGTTCGGTTTCACCGAGGAATCCATTTGATTTTCCCGGTTGGAATTCGGTTCAATCTCCGGTTAATGATTCGGTTATGTTTGGTTCATTGGTAGGTTCGCCGGAGGAAAGGATTAGTGGTTTGGTGAGTGAGAAGGTACCTGATTGGTCGGTGTCGTGTGATTGGGTCAACGTCAGGTGAATAGAGTAGTTTTTGTTGTTGTTGTGGAGAAAGACCGAGTCATTTTGTGTGGAGATTATTATGGAGTCATTTAGAATTGACGGTCCTGATTTTAATATTTTGTTTAATTTAGCTCGTTGACTTTGTAAATATTGAAAATTAAAATATTCTTGTAAGAAAGAAACTGAGAGTTTTTTTTGTGCCATATGTTACTTATTCTCTATTCACTTTGTAACAGAGATACTCTCAATTTGAAAAAAAAAACAATTTGGGGCCTGGAACTATATAAATTGGGGCTTAAGGAATCCGTCTTCTACAGATAATATAAATGGGCTTTTTTGGGGTTGAGCCCAATGTACTAATTTATTCTGTCCTTGTGTTACACATTTTTCCCCTATTGTGTAACCTCGACGTGTATACTCGTTCAGTCGTTCTTATGCATATTACTGAGTCTCCGTAGAAGAAAGAGGTCAAGAATGACTTGGTCTATTTTCAGATAATACATGACATTTCTATGCACATATAATTCCACATGGTGATAGAATATTTTAAAACCAAAATTAAATGATTAAACCATATAATTAGAAATATCATCACTTTTAAACGACCAACAGAATCCTAATTATATTTTAAATTAGTACTATAGATCAAGAAGATTCCAAATTCGAAAGTAACAACAACTGTCAACCAAACGCCGCGTTTTAATTAAATATCAAACAATCTTCTCTCCCATCACTTGACAGAAACATTCGCATTTAACTTCATCGTCTTCTCTCTGTTTCTTTCTTCTCCAACAAATCACCAAAAATGGAGAGATTCAATTTCTTTAATCTGATGATCATAGCTTTATGTTTATCATCCTTCGTTCACAGTCTCGAGGTTCTTCTTCTTATACACACTTCTCTTCTAATCTTTTATGAATCTTTTAAAAGTAACAGAGAAGTTTTTTTATTTTACTCACAGATGGGAGAAACATGTAGTTCGACCAGCGAATGCGACGCCGGATTGAGCTGTCAAAGTTGTCCGGCGAATGGAAATACCGGCTCTACTTGTACCCGGATCCAACCTCTTAACCCGACTTCAAAGGTTTTTATTTTTAGAATTTCTTGATTTTTTTTCTTCTTCTTTTTTTTTCGATTTCTTGATGATGGATTGCATGTGGTTTTGATGATGGGTAGGTGAATGGTTTGCCGTTTAACAAGTACTCGTGGCTAACAACACACAATTCGTACGCAATCACGGGGGCAAATTCGGCAACTGGTTCATTCCTTGTCTCTCCAAAGAATCAAGAAGACTCCATCACCAATCAGCTTAAGGTCTACTACTTTCATCTTATTTTGACAACTTTCGTATTAGAATTCTGTTTTTGCTAAATTTGGATTTTGACTTAATTTGCAAGTATCTTTTACCTTTAGGTTTCAATAAAAGACAATCTCAGCTTTAGTTGGTGACTTTTTATTACTTTCCACGTGTAACATTCTAATTTGTTGACTTTTCCTCCATTATTTGTTGAATTGTCAATTTGTTGTTTGGTTGCAGAATGGTGTGAGAGGTATAATGCTAGATACATATGATTTTCAAAACGATATATGGTTGTGTCATTCCACTGGAGGGACTTGCTTTAACTTCACAGCCTTTGTAAGTTTGCAATTTGAATCATTCGATTTTGTGGTCTATGAGTGATTAAGTTTGGTTTCTAACGAAATTAACTTGCAGCAACCAGCTATCAATGCACTTAAAGAGATCAATGATTTTCTTGAATCAAACTTGTCTGAGATTGTTACTATCATACTTGAAGATTATGTCAAATCTCAAATGGGATTGACTAATGTATTCAATGCATCTGGATTGAGTAAGTTCTTGTTACCAATCTCGAGAATGCCGAAAGACGGTACAGACTGGCCAACGGTTGATGATATGGTGAAGCAGAACCAAAGGCTTGTGGTTTTTACTTCCAAGAAGGATAAAGAAGCTTCTGAAGGTCTTGCTTACCAGTGGAATTACATGGTTGAAAATCAATGTGAGTTTTTATGAACTTGGATCAAACATGATTAAGGCCCAGCTTAACAATATGATATTTAATTTGTGTTGTTTATGTAGATGGTAATGATGGAATGAAGGATGGATCATGCTCGAGTCGATCTGAATCTTCTTCACTAGATACCATGTCTCGGTCTTTGGTGTTTCAGAACTACTTTGAAACCAGTCCGAATTCAACGCAAGCGTGTGCGGATAATTCCTCTCCGTTGATCGAAATGATGAGAACTTGCCATGAAGCAGCGGGTAAAAGGTGGCCTAACTTCATAGCTGTTGATTTTTATCAGGTGTGAACTTTTGACCAATCCAACTATTTGTACAGTTTATCTTCTGGAAGTCAAATTTTCAAACTCTTCTACTATTGATGTTTAATTGCAGAGGAGTGATAGTGGAGGAGCTGCCGAAGCTGTAGATGAAGCAAACGGTCGTCTCACATGTGGTTGTGACAGCTTAGTCTATTGCAAGGTACGTTACATTGAACCAGATTGGATTCTTTCATAATATTGAGCTAATGATATATGTGTATTTGCATATATGCAGTCAAACGCACCTTTTGGCACTTGTGATGCTCCTCCTCCGAAGTCGTCTCCATCACCAGTCTCCGGAGGGAAGGATACTTCACGGAAACCAAGAAATCTTCCTGCGGGTAATGCTGATTCTACAGCTATTGGATTGTCATCTCTCGTTCTAATCTCTGCGGCGACTCTCTTGCTGTGGTGATAGTTCCTCAGTGAGCTCAGTTTGCTTTGATCTGATACAAATGATTTTTGATTTCCCCTTTATACGTTTCCACAAAATGGCCAAAACATTCAAAACATTATTGGTGAGTATAATTTTTTGATGGTGTTGTGAAAACAGTGAGATCAGTGGCAAAGCTGATACTATGGTTATACACACACACTCAACAAACCAGACAACCCATATTTGTAAATTCTCAATGCAGTTCACCGACAGGAGCTTCGTTGAGCCAGAGGAAGTGGATGAAGTCATACAACTTGGCGCTGACACTAACCTGCAAAGTAAACAATTAGGTTTCTCTCAGAAGCAGAAAGCGCTTAATACAAACAGATTAAGTGTAAGTAAACAGATTTTCTCAGGTGTTTTGTTGGATTATTATACCTTATAAGGAGTAGGGTTTAATCTTCTCATATGATCGGGTCGCATATTTTCGAGCTGTTTGATGCAACGATTTCTTAGCTCTTTCAATGGCTCTAGCTCTTCCCTAGCTTCATCTTCATGACAGTAAAAGAAAATTATAATGAGTCATAAGCATATGTCAAATACCTGTAAGAATTGAGAGCTCTGTTTTAACCTGCATTGCCACGCCAATAACATTTCAGAAGCTCTTCAACGCGTTGTGGAACCACATAAGCCCTTTTTGATTCATTGAATGGATGACGGCAAAGTAACCTTTCACCGACCTTAGGATCCAGAAAAAAATCAGAAGGCAAATAAAAAAGCTTGAAAGCTTTCAAGAAAGCCTAATGCCTTTGTCTCTTACCTTTGGAGGTGGTTCGTTCTCTCCAGTCATTATATCAACAAGAGGGTAACCCTCTTTTCCGAACAATCTGTAAGTACGCTTTTTACATGGAATCGATACCTGAAGACGCAAAAAAAGAAAAGCGAGGGAGTTTATATAAAGAAGAACACAGAAAGTTTGAAGCAACATTCTCAATGGGGAAATGAGTCAAGAATTCAAACCTTAGTAACATCTTCAGAAAGTTTGATCCGAGGCTGATTGTTTATTTCCACAAGTTTGAAAACACAACCTAACGCAGCTTGCGCATAGCAAGTCACTAAGTTGGTTCCAATTCCAAATGCATCTACTTCATGACCCTTTTCGGGATGAAAAGAAAACAAGATTTTATTACGTAGGCCTTAAGGTAAAAACTTTTTAAGGTTAAGCAGAGATTTACCTGTTTATTTAGAGCATCGACTGTCTCTTCGTTTAGATCGTTACTAGCAGTGACGATCATCTTCCCGAAATCAGGAACTTTGAGGTCTCTCTCTATGGCACAAAAGAATTTCCTGACCTCAGTAGAAAGATAGGCTAAGTCACCTGAATCCAGTCTAATGCCTACTGCTTTGTATCTGCATAACGGCACAGTCATGAATCTTCAAAAAAATGGCCTGGTGAATCAAATATGGAGCATTAATGGAAAATTCGTACACACCCCAATTCATTAAGTGCTAGAGCAACAGCACAGAAGTTTGGAATACCACTCTTCATCACCTGTTACACAATTAGGAACACTAGTTCTTTTTAACTCCGACAACACCCATAAAGACTTTTAATCTCAGATGAGATGAATAAAGCGTTATATAACTCACATCATAAGTGTCTACAAGAGCGAGAAAGGAGTTTGGGAATGCCAGTGCATATGAAATGAACGCTGCAAGCTCGCTTTGATTTGTCTCGGAAAAAATTCCTTGTAATGAAGATGAATTCTATCGTCCACCGATCACAAGAAAGATTAAAAAGAGATGAATCAAATACAGAACAATACTACACTGAGAAAAAATCTAGATTTGACTGAACAAACCTGAATCTTTGTTAGGCAAGTTTGGACCAAACATATAAAATCCTTACAAGTGCTTTTCCCATCAGAACTTCGAAGCACTTTGTCAACAATTTCATCAAGGCTCTACACAAGAACCAAAGTAAAGTATATTCACTACTGCTTCCAATATTCCAGTGATACAAAATATCGCAAACACAATTCTCAATCAATGACGTTAGAGCGAGTTTTTTCACAAATTTTGCTAAAGCAAACTTACCATGAATGAGCTAACAAAAGCATGGGAATGAGTACCACGGAGGGGTATCCCAAACAGTTTTCCCGCTGCAACATTACTGCAGTAATAAACAAAGCAAGCAAAATGAGAAAATCATATCCTCTCTTCCCTTTTGATGTTTCCATAACAAAACAAAAATATCACTAGTAAAGACATACCTTGTTGCATCAAAACCTCCAAGGTAGCAATACTTTGATGCGCTTATTGCACCATCGGGTCCCTATAACAATTGCATATCAGAGATGCAACAAACAAAACCTCAACATCTAAGGCTAAACATAGAACAGGTTTTGAGAGGGAAACAAACCTGAGCTCTTCTAGCACCAAACTCAAGCAGAAGCTTAGATTTTCCTGCAACAAACCGATGTCTTGCTGCATTTGTAGCAACCAAAGATGCGTAATTGATGAGATTGAGGAATGGAGTTTCCAACAATTGCACCACCTAAGTAAAGAAGCACAAGAGGAATCAGAAACTGATCATTCCAATTATGAGAGTTAGAGATAGATAATAAGAACTCACAGCAACAGGACCTTCGATTCTGAGTAAAGGAACTTTAGGAAAAACAACTGATCCTTCCGAAATGGCATACACTTCAATGTCAGAACAATCAAGCCCTCGAAGATAATCACAGAAAGCTTCCTGATTTTTAAAAGAGTTAAAAAACAATGCCAAAAATCGAATCTTTTGGCAAGAGAGATTGTGTTATACCTCACATCCAGGTAACGAATCACGAACGAAATCGATCTCTTCATCAGTCAAATTGAAATTAGCGAGAAATTTGATGCATTCTTCTAAACCAGCAAAGATAGTGTATTCTCCACCAAAAGGATTCTTACGAAAATACAGATCAAACCTGAAAACAAAGATGAGATTTTACAGTGTGGATTCAAAGGATCGAACTTTTTTGTAAATTTTGAAGAATACTAACACAGATCGCTCAGATTGTTTGCCAGCTTTCCAATAAGCATAAGCCATGGTGAATTGGTAAAGATCGTTGAGCAGAGGTGTGACCATCGGGTTAGTGGGTCCGTTAATGACCCGACCCGATTGCTTTCCATCGAGACCATTTTCTTTCTTCTCCATTAGAACTCTGTTTTTGGTTCCGGCGTCTCCAGCGAGTTTATTTATGAGTGTTTTTTAGGAGAGGGTCGTCACTGAGTCTTTAACAAAAAGAGAATGACGAAACTTTAGTATCTAAATTTTTTTCAAGTTTCAACTACAGTCGCATTCAAATATATTTTGTTCTCTGATATTTTCACCGAAAGAGAATCCTAATTACTTTTCCTTTTTTCAAAATATATCGTTGTATGATTTTACTTTTATTGTTGTTTTACAAATAAAATAAAATAAATAAATTGTATGTTCAATACTAGTTTTTGAAAAAAATATAAGATTTATGTATTTTCAATCCAATTTTAAATAAAGTTCTAGCTCTGTCCCTTTTACTTACTAAAGATTAATTGGAGAACTAAAGCTATAAGTATACTAATTAAGGGTTAATAAGATATTTAAGCATTTTTTAATTATCATAAAAGATCTTAAAACAACACTTATAAATGAAAAACTTTTAAAAGACACTTACAAATGAAATTACTAATATACCAAATGTAAGTACAAAAATGTGAAGGGTAAAAGATTTTAAAAAATTGTATTGTAAATGATCAATTTGAGAACAAGAGATACCAAAAGAACATGGTCAACCTTAAAGATACCAAATCCATCTTGTAGAATCGAAAACTTCTCTAGAAGCTTATCGGGGTAATTTACATATCCAAAGCCATCGAGTATCAAACTCTCAAATACAATACGAAGATGATCTAGAAAATTTACATCCACCATAAACATACAACAATCTAACAATTAGTCAATTACTTTGTAATAAAATTTCAGTCCTTTTTATATATAGCTATTAGATCCAAAAGATTAGACTCTAGAATTCGTGTCACCAACAATTGATTTTAAATAGAACCTTAGAAAAAATAAAGACAGTTAAATGCATCTCCATTGTCAGACAGCTTTATGGCTTGCGTTCTAAGAAACAAGAACACATAGAGATCCCGAAGTTGGGACACTGTTCAAGTAATTCGATCTTTTAGGTCAGGTTGTCCATCAAACAGAGCTTGTTCCCCTGCAAATCCCCAAATATCGTAACGTTATTAACATTGTAAATGTCCTAAAACTTCCTTAGGATTCCAAAACAACAAGACTTTACCGGTTATGTTTGCGTTGGAATGACCAATGTTCAACCTTGGATGAGTTAACCCACCTTCCCGACTCATCTCCTTAAGTAACAAAAAAAAATTAGTAAGCAAACTAGCTTTATGGTTATAGAATGAAAAATGTGTAATTCAACTACGCACCACGGGTGAAGTAAGGAGAGGGAAAGGTCCAAAGTGACTGCGAATAGAAGGTTCCAAAGCGTATGAAGAAGCCACAGTATTGATCATTTCCGGTGCATTAGAAGTCGAAGCAAACTGATTGGTATGATTAAGCAGAGGATCATTGGTTGCTTCAGGGGGTCGAATCTGAGAGAGTTGCAATGGGTGTAATGTAGTTCCAGGTAAACACAAAGGATGCAAGTTTATTCCATTTCTCATAGTCAACATCTGCAAATATCAGAACAAAAAAAGACTTATGTCAGAATATAGACTGGTTTTAGGATTTTGGTTATAATGATAAACATAAGGTATCTTTAGTGACCTGAACTTGGAGCTGAAGCTGTTTCAGATACTCAATGGCTTCATCAAGCATTGAAGCCTTATCCGTCTTCCCCAATAAACACATTGCAATAATCAGACACAAAAAGAATCTACAGAAAATAGAATGATTCATGTAGATGTCTCTCTATATATAGTATCATTACCTTATTTGAATTAGGGATGAGACTTTGTAAAGCTTTCATTTTTTCATTAATTCTACTTCTCCTCCTCTGTTACAAGAAAGATAAACATAAATCTCAAATAAGAAAGTTTCTACTTTTGGGAGAGACTCTAAACCAAACCTTCTCAGAGAGATTATGAACTTCAGCAGCTCTGCATCTTTTAGATGAACTACGAGAAGAAGGACCTGACTTGGAAGAGGGAGCTTCATCAACTACAGCTTCTCCTCCTTCCTGTATTTTCATTGAAGCAAATTATCAAACACTCGGTGTGCATTCATTATTACACTCACAAATGACAAAACTTCACTCAAAATCACAACCAAAAAAATTGCGGATTTTAAGGGGGAAAATAAAGTACAGATCCGTTAAAGAGAAATCTCTGTAGAAACATTTTCTCGGGAAAGAGACAAAGAATCAACTTTTAAAACATGCAAAAGATAAAAAACAGAGATTGAGAAAAAACCTCGCTTTCACAGTCATACTCATCTGTCTCGTTGCCACTAGCTCCAACGGAAGAAGACGATACTCGAGTCCCAGAGCTATTTCCTTGAACGTTGTTATTATTACCACCACCGGAGAAACCAAAACACGCGGCGGCTGAGCCTGATCCTCCGCCGATTAAAACCTCAGAGAAATCTCCGACACGTTTCGACATAAGCACAGAATCTGACGGTGGATGATGAGAAACGAGACTTCTCGAGTTATCTGCATGTGGGTCACCGCTCCCGTGCACACCAATCAAAGACGCCGTCGTTGTAGTCGTCGCCGGGGAGTAGTAAGAAGGTAAAGGAGAAGAACGGTCGAAAATATGCCGGAGAAACTGAGAGATTTCGTCGGAAGAAGACGGAGGATGATGAAGATGATGATTGATACGAGTATCGTAAACCGAGGAAGAAGAAGAAGATGAAATCAATTTCTTATCTCCCATCACTCTCTGCTTCTTCTCTTCTCTTTCTTCTCTCTGTGATATCATTACACCAACAACAAAAAAAAAGCAGTTAAAGCTAAAACATTTTTTTTTTTAAACAGTCTTTGAGATTTTATGGGCATGGAGAGAGGGAGAGTGTCTGTCACGCGCCAGCTAAGAAAACAGAGGTTAAAATGATTGGTCTGTCATTTAGTTAAAAGTGAAGGTAGCTGTTACTGTAGCATTAGCAATGAGCTTGTGTCAGCTCACGGTTTTTCAAACTAGTCGTAAATATTAAATGTTTTTACTCTCCCAAAACTTTTCCTCGTCGCACGTGAGACACACTAAACTACTACTCGTAGTTAGTTTTTTTTTTTTTTGGGGTAACAAATAATATACAACCTTTATCTGTTTT
>Ga0041059_1001585_pt1 | contig 17887 bp, 14 predicted proteins | sample AraColnosormetaG_FD_56232 | JGI IMG/M metagenome (GOLD analysis project Ga0041059, IMG submission 56232) | Arabidopsis roots microbial communities from North Carolina, USA - Col MF nosort | ecosystem: Host-associated > Plants > Roots > Unclassified | place: USA: North Carolina | collected...
CGTGGAATCCACTAATATCATCGGCCTGCAAACAAACATGTCAAGTTATGTGACCTTACCATTCACATCTCTTCAAGGCTTCAAGCTAATCATCAAGTAAACTACCTGAATTGCGAGGACTCCGAGAAAGCAAGGCTTGTCAAAGAGATGTGCGAGCAGCAAATACTTGGAATCTCCCTGCAGAGTCCAATAAACTAAAAAATGACACAGAGCTACATAGAAATCTAAGGTTGCCTTTTTGAGTCTGATTAGATTTTAACCCACAGTGATGCTGTATAGCTGATAAAGAACATCATTCATGCCACCAGTCTCTTCGTTTAGTGATTGCCAATGTCGTTCAACACTGTACTTCCTTATCACATTACGAACACGGCCATAGAAATAATCAGCCATCCCGGTTGCCATCTTTAAAGCTTGACTGTTCCCAGCCAACTTGTATTGATCAACCAGACCAGCTAAAATCTGTCAAAAATTAAGACAAAGTTGAACCTCTTTTGCAAACATAAGCATATCAAACTACATCACAGTTAAAGAGTCTAACTTATTTTCACCTTGTGAATGGTGTAGTAAGGAGCCCAAACAGGTGTTATAGCTTCAAAGCGGTCGAAAAAACTGGAAGGAAAAGCAGAGAGATATCCTGTGCCAGACTTCTGTTGGCATTCCGATAGAGCTGAGACAAGAGCTGACATTTTCTCCTTGAGAGTATCATTATGAGTACTAGCCCACATATAAGCTGTTGCACTCAAATAGTGACCTTCAAAAACAAATAGACAGACTTTATGAGCCATCTAGTAAAAGGTAATTCCTTTAAGGGCCTATGCAATCTAAAGTGTATAATCCTTTTAAGGGTCTATGCAATCTATATACCAAACATCAAATCTCAAAACCTTTTCTTGCATTACTATCAACAACATGGATATAGAAAGTATATTGAACTGAGGAAAAAGGCAGAGGTTTATACCGACAAAATGGCCACGGAGTTCACTATCTGGTCTCTCCCATCCTCCATAGTAATCTCCAGGTGCATCAAGACCAGCTTCTTTACGGAAGCTCCAGGCCAAACCATCAACATCCAACATCAATAGATACTCAAGGTTTGTCTGCTGAGCCCTCCAATGAAAGGAGTCTGGGTCGAGCCTAACGTCGTGCAAAGAGACATCTTTAAGAAAGTTACCAGAGGAATTAGAGTCCTTGAACTTCCTATACAACATAGTCCAAGCAAATTCATCTGCCTCTTCTTTCAACATCTTCCTTGGCAATAAACTAGACCAAGCAGAGTCATCAGCTGGAGTTAAATGGTAATGAGAGAACAACTCTGTCTTCAAAGTTTCGTTCTTTGATTGCAGAAGCTCGCTGCGGAAAGTATGGGATGAGAGCTGCGTAGGAGTGTTGGTACACTCTTTCGCTACAGAAACAAGAACAAAGCTGCTTGTGTATAGTAACAGAGCAATGGTTATGATGAGACCAGACTTCATCGTATCTCTTTTGTCTTAAAAAAGAATGAAAAAAGTGTAACTAAAGTCTAAAGAGATGGTTCAAAACCCGAAACCCCAAGATCCCAAATTCAGAATCCAAGAGACCATAAAACAGTTAGGGAGAGGAGATTTGAATATGAAGAAGAGGATAATGTGAGAAGAGACATATATAAAGCAAAAGAGTTGTGAAGATTTAAGCAATGTCTAACAAAGAAAAAGAATTCAATCACGTGAAAGAGAAAGCAGAGAGATTAGGATAAAAACAGAGGAGGTCACGGATGGTTTGTCACTATCTCTGTTATCTGGTTTTGTTCTATTGACTCTGTAAAAAGAAAAAAAACTGTTTCGATAGATCAGTGAGCTGTTTCTGGATTTCCTCGAGATGTAGAATTGACAACTAAACACCATCACCAACGTGCAGAGACGATTAGGAGAATTATTTAAGATTTAAGCGATAATTAATACACACAAAAAGAATCCTTTTTAATCGCTAATTAGTGAAAATGGATAGAGAGAGAGAAGAAGAAGAAGAGGTTTTTCGTTGCAGAGAAGAAGAGAGGAGTTTTGGGGAAAAAAGGTTGAAGGAGATTCATACAAATTATAATAAACTAAAAGAATTATTTTAATTTGCATGCCGTCTAAATAAATACACTAATTTATGTGCTTTTGGTGTGTTAAATTCTTAACTGTTTTTTTATAAACTAAATTTGTAACCTTAACTGTTTGTTTATAAACTAAAGTTGTAACCTTAACTGTTTTTAACATTATTTTTAAACTAGAAACTTATTTCATTTTATCCTATTTGAAAAATATATATATGCTTGAATGATTGGAATTTGGAACACAACTAACTGGAACAGGATGACATGTAATTCTAGTTTTCTAATTTTGCACTATAAAAAAGCATTATCATTATTCAAAAATATTTAATATGAGTAGTTAATAGTTTTGTAATTAATAATAAAATGGCATCTGGTAGATCATTTGGTGTGTGAGAACGATGTGACTGCAATGCTTGATTTCTTTCTTCTTTTCTTTTTTTAGTGCTTGATATCTTCGATGCTTGAAGAAGACATAAAGAGAGATAGTGAAAAGGATGACATGTAAATGAAGACAAATCTATCAGAGAAACTCTTTTGTAAAATAGCATGCAAACAAAAGTATTATTATGAATGATAAACTTGTCTTACTAAGCAAAACTAAAACTATATTATACATATGCATTTTACAAAGCATAACAATACATGATTCTATAACTCAATTTGTTGAACTGGGCTGAAATAGTCTTCACTCTTCTCTCATGTCTATTTGGTATATGGAGATTGGAGAACATATGTACATATTACGACAAATGAAGACTATTTCAACCCCAATTATATATCTAAAGTGGGTAAGAGATTCATTTACTGTTTGTACTGTCATATATTCCTTCTGAGGTTTCTGTCTTCTCTTTTTCAAGGGAGATTCTCTTTGTACAAATTACATTTATAGTTCGACGATCTATATTATGGACTTTTTAGAAAAACTATTAACACTCTTAGTATATTTTACTGTTTACTAAACTAAAATTAGGTTTTTACTTACTAAATAATCCTCAAAACACTATCAATATCGATATTCCCTGATGTGCAATTATTATGAGTGTAAAAGTAAATAAAAGAATAAAAGATTTAACCAAAATATTGAATAAGAGGATATACACTGAAAGAGTAGTTGTGTATTTATGAAGAGTGATGGATGGTTAGTTAGATGTATTCGTCATTTGTCAATTTTAAGATGAAGTCTTTTCGACATTCCGACAATTTAGTTATTTTCATAGGTGGCTAAGATATTTGCTGCCGTCAATTATTAGATCAATTCTCTCTAAAGATTTTTATTTTTTTTGGTTGGGAAATCAGTGGTTCAAAAAAGTTTAAGGAAATGAATATTTAGGATGACGAGTTTAGTTTGTTGCTTCAAGAAAGGAGCATCATGTACACGTCAATCTTAACCACCAAATGTCTCTTTTTCGAGTATAGTGCAAAGGATACACGAGTTACTTTTCTTACCACTTGTACACTGCCATATACTCCTTCTAGAAATTAGAGGTGAATCAAATATCTAAGATCTGAAAACCCATCTAGAATTTAATGTCTTTAGACTTTATGGATTTAGATACGGATACCTTAATTTTAAAACTAAGATATTTGGATCCGATCTTAGATCCGTTTTAAAAATACATGTACCATAAATACAATGTTCCTAAAAAGATCTGGTATCTGTGGGAGAAATAAAAAATGAATGATATTATAAAAAATAAACCTACTGAATACCTATATAAAAAAAAAAAACATTTTAGCAACGTTGTAGTGAGAAAACGTAAATACTATGTTGTTGTGCCTTATTGGATTGCTACAAAGGCAGTAACCTTGTTCAGTTGATAAGCTATGTAGAATATACTGTATAGGACTAAGGTTTTGTGTGTCAATGCATATGTATATAACTCAACTCTAGTTGGTGTCGAAGAATTGATTTTATTTAAACTCATACTAATAGTTCAAAAGTATGTCAAAAGTATATCTTTATCCATTCCAATGCTTCGAGTTGGTGAGACTAATCTTGCTAAGAAACTTATTGCACATATATAGTGGAAGGGGGATTAGTTAGTAAGACCAAGACCGAGCAAGTCTCTAATTGTAAGACCATATATATATATATTTTTTATCTTTTCAACGATATGGTAGTTAAATACATTTACCCTACAATAATTGGAATACTTAATAGTTAATCGATGAGTTTTATGAAATTATTGTAGAACATAGAAAGCTCATACAAGAATACTTTGAGAGAAAGTCTTCCTCAACACTTAAGAAACAGGCTTTTGTAAGCATATGTCAATACGTTTGTCTAAAACCAGTTACGTTGAAACAATTATTACTAGAAATTTTACAATCAGCATGGACCATTAATATTTTTAACTAATAGGATGCTTCAAAGCATACTTTGCACACAAACTTGTTATGGAATTCTCTCATGTACGGTATTCCTGTTAATAATAAAAGTGACTTAGAAGCATCACATACTTGTTGTGCAATTCTCTCCCGCACGGTATTCACGTGTTCTTTGTGTCGTATCTTGTTGTTCTTCTAAAAAAACTATGTCTACTATATAGTTGTGATGATCTTTACCGGGCAAGCTAGCCATTATTACTTATAACAGAATCTAGATCAATATACCATTAATGAATAAATTTATGTAATCTAGCTAGTAGTGACTATTGTGTTTTGTGCTATAGAGTAATCTATCAGAAACTTTGTCAATATTCTTACTTTATCTTTGAAATATGAAATGTGTGTTCAATAACGGATCAAAGAGATCATCACAAAGAAAATGTAGTTTGACTAATTCCATCGCAAAATTTATAGTTCATTGCACATCCTTTGGAGGCTATGATCAGCAACGCGGTCATCACAGAATTGCTTAAAGGTGTGAGATATTTTTACGTCAATATTGATTTACGACTAATTAAAACTCAGTTGAAAAACTTGTGGAGTTATGGCAATATTTATATCTTCCGTTCTTCCAAAAGACGACTACTTATGCATGGTGCACCACCGACATTGGATACAAGCCCACCAAACCAATTTGGCCTATACGGTCCACTTAAATATGTTTTGTTAAGTAGACCACCTAATTGGACATATAGACCTGGCGTCACAAAGAAAATGGACATAGACACAAATTCTGGTTTAACATTACAACAGAAAAATGTACTAACTGAAATTTGAATGAAACCAATCTCTAAGTGAAACACACCAAAACAAGAGATACAAGAAAAAAACGTATCTTAAAAGTGTTACACACTTACACTTCTAACCAAACTGTTTTGAATTGTATGTAAGGAGACGAATTTAATATGCATACCATAGTCCATATTTGTAAAGTCTAGTCAGAACAAATGGTTGAATGTATCCCGGGCTTTACTGATCTCACAAGCGTGGTCGGTCCACATTTCTAAACTCGTATTTGAAAAGTTTATCCTATTAGCTCATTTCATTTGGTTCGAGGTGTCTCATTGATGATAGTTTGAGAATCAATCAAGACAGATAAACAAGAAGACTTAAACACCAGATAAAAATATTGCTTATAGTTACATTGATAACGTGAAAATTATAGTAATAATATTCATAATCAAACTATATAATGATTCCCTCAAATCTTTAAACAATAATTTAATTAATTATTTCTTACAATTCCCAAGAGGCTTTCCACAAAGACAAGCATTGTAAGCAAACGACGTCGCGTCAAGATGATCAAACGGAGATCCCATCGGAATCTTCCCACACAAATGGTTATGGCTCACGTCAAGGTGACCAATAAACGACGCCGCCGTGATACTCGCCGGAATCGGTCCCTGAAGACGATTGTTCGCAAGATCCAGCACCGTGAAGTACGATCTCGGTCCAAACGTGTTAGGTATACTTCCGGTTATAAGATTCCCGCTCAGATTCAAATTCGAGATCGATGATGCCAATAGACTCCCCGGAATCATACCGGAGATCAAGTTCCCATCGAGATTGAGAGTCGCGAGCACCGACATTTTACCGAACGAAGCCGGAATCGGACCGGTGAGTCGGTTCATCGAGAGCTCAAGATCCGCGAGCCGGTATATCCGGGTCAGAGAATCGGGTATTTGACCCGAGATTTTGTTACCGCTTAAAAGGACACGACTCACCATCTTTAAACGACCAATATCTCGCGGTATGACTCCCGAGATATTGTTATTCCTGAGATCCAAATGCGATAAACTCACTAATCTCGTGATCGACGGAGGAATCACACCGTATAAGTGATTATCAGCTAGATTCAACACTTTAAGCCTCAGTAACTTCCCGATATTCGCCGGAATCACGCCGGAGAATTTATTTCCGACGAGATCTAAATGTCTCAAGAAAGGGAGATTCTCAATGCAACTAGGAATCACACCGGAGATTCCCTTCCAATCAGCGATGATGATACCGGAGAGACGAGTGAGCTTACATATAGAGGGCGAAATGGAGCCGGTCATTAGTCCGCTCCGTTTCGCCTTTTGGAAAAGCGGGTCTTCGGATTCACCTCGGAGTGTAATGCCGGCGACTCGACGGGTGTTGGGATCGCAGCTCACACCATACCAGCCTTTGCAACAGTCTAGACCTTTCCATGTGTTGAAAACTCCAATGTAGGGCTCGTTGAGCTTTGCTCGGAACTCTAGAAGCGCCGCTCGGTCGGACGGTAAGCAAGAATGGACAGTCGTGGAGAGAAGCAAGAAGACGACGACGTTAGTCAATAGGATCACTAACGATTTCTTAGTATCCATAGTGTAGAGAATCTTTTGTGTGATGTGTTTTTTTTTTAGCTTTACATAGGTTGAAGCACGTTGACATGGAAGTGTGACTTAACTATATGGTTTTATTTATAGTCACATATTGATGGGAGTAAAGACGACGAAATACTTCTTTTTGTTGCTTCGTTGAACCTTCTCATTTTTTGCCACGTCGTCACATACTTTGCATGCTCATTTGTTTCATTATTATCAGACTTTTCTTTGTGTGTGGTCAAGATTGGATCATTATGATTCATTACAAATAACATGGTTTTGTTTGTCTCGGTCGCCTGGTTGTACTATCTATGTCACAACTCAGAAGGCCTGAGCATGTTCTTGGTTCGACTCTCCCGAGTCTCTCCATACGTACTGGAATATAAGAATTACAGATTTGGCTATATGAGACCATAATATTTGAAAAATGAGATTAAAGTAACAATCGTGGCAAGACATATATTAGTATTAGTTCTTTTTTCTTGTCTACATTGAATTTTTTGGACATAATAATGAGGGACAACATTCAAGTGGCTTAAGCTACAGCAATTAGTATTATCCTAGCTAGTTTCATATCTTGTCCATAATACTGTACTTTTTGACTAGACTAGTTCCTACTAGTTTTTATTTATGTATAGATGCATGATTTATTAATATACTGTCAAATTCATTGATCTTATCGTTGTAGATGAGCATGTGATCTTTGTCCTTGGTAGCAATTTGTACATAAATAATATGAACCCCCATGTAAAGATGTTTATTTTTTCGACCTTCTTGTTCAACCTTCGAGTCAATGAATAATAAAAAAATTGTTTTGTTAATTTTTTCTACAGTATGACACAATCCTAATCATTGTTTGCAAATTGCCTCCATGAACCATAATTTACCTTTGATTGGCATTTTCTGCTACGGTTTTGATTATTATGTGCTTGTTTTCGTTGCTGTCTAGTGACATAAAATCTGACGAGCAACGACTCAAATTTTTTATTTTTTTTTGATAAAGAACAACGACTCAAATATGTAAGGTTTTATTTTGTCTTGTTCATTTTATCGTCCATAGACCAGCGGAAGATTAAACTGTTCGTTTGTTTTCGTCAAACAGAAACGCTAATAGATTCAACCTTTAGTGAAATTATGTTTGTAGACGTTGAAAATCAACTTCTTAATTCAACAACGTAGTTTAGCGTATTTAGTTATTTCCCTTGAGATATATCTTAAAATTCATGGTCGGCCCTAAAAACAGGACAGGTTTGGAGACAGCAGCTAGAGTAAACGTGATTCGGAGATTTAGTAGTTGTTATAATTGTATCAAGAGATTTAGAAGGAAGTGTCAAGTCAGAAGGGTGACATTAATGGCTTTGATTATTCAAAAGACAACTCATGTGCCCGCGCATGTGCTTGACGTTCGTTTGCCGTGTATTAGAACTTTAAAAACTGATTCATATAAATCATCGGTCGATTGAAATATATTAACATGGATTATGATGACAACAATCATTATACAATTAAGTTTTATGAAATGATCATCCACAAAACATAACTTTTGTCGGCTATTTTTTTGTTGACGTGACAAACTAAATTAGTAAACTGTGTTTTGAGTGCAAAAAGATGAGAAATTTGTGGGATTGATTGCATAGAATAACACTTACAAAAATGTAGGTAGTATGCAGGGGAGTCAACAACAGACGACTTTTCATAATTCAGAAAACGAAGAAAAACAAAAAGAAAGGTCGATTTCCCAAGGACTAGGGCATAGCACGTGTCTATATCACTGGAGGATATATCACTTAGACCGTTAGACGTCACGTGTAATCGTGTATTAATGCTTGCAAAATGTGGTTCAATCAAATACCCAATTAAGGGTTATGAGAACTAATACAAAAATGTGGTTCCCGTAAATAATGCATGAGCAAGCACATGACTGACATGAGAGATAGACCAGCGAATAAAGGTTAAGTATTGACGCACCATGCAAAGCGTAACGGTGAACTGGAGCTCTACTGGCTGAGATAATTCACAAGGTGAAGGTGAGATATATTTTAGGAGAGCCAGAAAGGTAGAACCCAAGACAAATAAAGAGAGAGACCAAGTGAGTTTTGGACTAATGTTTTTCAAAGAATGTGTCTATAACTATTTATTAAGTTCCAAAAAAAGACAAATAAAAGTATGATTTTTCTATATAGGACTACTCGATTAATCTTAACAAAAAGACGAATAAGCAGAAAACATATATGTTTGTTTTTTCAAAACAATAACCTTGGAAATCAAAACACCAGAAAAATGTGGCTGTGAAGAAAAGTACAAGAGAGACAGTAAAAAGAAAATGAACCAAAAAGGCAAAAAAATGAATACGTGGCTTCAATGTAGACCCAGACGATGAACGTCGCATCACCTTCCTTACGGGGGAAATCTCACATTTTGAAATTACAGAAAACTCCAAAGAACCCAAAATTGAATATTGAATATTGAAAATTGAAAAAATCTCTCTTTGAAGAATTGAAATCTCTCTTTGAAGACGAACGAACCTCGTTGATTCCTCCATTCCTCTTCGGCTCGTCCATGAATGAACCCGGTTCGGATCCGGATCCCGGGTCTTACCCAATTCCGCATGCTTCAGTCCATCTCGCCCCTTTCTTCTCTCCGTATACTCGTCGCCTCTCTACTCACTTTACCCGTCGTTGCCAGCCTCTACAATCGTCTCCCCCGCTAGCTTACATCTCTCTCCAGGGTTTACTCGTCAATTCCGATGAAGCCAGCTCAGCGCGATCAATCGGCGGCGGATTGAGCAGAGAGGAATCCCTTGCGTGGGAGCTCTTCACGCCTTACCAAAGATTCCTGCTTGTGGCGGTCATTGGTGTCGCCGCCGCTCAGTCGAAGAAGAATGGTGTCATTCGTCAGCTCCAGAAATCAGTTGATCTTAGGGTGAGTATCTGCTAGGGATTTGAGACATTTTTCGTTACTTTGACAGATTAAAAAAATTAGCGTTTTTCTCGGAAATTTAAAGTACTTTGCTTTAGTTCGTGATCTTGTTCAATTATGCTTCAATTTCCGTTACTTGTTTTTGAATTTCATACATTAGTGTTTAATTCATACAATTTTTGTGTGTTGTCTCTCTAGATCTCTATGTTTTTAAGTGTTCTATGTGTTGACTTAACAATGATTTCACTGATGAAGTCTTGGACCTTTTGCATCCATTTTGTATTTGAATTTTTAAGAGATGTTCTTACTGTGAAATTGGTGTGTTCTTTAACTGCAAGTGTTGATTTTTTCAGGATCAGCTTCTTTCAAGCATGCAACAAAAGCTTGATGATTTGTGTCATGAGCTAAATCTTGCCAAGGATCAGTCTGGAGCTGTATCAAAGGTCTCAGATCATGATTATCCACAGTCAGCTCTTAAAGAAAAGTTTGGATCTGAGAGGATTAATTTCGTAGATTGTGGCTGCTGGCTATGTGATCAACATCATCACTCGTCACCTGCTGTACAGGTGTGTTTGTGTGTGTGCTCTTTGCTTTTCCATGGCAATCACTGAGCATCTGTATATGATCTTATATTGAACATGTTTTCACTGATTATACTGTTTAGGATAAAGCTCCCACAAATCTGGTGCTTGATGCAGAGCCAGAGGAAAGGCGTATGTCTTACATGTCAGATTGGTGTTCTAGTGTCACTTCTGCTGCAGAAACCCATGTATGTTAAGAATATGTGAAATTTGCTGAAACAATCTTTGTGGTGGATCTTGTTGCAAATGAATACTCACTTGGTTTAAATATTTATTGCAGTTTGATAGTCTTTCACTCGACCAAGACATGCTTTCCCTCAGAAAGGAGTGTCAAGAGAAAGATGCAACAATAAAGGACTTAACTTCATTTCTTCAGCTGACCAACAAAGCTGGTTCAAAAGTAATTGTGGATTCCTAGACTTTTTCAAACGCCATTAAACTTTTTTCCATATGACTTACACAAACATATGTTTCTTCTCTCTTTAACAGCGAGAAACAGAGCTTGAAGAGATTATTAGCAGGAAAAAAACGATAATTAAGAAGCTCAAGAGAGACGTATTGGTGTTAGAAGACAAGGTGATAAACTTAACCAACCTTTACAAGTTCCAGAGCCTTACTTTCGATTTTTCTTGGTAACAACTTCAGTACTAAAAATCGTTGTATGTGATACCATCCATTCGTTGTCAAATGTGCAGGTCACACAGCTCACTAGGCTCCGGAGGTCCTCCTATTCACCTGCAGTCTCAAATACCCATGAGTTCCCAATGAGAATGGATAATCTTCTTTATGATATGGATGTTCTTACAGCTTCTTCATCCTCTGATTCAGAAGCTACTGTAAACACACCCCAGCGAGCTGTGCTGGAGGCTCCAGTTGATTCCGTAAAGGAGGAACCCGCAACTTTGGGACAAACCAATAAATCAGCGCCAGCTAAATCCTCGACGTCACTTGTGAAATCTGTAAAGCCGCCTTCAGTAGTTAGTCCATCGACTACTCGGAAGCCTGTTTCAGTTTCTTCTTCTTCAAGGGTGAGACGGGGTTCCTCTACAGGTGATTCAAAGAAACCTAGAAGGCCAATTCAGACCATCCCAAGAGATTCCTCTGGTTCACATAAGAGATGGGTTTAATAAGTATTGGTCTGCTGATAAGTTCAAGCTCTGAGAAAAAAACAAAAATTACCATTGAATTGTACTTAAAAGTTTAGACAAGAGATCCATAGTTAGTTTGTTAAGTTCAAATTTAAAATTGTTTGAGTAAGTTATGACTGGACCTGTTTAATATATGTCTGAAGTGCAGAACCAGCTGCCAGATGTGAAGTTGGTGAATCTCGAGTTATATATTGTAGCTAAAGAGTATAATATAATAAAAAAAGTTATTTGTGTTGACTTCATCATATCAATAGCTCTCACTAAACTGAGTGTTTCTTTTATGCTAATGTAATAAACTAATAATAATGTTTCCGAGGTAATTAAAAGCCGACAGAAGAAAGGACCACAAGGCAAACACAAACCTGTCTTTCTATCTCAATATGGTTGACACTCTCAATGCAAGAGTTCATGTAATGCTTAAAAGATTTGTTCCTGATTTAAGTAAACTAAAAGCGCTTAAACATGACATCATGAGTATAAGAAAACTTAAGTCAATTTAGTCATGTTTAAGCATAAAAAAGAGGTAAAAGAGATTGAAAACCAGTTCCATGCGTTCTCACAAAGACACTCCTGCTCCCACGTTGTAATGTGTCAGTGTCCGGCTTTTCCACTTAACTTGGGTATTGCTTGCTAAAAGTTAGATCTTACCAGGTTGTATCATCCCCGTTGAAAGCGGTGGAAACTGGCCATAAAGTGAGGATGGACTTGATCAAGAAGAGCAAGCTGAGATACCAGTGGAGGCATAGGAGGCTGCAGTTTTGTTAGTAGGTTCTTGGTCGTTGAATGGTGTTGAAGTAGTGGAATATCTTCGTCCTTGATGTGAGCAAAACAGCTCATTTAGTTTCAAAGCTTGAGAAGAGTTCGAGATCTAAAGCTTGGAAGTCAAGGAAGCGAAGATACTGTGTACAGAAGAAATAAACTGTGAATGGCCCATTTAGTTTTAAAATGGGCCTTTATTAATTGGGCTTATAAATTCGACTTTATTTGGACTAGTTATGGACTTAAACCCAGAAGTGAATGGCGGGAAAATTAACTTAAGAATCCCCAAATTATCAGTCGAGGTCAAAAATCAATGGAGAAATACTTAGTTTCGCCGGAACCATCGCCGGCAAAATCTAGAACTACGGTCAGGTAATTCAATCTACTAAGTTTCTATTTCTCTCATCTTCTCTGTTCGTTGATTGGCGATTGTTTCCCCTTGAAGGCGACCATGGAAGCGATCTTTAATCGAAGTGAATGGACGATTGGATTCAGCGTACCGACACGAACTCTATTCTCGAGTTGCTCATTCCTACTCGGAGGTTTTACGCTCCCTTCGTTTTCAATCTTACTTTTTCCTGAGACTAATTATCCTTTAAAGTTGTTGACATATTGGGATTTTGTTTTGGGTGTTCCTTGTTGCGAAGATTGGGAAATTTTCACATTTTTATCACTTGAACGAGAACCCATGTATAACCCATGTAAGAATTTTTCATCTGATTTATTGTAAAGTTTCTCCGTTTTCAAATATTCTTGTCGAGAGCTAAGAATTTGTATTTCAGATGATGCAGATCCAAAGCCTATATCAATGCCCGACAATGTCAGTACACTTTCTAGTGGTTTCAATTGTTTCATTTTGTTCTGACCATTATATCTCGTTTTTGAGTATGTAGAATTTGAAGATGAATTGGTAATAAGTCTGATAGATTGTTATTTGATTCCCTTTGGACCTTTTTTCTATGGTTTCCAGGCGAGGTGTTGCAGGGCTTGATTTTGATAACCGGGTTCGTTCTCTCATCAATACTTTTGGTCTTGTTTCCGTACATGTTCAATGTTATTTCATCATTTCTGATCTATGTCTGAGAGATAGTTCTCATCAAGTCCTTGTGTTATTTTTGCCTTCAGTTTCTACTCCTTCGATTTTCTTGTTACCATTTCTTAGATAAAGGTATTTGTTTCCAGGGTATATTCTTAGTGTCTGTCACAAGATCAGGATGCTTGATGGTGCATGACTTTGAATCTCTATATTGCCAGAGTAAGCTTGGCCCAGGTGAAGCTTTGATCTATGCTCATTTTCTACGTGTCTCTTTTTTCAAAAAGCTTTTCTTTTGTCTTTAGTTAAGCATTCATTTCACTCAAATCTCACGCAAATGTGGCAGCAATATTTGCCTGAGCTTTGTATTTACGTTGGTATAGTGCGCAGCTCCTCATTATTTTGTGAAGGTTTCAATTTTTGGCAAGGCTAAACAACCTTCAGTCTTAAATACTCAAGTGTCTTGTAACTGAGAACAAAGTTCCCATTTTTTGAACACCAGTTGTCAATGATATTACTTAACTAGAGTCTATATGAGTAAGGTATATAATATTTTTAAATATCAATGATGGTGGTGTTTCTGGATTATACGTTTATAGTCTGTCTGCTCACTGTGTGCTTCTTATACAAGTTTTTGTACCTTTATTCATTACAGTTTTGAATCCTGAGTAATTTACTGAGTCATCAATCTTAGGTTCTGCGGAAGATGAAAGTAAGCATGTTGTGCATTTCTCTTACCCTCCCGGTAGAGAATTTGATGTTGCTAGATGGAATCCTTCAAACCAGAATGAGGTATATGCTTAATAGTCAATACAATGCCCATCTTGACATCTTCTTTTTATTAAAACCTCAGTTAAAAACATTTCTATTGAGTACTTATAGTTCCTATAGGTAGCCTGTACATCAAGGAAACATGATCAAGTGCTTATCTTCGATATCAGTTACATGTCTCCCAAACCAACTGAGGTATGATTTCTGACTTTGAGATCACATGGATATCAGTTATATGGTTGTTTGTCAAATGAAATTGTTTCTGGTTACAACTCGTGTGACTGCATCATCATGACTTACGTAGGTTTTCTTCTTGTTAGCTCAATTTATATTTTATATATTAGAAACAAGAAACACAGATGTATCGCCGTATTTCTATCTTAGGCAATTGCAAAATTCCCGTTCCAACATGGTTTCCGAAGAGTGTATTTATTGTTCCCATCACGATTAGAAGAATGGCAGTCAATTATTAATTGAATTGACACGGCCATGGTAAGACTTATCAATTTATCATTAGTTTTAGTCTGCTCTACTTAGGCTAGCCCTGCTAAATATTCATAACCTTTCACCCACATTTCAATTATTTTTCTATTTGTGATTCAGGTATTGCAAACTAGACAGAAGCTATCGATTATTGGCCGCAAAATTTCTAGAGGTTTATCTGATGTTGCCATTACAAGTGATGAGGATTCGAGGTTTGTATTCTTCCTTGTGATGAAAAAACATTTATAGCTTCATTTTACCTACTTTCTTCAGCGACTTTTCTGCATTTGTTTTTAGCAGAATATTTTCTCCAGATACACTTGGTATGGTTCATGTGTGGGATCGAAGAGCAGGAGTGTCTCCATGCATTGAACTTTCAACAGACAGATATGATTCGATCAAGAGTATTCAAATATATGTGGATAATCAGGTAATCATAGAGTAAAATATCCCCAAGCCCAGTAAAGTTCTTCTGATCATTGAAATTGCAGTAAGACTTTGATTTCAAATTTAGTAAGGACCCAAAATTTTAGACTGCGTTTCTTTCATCTACCATTTAGACTATTTTTGGAGCTGGTAAAGAAGGAATCATTCATATCTGGGACCTTCGTGGAGGAAGAAACTCTTCTGCTTTTCAGAGCCGCAAAGATGTAAGTCTTACAAGGGGCGAGCTGGAATTGGCTATGGCAGTATATTTCATCTGTAATATCTACATGAATTTACCTTCATTCTTGTGTTCTCTGGCTCTGATCACGTTATGATATTGGTAACGTTCAGATGAGCCAATTGCCTTTAGCATCTCTACATCTTGCACCGAAGCTGCAGAAAATTGCATCTCTTAAGGTAAGTTCTGTCTTTTGTTTTCCATTTCACTTGTTTCATCGTTCAGCAACCTTTTTCTGCTTCTTTGGTTTTTTTTTTTTTAAATAAAAATTTGTAATGTGGGAATCATGTTACCCCCGAAACTTCCAGCAGTTGATCACACTGAAATTTTGGCAGCATGAGAATAAGTTTCCATGAATACTTTTCAGGCACAGTCAGAAATCGTTCCCAAGGAAATCCATTCCATTGATGTAAACCCATCCTCTCCTCATCAACTTGCATTTCACCTTGACGATGGTTGGTAAGTCATTCTTTCATAACAGGTCATTTCATTTTGGGAAAACGACTAAAGAAAATATTACTTTCATGTTTTGTTTTGTTGATTTTATATCATTTATCATTTTCCTTTGGTGGATATCTCTAGTGCAGGTCCGGTGTTCTTGACATATATAAATCTGAAGTTACTCATGTACATTGCCCTCCTCCAGCATGGTTGTAAGTTTATAAGCAAACTTAGGAACTTCAAGCTTATTAAATTGATAAAAGGTAAAAAAGAAGCTTTAAGTGTAATGGATTTTGGTTCACTAGGGATGGTTCCAACAGTTCAGCTGATTTAATCTTGCGGAAGCCATCATGGCTGCCAACATCATCTGTAAGCCCTACACTTTGTACTACCATTAACGTTCATAAGTGAAAAATTTCTGATCTTATTTTGGCTTATTCTATAACTTATATGATTCATATCGCAGATTTATGTGGTTGGGTCCATGAGCGAGAAAGGGATTCATGTTCTTGATTTTCATCCAAGCTCCAGGTCTCCTTGTCATGTTGACTACGAGTAAGGATTTCTTGAAAAATGAAAACTCCCGATATATATCCTATGTCCTCTAAACTTCATGGCCACATTCCTGATATTGCTAATATATTTTTGCAGTGAGGATACACAGAGAAATGAGAAGAGAGACAAGTGTAATCACAGAAACAAGTTTGTCTCATTGTCTGAAACTGTCACAGGTTGTGCTGCGCATCCTCTCAACGGCATGATCGTAGCTGGAACTCAGGTATTCAAGTTTGCTTAAATTATCTTAATCTATTTTAGGTTTTTATATTAGTTTTAGTAGTTCTCGGCTAACAAAACAAACCAGTGAAACAAATGGGCTTGTTGTCTGGTAGTAGTAGTAATAGAATAGTGTAATTGGCATTGTGCATTATATCTGGTAAAGACAAAGTGTCAATAGTGATAAGTCACTATTTGAATGGAAATGGTGATTCTGCAGAATTCGTCTTTGCTGTTGATCGCTCAGATGCATTGCTCATCTTCATCAGAAACTGCAGAAGGTGAATTGTAGCATCTACTAGCTGGACTCGGCGTAGGTTTGTAACATAGAAATCAGCCACGAGATTATGTATGAATATATAAGTTTTGCTTAAATGGATGTTCCAAAAAGAGTATACTCATCACAACATTGAAAATGCTCTTTCTTGTTGTATATCATACTTATTTTGCTAAATTCGTTTCCATAAACAGTGCGACTCAAAACTACAAAATGTAAACATGCAACAATTATTTCTTAAGCTCAGAGCGAACAGGATGGAATTCAAATTTATTCAATAATCTCAGAACATTTTATTTCTTTCTAACAAGCTTAGAAGTACATTTCAATCGGAATATTAATTCCGAAGTTTTAAAAAACACATTATTATGATCTCAAACCCTATCGCCTCGAAGCCTTTTAGCGAGCTGGATATCCTTAGGCATGATAGTTGATCTTTTGGCATGCATGGCACACAAATTGGTGTCCTCAAACATTCCAACCATAAAAGCTTCAGCGGCTTCTTGAAGAGCGGAAACAGCACCGGTCTGGAACCTTAGATCTGCCTTGAGACTCTGAGCTATCTCTTTCACCAGTCTTTGGAAAGGGAGTTTTCTTATAACTAAGTCTGTGGTCTTCTGGTACTTCCTGATCTCCCTGAGTGCCACTGTTCCTGGCTTGTATCTATATGGTTTCTTAAGCGGCGGAGTTGAGTGTTGCCATACTCTCATGGCGAAGTGTGGAGCCTTACCTCCTGTTGCCTTACGAGCTGTCTGGTTCGAACGAGCCATAGTGAGCAAATCAACTTTGATATGTAAAAAAGTTTTGATGGTGAAAGATATGTATTGAGAGTTTGTGGGTGGAGACATTTATTTATTTGTGGAGAATCTAAATGAAAATTAGGAAGAAACTATGATTAAAAGGAATTTTAAGATTTTCTTATCCGCATGAATAATGATTTAACAACTATATATAGACCATAGGTTTGCTGTCATCTTTCAAAACTAAGATAACCGTCTATAAGTTTGAGCACCAACGCTCGATAAATATAGATCATTGATTTGCTTTCACCTTTCAAAACTAAAACAACCGTCGATTAGTCTCAAAATCAACGCTTGAGATCTTTTTTTCCGTTGCGACTGTGTCAACTGACCTTGAAAATATATGGGCTACAATAAATAAAACATATTGGGCCTATGAAATAATCAACTAATTAAAAATTCAGACGTTAAAAAAAAAAAAAAAAAA
>Ga0041059_1001586_pt1 | contig 17872 bp, 13 predicted proteins | sample AraColnosormetaG_FD_56232 | JGI IMG/M metagenome (GOLD analysis project Ga0041059, IMG submission 56232) | Arabidopsis roots microbial communities from North Carolina, USA - Col MF nosort | ecosystem: Host-associated > Plants > Roots > Unclassified | place: USA: North Carolina | collected...
AGAATTCTTCATCTTTAATTATGCCTAATGCTAGATCTAGAGTAATTAACTAGATCTTGAATCCAGACAATAGATATGCCCGCCATAGGTATCTGTAATTGGATCTATTATTTGATGAGTCTAGTTTATAGGTGTGTAATAAGAATCGACGTATCTATTAAGATGAACAATTGAACTCGTTAAGAATGCATATTTAGGTTGATAGTTTCTCGGCTTTTCCGGTTATTATTAGCTATAAATATAAGGAGTTTCGCGGCACGCCTACCGGTTATTCCATAATTAGAGTTTGAGTTTAAGAATGGTTCGATAACAACCTAGCTTTCATTAGATCTACTAACCAATAGTTTCCTGAGATTACCATGTTCCTAGCTCTTTATTAAATCGTTTACAACACAATCAATCTACTGTCTTTTTACTTTGTTCTCTTTCATTCTTACTACTACCCTGCTAGCTTAATCTCGATATTTAACTCATTGTTTGAACAAGAGAACTCCGTGAATTCGATCATAAAATACTGCAATTGATCTCTTATTTGAGAGAGTAGTTCTAGGTAATTTGAACAATATCAATCGTCTTCTAGATTTACCTCGATCACGACATTATCTACCTTCTGCCCACTAGGAAATCTCGGGATTACCCCTTTCTTTGCTGGCTTCGTTAATTACTATTGGATCTTCAATCGATGGCTAGCCAAATAACATGTTCTCGAAGCTTCTTAGTCTTCCCGGATTGTTTCCCCTCCGTTTGGGGTTGGAAATTTGAGGCATTGATGATACGTAGAGGGGACCGCTTTCATCTGTAGATCCAAGGAGTTCCGAGGATGAGGTTGTAAGCCGCTGGTTTATCAAAGACGACAAAATCCACAATATTCGACATCTTTCCCGCTAAGACTGGTAACTTGATTGTTCTGAGGGACATCGCTAACTCGCTTGTGAAAGCTACTAAAGGAGATGGAGGTCCTACTACATCTGCCCTGCTTATTCCTATTCTTTCCAAAGTGCCTAAAAAGATTAGATCAACCGAGCACCGGTATCGACGAGAATTCTTGATACTTCAAAGTTACCAACGTCCAACATAATGAATAGTGCATCATCTTGAGGTCTTTCGAGGTGTTGCGTTTCCTTTTCGTCAAATGATATTGAAGCGCCATGAAAATCTACCTCCTTACTCAAACTTGATTTTAGTAGAACATTCCTCCTATGCTTTTTGATTGCGCTAAAGGAATCACGGCAAAGTTTAGAACATCCAAGAATCACGTTGATTTTTCCTTTTGAACTTCTTGGTTCCTCTTCGTTAGTCAATCTTGGCCTTTTCGAGTTTTGAGCCTCAGAATTATCCTTTGACTCGTGGTATTGTTTGACGAAATCATCTATGTTGAATTTGGAAAGATCTCCGCTTGCCCATAGTTCCGCGAGATACCTTTTAAGGACGCTGCAATCCATGGTCAGATGCACGGTCACTCTGTGTATATCACAATACAAGCTTTCATCTCGGACCCAAGTGTTTGACTTTTCTTTTCCCTGAAACTGTTTCTTGACGTTATTGTTGAACGGTTGTGAACCAAACTTCCTTGATCCTTTGTTCTCCTAAGGTTCGAACTTCTTCGGCGGGAAAGTGACTGCCGGTTTTGCTTGCTTATTTTTTTTCGCGAAACTTTCTTTTTTGTTCTTTGACTTCCATCCAATTGTTCGCTCGGAATAATGCATGTTGAATTGTATCCGGTTTGCGAAGTATTAAGTCTTCTTTGAATCTTGAATCATGCCATAATCCTTTCCGCAAGGCTGATAAAGCCGATTGTTGCGAGATCCTTGGGAGCTTCGAAAGTACATTCTTGAACTTGGTAATGAAAGCCCAAAGTGTTTCGTTCGGCCCTTGAGATAAATTCCAAAGATCAGTGTCTGAAATGCTTTTATCCATAAGAATGGAATATTGTTTCAGAAACACTGTTGATAGCTCATTGAAGTTGCTGATCTAGCCCGATTCCAACTTGGTGAACCACATCAGTGCTTGTCCGCACAGATTTTCAGAGAAAAGCTTGTAGTATCCTCCATCTTCGTTGGCTTCATTCAAATCGACCCGTCTAGAAGAAATTAGAAAAGCTGCGAGATAGCCTTTCAGATCTTCCAAGCCGTTGTACGGTTCTAGGTTAAGCTTTCGAGAATCTTTGATTCTCAAGCTAGCAATTTGCAGGACGAAAGGTGTTCGCCTAGCTTCTTTGATGACCCGGTTGATATCCGGTTCCGAGCTTGTACCTGATGGAATTTCGACCTCATTTCTTTCAACTCAAGGCTTACTTCCCTCATGGTTTCGAACTGGTTGAAATTTTCTTGCTCGTGTTGATTCACGAACTGATCTTTGTCTCCTGGATGTGTTTCTCCATCTTCCGGTTGGACTTCCGCATTTGCATCATCCGGAATTGTTTGTTCATTTGTTGCATTTCGCGCAAAGGAGTTTGGAGAACTGAAGATAGTTCTTCAAACTCTGAGGGGATTTCCTGCATTCAAAGAACGAACACGAGACTGTATCGTGCTATATTTTGACTAAGTGATACATGGGTTGTTTGCAGTGTTTCAACAGCTTTTTCCACATTCGAGAACTTCTGCGACATTTTCGTCATAGCTTGCTACATGGTTTTGAGAGTTTCGGCTAATGAAGCGTTGGTAGCGTCTTCTCCGGCCATTGCTGCTTACCTCGGAAATGTAGTATATAGAGAAAATTTGACGACTCAAGATTCCTCCGTCCCCACAGACGGCGCCAAAATGTGGATGTCGGATTGACACACTCAAGTATTTATTTATTTAGTGAAAATGATTATTCTTGAGAACAAATATATGAGAAAATGAAATAATGATTATAGAGAAAACTATGAGTTTTGTAAGAAAATGTGTATAGTAAGTTTGCACAAAAATGTGTGTGTCATTCCGTGGCCTTTGGCCTATAATTTATACCTAAAAATTACACTTAACTCTCATTTACACACAATTCTTGTATCTTAAATGCATCCGTTTCGGTCTTCGAAATTAAGGATCAAACGTTCGAATTTGAATTGACTTCGAGCTCCTTGGGCCTCGCCTTCCAGCCCATGGACTCTTTAATTTGGACATCTCTGACTCCGCCTTCACACCCATCTCGCAGAGCGTCCATCCCGCTTGCACTTCTCTCCTGGCTCGATGAAGCCCATGGGCCCCATTCCTCTTGAGGCTTCCCTGGCCACGTAGCAATCAAGGATTATGTTTTCCATGAAGAAGAAATGGAACTGCTATTGAAAAGGCACAAGCCGCCGAAGCAAACGCCTCGTAGCAAAAAATCTAAACCTACCACTCCGAACCACAAAAAGTGCGCTCAAGGCAGAACGTTCGTACACCATGAAGGACGGAATTTCTCCGGAGCCCACAATTATCAAGCTGATATACCTCGAGGCCGAGGACGAGGCCGCAACCGAGGTCGCGGACTAGAATCCTACATCTGGACGAAGGACCAACCCGCGGGAAACGAACAGAATATTGCGAATTACATAAGAGTTACGGCGATCATACTTCCAAATGTCGTAGCCTCCGGGCGAAGTTGGCAGCTAAGTTCCTAGCCGGAGAAATCGGTGGAGGCCTAACCATCGAGGACTTAGAAGCGGAGAAAGCCAAAACCGAGCAGGTCAATGCTGTGGAAAAATCCCAAGCAGGCAGCCCCCGCGGCGAACGTCGAAGGACCCAAGAGAGGCAGAGGCAATCGCGAGACAGGTGACGACGAGCCAGAAGCTGCTCGGGGAAGGATCTTCACAATTTTAGGAGATTCAGCTTTCTGTCAAGTCACAACGGCGTCAATCAAAGCTTATCAGAGGAAGGCCGACTCAAATCGTAACTGGACGCGACCGTTTAACGAACCAGATGACGAAGTGACTTTTTACGAGAGCGATACTAACGGCTTGGACCGTCCGTACAATGATCCCTTGGTCATTACACTAATCATTGGTGATTTCAACGTTGAACGAGTTTTAGTCGACATGGGGAGCACACTGGACATCATTTTTCTCACGACCCTACGAGAAATGAAGGTCGATATGACGCAAATTGTACAAACTTCGCGACATGTGCTCGGGTTCTCTGGGGAAACCACCATGACTCTCGGCACCATCAAGTTACCAGTCCAAGCCAAGGGGATAACGAAAATCATCAATTTCTCCGTTACTTACCAGCCGACCGTTTATAATGCAATTATTGGCACGTCATGGTTGAATCAATTCCGAGACGTCGCCTCGACATATCATCTTTGCATGAAGTTTCCCACGAGCAACGGCGTGAACACCATCTGGGGAAATCAGAAAAATGCCCGAATTTGTTTCATGGCAGCACACAAGCTCAGAAACCCCGTCACCGAGTCGACAGCCGACGCGAAACATAAGAAGGCTAAACTGGGCCGAGCCGAAGAGAAAGCCATCTCCGAGCAGTGATAGCAACTAAAGATCAAGGAGGCTCGAGAATCAACAAGACCAGTCCCCGACCCGGTAATCTTTGTCTGGTCCCCAGAAGACTTGCCCGGAGTAAGCGTCGAAATCGTAGCACACGAGCTCAACGTCGACCCAACTTTTAAACCCGTCAAGCAAAAGAGGAGAAAATTGGGTCGGGAGCGAGCGGAAGCTGTGAAAGCCGAGGTAGAGAAACTGTTAAGGATCGGCTCCATCACCGAGGCAAAGTACCCCAATTGGCTCGCAAATCCCGTTGTGGTAAAGAAGAAAAATGGCAAATGGAGAGTCAGCGTAGACTTCACTGATCTGATCATAGCCTGCCCAAAGGATAGTTTCCCATTGCCGCCAATCGATCGCCTCGTGGAATCAACCTCTGGAAACAAGTTGCTGTCATTCATTGAAGCTTTCGCTGGCTACAACCAAATCATGATGAACCCCGAGGATCAAGAGAAAACCGCTTTCTATAAAGCAAAAGGAATTTTTTTGCTACCGAGTGATGCCATTCAGACTCAAGAATGCGGGGGCAACTTATCAACGCTTCGTCAACAAGATCTTCGCATTATAGATCAGGAAAACGATGGAAGTATATATCGACGACATGTTGGTAAAATCCATGGAAGAGGAAGAACACATATCCCATTTGCGCATATGTTTCCAACAGCTTAACCTCTACAACTTCAAGCTCAACCCAACCAAGTGTCGCTTCAGGGTAAGATCCGGTGAATTCCATGGATATCTAGTCACGCATCGCGGCATCGAGGTGAATCCGAAGCAGATCGAGGCGTTATTAGGGATGGCATCGCCACAAAACAAGCGGGAAGTGCAGCGCCTAACCGAAAGAGTCGCATCCCTTAACCGGTTCATCTCACGATCCACCAACAAGTGCTTGGCCTTTTACGATGTGCTTCGGGGGAACAAGAAATTCGAATGAATTACCCGATGCGAAGAGGCTTTCCGGGAACTCAAGAAATACCTGGCGACCCCACCAATCCTCGCAAAACCTGTAATCGGGGAACCACTCTACTTATATGTTGCTGTATCGGACAATGTAGTCATCGGAGTGTTAGTTCGAGAAGACAGAGGCGAACAGAAACCGATTTTACGTCTCGCAAAAATTCACCAGTGCAGAATCTCGCTACCCGCAAATGGAAAAACTCGCTTTAGCAGTCGTAATGTCGGCTCGGAAACAGCGACCCTATTTTCAATCCCATTCCATCGTATAATGGGATCCATGCCGCTCCGCGCTGTCCTACACAGTCCAAGCCAATCGGGATGCCTGGCTAAATCGGCAATCGAGCTCAGCGAGTATGACATCGAGTATTGGAACAAAACATGTGCAAAATCCCAGGTCCTAGCAGATTTTATCGTCGAATTACCCACAAAGGAGGCCCGGGAGAATCCGCTCGATACAACTTGGCTATTGCACGTAAACGGCTCTTCATCAAAGCAAGGTTTGGGCGTGGGCATCCGTCTTACCTCGCCAACGGGAGAGGTTCTCGAGCAATCATTCAGATTAAACTTCAAGGCTACCAACAACGTGGCTGAATACGAAGCGCTCGTAGCCGGACTCAATCTAGTTCGGGGGCTAAAGATAGAGAAAATCCGAGCTTTTGTGACTCTCAGCTCGTCGCAAATCAATTCAACGGAGAATACACGGCTCGGGACGAAAGAATTGAAGCATATCTGGCTCATGTACAAAATCTGGCGAAGCATTTCGACAAATTCGAGTTAACGAGGATCCCTCGAGGAGAAAATACATCGGTCGACGGTTTAGCTGCTCTGGCCTCAACATCTGACCCAAGCTTGAGAAGAGTCATTCCGGTGGAGTTCATTGAGAAACCAAGTATCGAGCTCGGCAAAGAAGAACATGTCTTCCCCTACAAGTTGGTGCGGATTGCGACGATGCTTCGGATGACAGCCCAGACCTGGGTTGCGACTCAGAATGGATATAACCCATCAAAAGCTACATATCCGAAGGGAAATTGCCCTCAGACAAATGGGAAGCTCGGAAAATTAAAGCTCAGTCTGCGCGCTTCGTTCTGGTTGAGGAGAAACTCTACAACTGGCGATTATCCGGACCCTTAATGACTTGCGTGGAAAAAGTAGCGGCTTGCAAAGTCATGAAAGAAGTTCACGAAGGCTTGTGCGAAAATCATTCCGGGGGAAGAGCCATAGCCATCAAAATAAAACGCCACGGGTTCTTCTGGCTGACGATGATCAAAGATTGCAAAAAGTTCTCCAAACGATGCAAAAAATGCCAAAGGCACGCGCAAACGATCCATCAACCAGCGGAGCTCCTGTCATCAATCGCTTCGCCGTACCCATTCATGCGTTGGTCGATGGACATAATCGGACCCATGCATCCCTCGAGGCAGAAGAAGTTTGTTCTCGTCTTTACCAATTATTTCTCCAAGTGGATAGAGGCTGAATCTTATGCCAGCATCAAAGACGCCCAGGTTGAAAGCTTCGTATGGAAACACATCTTGTGTCGCCACGGGATACCTTACGAGATTGTCACGAACAACGGCTCGCAATTCATATCAACACGCTTTCAAGGCTTCTGCGACAAATGGGGAATTCGACTCAGCAAGTCAACACCGCGATATCCCCAAGGAAACGGTCAAGCCGAGGCCGCAAACAAAACAATCCTCGACGGTCAGAAGAAACGGCTCGCCGCCAAGAAGGGCTCGTGGTCTGACGAGCTCGAAGGTGTTTTATGGTCGCATCTGACGACGCCCCGTCAAGCCACCGGAGAAACCCTGTTCGCCTTAGTCTACGAAACAGAATGTGTAATTCCAGCCGAAATGACGGTACCAAGCCTGCGGCGAACCCTATTTCCCGAGCACGAAACAGATAATACTCAGAGGCTACTCGACGAACTTGATCTGATAGATGAACGAAGAGATTCACCGTTGGTGCGAATAGAGAATTATCAGAATGAGACGGCTCGGTATTACAACTCAAACGTCTAACAGCAAAGATTTCACGAAGGGGACCGAGTTCTCCGAAAAGTCTTTCAAAACACCGCCGAACTGAATGCTGGGAAGCTCGAGGTGGAACGCAATGCACCTAAGGAGATACTACAACTAAATCCGAGGTGACTAAACTTGAACTACGAGGTGGCTTGATCCCTGAAAAGGGTACGTAGACAGCTCGTCTTCGGACGAATTCAGCTACCCCCCCATTAAATAGGGGGAGTGGGTCCGTATATCCATACTCCCATTTATTATTTTGAAAGTTAACTTCGGCATAAATAATAATTCGATTCATGATTTTTGAACGCTTCGGCTAATACGATGAGCGACGGCTCGGAGTATCTCTTACGCCTGCTCGGCAACAGCGCGCTATATAAATACAAGATAAAATCCTTCAGATAACTTCTGCTCGGAATTCTTTTATCTTCAGAAACCCAGTTATACTCTAAACACCGGTACCCAGCTCGTTTCTAAACGCTGGTCGGGAAGTGAATCGGATTGGGTCGCAACCGAGAAGTTTCGCTCACAAGTCCAGTCCACATACACTTAAGTTTCTGCTCTGCCATCTTTATGGCGTTCTCCTTGTTTACGAAGGCCGCCCTCTCGGCCTCCTCCCTCGCCAGAATTGCCGCGGTGGCTTAAGAGAGCGCTTCATTCTTCTCTCGCTCGGCGTCCTGCACCCGGGATTCCGCCTCGGCCAACTTGCTGACCACCTCCATGTTGTTTCGCCTGGCCGAATCATACGAATGCACCAGTCGGTTCATCGAGGCGACGACCTAAACAAGTAAAGGATAGGATTATAGGATCGAAACCCAAGACAAACCATGAATAAGGAAACATTACCCGCAAGAAGTGAGACCCCGTCTCGGCGTACTTCCCCGACTCCAGAAGAGTATCTAGAGGAGGGAGGAAAGGACCCACGCATCCCCCGAGGAGGTTGGCCGAGGCGACACGATCTTCAAAGATCGAGAGCTCTTTCTCCACATCGATGCCCGAGGTCTTCTTCTTCTTGTTCTTTTTCTTTTTGGACGATGCATCGTCCACCCAAACACATTTACCCACCGCTTTATCGCTCGCTGGCAGCGCAACGACCGCCTCGGGCGCATGCGCAACTGAAGGCGGATCGGCTTCTTGAGCTTCATTAGGCACCGTCTCAACCGGCGTAATTGCATCTGGAAGACTTCCCCGTCTTGGGTCGCCTCGGGAGCCGACCCGCTTCGGCAAGACGTTTCTCTCCGCCAAACGCCTCTCTTTGTCTTCCTTCTTCTTCGCATAAACCTCCCTCAGGGTGAGCTTGGTCGACTGCATGTCTACGAAGAACTGGGTGCGATGATCCGAGGACTCCGAGCTGGAAGGGCAAGGAACACCGTAGACTAGACAAAGCGCTCGCTCGATCCGATCCCGGGAGAAATGCTTCAACCAGTCACACTTCCTAGCCGATAATGCGTGAAAGTTCGAAACAAAAGAGTCTGGAATCGTCTCGAGGAACTTGATAGTGCGTTATGTAACAAAAAGTATATAAACTGTTAGAACGCTCATAAAACTGCCTCGGATGCAAACGGAAGAATAACTATTAGCTTCCCAAAATTCCCCATCTGGTCAAAACGGTCCCAGGGAGATCATCATGAACAGCATCTTCAAGGGCCACGAAGAAAAAGTGATTAGTATACGGCTCGTCTTTGCTCGGAACCCGTCAATAACCTTCCTATCCTTGGCGGGAGAGATATAATACCGGTCCACCTCGGACATGGAAATCCGCTGGATCTCAAGGAGGTTCCTAAAGTGAGCGAGCGTGATGTCGATCTCAGATTCGTAAGTTTGCACCAAAATTCCAAGCAGATGTATCAAGGATCGCGTTGTAATCTGAGAAAGGGCAATATTGTACGATTTCACGTACTCCAAAGTGTACCGGAAGCCATAGAAAACAGCAATAGAAGAACCCCTCGTACAAAGTGTAGAAGCCCTCGAGGGGATTATCAGCACGCTATATATAAAACTCTTAAAGGCGCGTCGGATCAGCAATAAATGACAAAACGGATTGGAGGCGCGTGGGCTCGACGGAAAGGAAAACGCCCGAGTGACCCTCGAGAATAAGTAAGAAACGTTTCCACTTCTTAAGAAAGAGTCGGCTGCATGCAGCGGAAGTTTGACCGTCCGGGAAGGCGAACCGCCAAAGTCATGACAGGGAAAGATGAATAGTCGGCTCGGATATCTACTCGTGAAGCTCATCGCCTCCCTTGCCGGAGTCAATAAGCTGGGGGCAAACTGTTGGGGTCGGATTTCATCCAGGTAACCGAGCCGACCAGGATTATTGGCTCGGGCATCACTCCAAAGAATCATCCCGAGCCGACCCTAAAACACCTCGGACGTCACGTCAAAGAACCATCCTGAGCCAGCCTCAAACGCCTCAGGCATCACTCCAAAGAGCCTCCCAGATCCGGCCTCGAAGTGCCTCAGATACCAACTCGGAAAATCATCCCGAGGCGGGTCTCAAAGCGCCTCGGGAAAACGTCATTCGGCTATCCTGATCCGAGCCGCCCGACCACGATCCAAGGATTAACTCGACCTGACTCGGGAGAAACTTCGGACCGAGCCAGAACACCTTTGTCCGAGGAAAAGACTTGACCAATACAAGATCAACATATCATTTCCGGAAAACCCGGAAAGGATAGTAGGGAATCTCCAAGGATATTATCAAATATAGAAGCTCCCGCAAAATTCTAGGGATAAGGACAATCTCCATCACCTACTCTAAGATAAACGGAAATTTCCCCAGAATATCGGGAGAGGCGGTTTGCCAAAGCCCTATATAAAGCACCTCTAAGGACAAACAAAGAGGACACGCACAAAAACGCTCTCAACTTTAGGCTATCAAAAACGCTCTGACTTTGAAGGCAAAACACTTATTTTCTATATTTCTAAACACTTGTACGATCAAATCATCATTATCTCAATAACATAATCAAGAACACTGTCCACGGTAATCAACAATTCTGTTGTTCTTTGAGAATCTCACAGAGATCCGTTCTTTGAAAGAACCCTAAATACAATTTCGGTTGTGCGAGTTTCGACTCTCACATTATAAAAGATTATTTTCATACAAAGAGTGTGTTTCATGCAATATTAGTCTTGTCTGGACTGATATAACTCACGATCATGGCAAGGGTTGGTTCATGTGGGTAATCCGGCTAAGGGTCTAAATCCGTTTGGAACATAAGTTGGGTTGTCCGTATGAGCTATCAATGTGGCGTTTCTGGGTTGCCCTTGGCTTGTCCGGCCATAGAGCGATTTGGGGGCCTTACATGCATAGTTCCAAGGAAAGACATGGGAACCTAAAGAAGAGATGAGCCAATTACAGAAGAGAGCCCCCTCGGAAAAACCTAAGTGTAGGGGAACCAAAAGTAAGAAGGAAGTAAAGGAGAAGGAGGTGTTTAAAAAGAAGACATGGTTGGAAACTATGAACCTCAACCGACCTGTTCTCTCTTGCGGTTTTGCAACATATCCTGCATTCGAGACCATACGGTTACCCTAAACACTTTAACTCCACCATTTAAACACCAAAATCCCCTTTCATACCAAGCGCCGTCTACCCCGAATGACACCTTCTATTGAGAAAGTCCACGCCAAAACATTTGAAGGATGTAATGAGTTGACTGACGTGAATTCAGAGTTCTGTAGGATCAAAGCGGATGGACAAGGACGAGAAAGGTATAGGACTACTGAGTTGTCGTTCTAAGGTGACTTTTGTTTAATGTGGTCTGTAGGATAGATTCAAGTCACAATCACTTATAATAGGAGAGTTCCTGCGATTTTCAAACCTCTCCACCAGATTTGTTCTTTTGTTTGCTTGAGGACAAGCAAAGTCTAAGTATGGGCGAGTTGATAACACGACTTTTTTGCCTGTTTTAGCTATTGTTTTCTTATGTTTCAGAGAGCATTTAGTGCAATTCCAGAGCCAATAAGAGGAGAAACACGTATTTTAGGTGCCAAGAAGGTTTTGAGAATTTTGAAGCTAAAAGTATCAAAAGGCGATCATTCTAGTTCTTCGGAAGTTTAGCCTGCGGTCGAGGTCTTCCCAAAACCGGCATGAGGGTATCTTGGTGGCATTCGAAAGCTAGAAGAGTAAAGATTCACGTTGAAGTCAAATTGAAGCAATCTATGAAGTCGTTTGGAAGATATGACCCGAAGAGTGAAGACATGTCAAGAATTGGCTATTTGGAAATAATGTCCAAAACACATCCGGCTGATGAGACTTGAACCCGGGCAGCTCCGAGTAGCTCACCACCGACCATTAGGTCACGCCCAAGTCTGTCCCTCTTTGCACTGCCATCATTAGGCTCCTGTCCCGAAGCCCACTACTCGGCCCGATCACTTACTTATTCGACAGAATGACGTTCTTACCCCTAAACCTAATTCTTGGCCCTCAAGTATAAATACTTATTCTAAGCCCTAACCCTAGGTGCGCCTTCATCACCAGCAAACCCTAGCCGTCGCCAAGAGCTACCCACTCGCCGCCTCACCTCTTGAAGCTTGAAGAACACCATCTCTCTCTTTCTCTTTCTCGTTTTCGTGTAAGACTCTTTAAGGTGGAGCTTTGCCTCTTGTATTCTATATTCAAAGAAGTAATCTCTAAACCCTATTAAAGTTTTATTCATCTTTAGTTATGGTTTACTTAACCCAACTTTTGATTAGCTCCTTTGCCATGAGCGAGTAGATTTCAAAGGGGAATTCATGGGGACCAATAGATCGAAAATCTAGGTTGGTGGTTTCTATGACTTTGATTGATCGTTTACACTATTCCTTCTAGTTGAGTTTAATCTTAGTGCTTGTATGTCCAGAACGCCACCTAGTACTTGACCTTAGGTATTTCATTCTTTGGCAAAATCTCGTTTGAATGCTTGACCTAACTCAACTGAATAAAGAACTATAACTGCTACACCCCCCCCCCCGAGTGATAGGGACTTATGGACTATAATCAAATTTGAACTTAATGCTTTGATCTTGTATTTTGAAACCATATTAGCACCTACTAGCCGATAGGGAAACTGAGTATGCAAGATATTAGTGATAATAGTCGGCTTTCACCTACTAGCCGTTAGAGTTAGCTAGTCTTGATAGAGTTTCGTATGTCTGGGAATTTGAAAGTAAACAAGCCTAGCCATGTTATGACCTAGATTGAGATCTATACCTTATTATTGAACCATGACATCCGGAGAACCCCCCGATGACCTAACGCTTCTCTCTTATTGCTTACCGTTTAGTTTAGTTACTTGTCTTTTATTTTGGTTACTTATTGCATACAATAACCCCTCTCTTTTATTTTGGTCCTAGCTTCACTCTCTTCTTAAGGATTTCTCTGAACTACTTCTCTCCTTGTGGATCCGATCCTAAAATACTACTCCGATATATTGTGCACTTGCAGTAGTCGTGTGGTCTTTCAGGTAAAAGCCTGAGGTGAAATAAAACACGCATCAATGATCCGGAATCGCATAGGGCATCTTTGAATTCAACTCCTCGTATAGAACAAGTCACAAGGAATCTTCCCGGACTCTCTATCTTTCAAAGAGTATTGAATGGTTTTAAGTGGTGTAGGGCTTCCTCATACAATTCCTTCATTTCTCTTCTTGTTTCACAACTCTCAAGAAAGAAACGATCAATATGGTAAACTTTAGAAAAAGGGATACCTCGAGGTAGCTTAGAAACGGCTCGGTTAAAATCTCTAAGTCTTATCAAGCTAATCATGCGTGGATGCCACTGGCTTCTAGGAGAGTGAGCCGGTTGTAAACGCTTGTTCTTCCCGGAGGATCTTCATTCCTCTCGTCGATCTCTCCTTCTTTAAGGTCACGAGGTTCTTGGTAAGTTGTAACCGCATCGCAAAGCACATAAGGGCTAGAGTCTTCCTCTTTGCTCTCCATCGGTTCATGCCCTTATATGCGTGTTGATAGGTTATCAACTTTCTTGTCCAAATCAAGAATTCTATCTAGCAACTCCACATATTTCCTTGAGGAATCCATGGTCACTCTTCTAAGTGATGCCCAGATTTTTGATTGATCATCAATGTTCTTGACTTGGTTCTCCTCAACTTTGCCTTGTCTCCTTATCACCTCCTCCAAAGCCACATATTCGTTCGCGTCATTATCTTCTAGTTGATTAATCCGCGTTTGAAGTCTCCATATGCTCTCATCGACACCTTCTATCCTAGATTAGATTCTCCTAGGTCATCTTAGCTAATCGAAGAGAAATCTTTACCGGAGCAAGGCGACCACTCATGTTTGTCTTCCGGGTTGAGTTCATCATTGCCGGCGGCAAGAATAGGCCTTTCGGATAAGGTCTCATGAAACCGATTTTGTTAGTAGCTTAGGTCATAAACCCTTCTTTGCTCCTCATAAAAATGGTCTTCAAGCTTACCCAACCGGCTCACCAAGTTAGTATCCTTGTCAGACAAAGCCTCAATCTTTGCATCACAGTCTTTGTCCGAGCTTGATATTTGCCTTAACAACGCCCTAATGTTGATGGCGTTGTCTTGAGCGCTCTTAAGATGCCTCTCTTTCTCCTCTTCGATCTTCTTGAGCCTTTCTTTGTTAGCTTCAACTTCTTGAACCTGTACAAAAGACCATCAATTATACTCAAGAGAGTAACCTCAATGCCATTGATCCTTGCATTGAGCTTTCTTGTATCCAAGGTTTATTGATCTAAGAATTGGCTCACCAAGACTTCAAGTTCTCTTCATGAGTCTTGTGCTTCCAAGGCATGTGAGAGCGGTCTCGGGTCGATGGCATAGGCAAGATAGGGGGTCGGTAGTGTTGAGCCGGATAGTTTTCACCGGCTCTTCTTTGATAAGGAGTCCGAAAACGACTTGGTTAGACTCTTTGGGCTGCATCAAGGTCTTCACCAACTTGAATAGATCGGTCAAGTTGTGTGACCCCCAAGCTTCCTCTAGAGCTAGCTCCTTCTTGAGTCCCAATTCCGCCGAGATTAGGGTTTGTGGGAATTTCCCCACTAAGCATGCAGGTAGCCATGCAAGAGTGGGTTTCCTTGAGTTCTCCTTCTTATTCCTCTTCGCTAGAGATGTTGGCGAGTTCGTCATCTTCATCCGAAAGTTTTTCGATTTGGTTTTCTTGACTCACAAGGCAACCTTCTTTTCTTTCGGTTTCAGAACCTTCTTCGCTAGGGTTGTATTCATCCATAGAGTCTCCTTCAAAAGGGGCGGCTTCTTCTTCTTCTAAGTCCTCTTCTTGCTCGATTTTGTCTTGAGGAGAAACAAAAGGGGTCAAAATCCCTAAGGGTCGGGATTTCCCTTTTCGAAAAAGGAAATTAGGGTTTTTCCTTTTTCCACGAGGAATTCGGTTTCCTTTTTCGTTTCCTCCTCATATCAGGCTTGAACCTTCGGAATCATCTTCTTCTTGGGAATCATTCCTATAGCTCATTTGAGTCAGTGAGCTTCTTCTCTAGCTCCCTTCTTCTCTAGCTCCCTTCGGAATCATCTTCTTCTTGGGAATCATTCCTAGACGGCTCTCAACGGTATCGACGGTAAACTCCACATTGACGATTCTAGTGTTTTGGTCTTGGATATCATCTTAGTGGTTAAGGAGAGTATTGTTAATCTCAACAAGCGCCTCCTCCATGTTCTCGAGTCGAATAGTGAGGTCATCAAACTTCTCTCCAAATTCGGCTCTTATCTCCTTCATCCTTGAGTTGATCCTCTTCATGTCTTCTTGATGGTTATCAACGAAGTCTCGGATGAGACCAATGACTCTATCTTTCGCCTCGGCGGTCCGGTAGGGCTCATTAGTTTGGTAAGCATAGTTGTTCGGATGAACAGCTACACCAAAGTCTCGGATGAGACCAATGAGTCTATCTTTCGCCTCGGCGGTCCGGTAGGGCTCATTAGTTTGGTAAGCATAGTTGTTCAGATGAACATCTACACTCATCACCTCTTGCAGGTATCCTTGGTCATATCCGAGATATTCATGTCGGGCAACTCCATAAGGATGAGAAGAGTGAAGTCCTCTGACGCGTTGACCTCCGGGAATGGGCTAACCGAGCGGTTAGCTTGTGGGCGGTTCTGAATGAAGGCGGCGGATTGATCGTTAGAGTAGTGATTGGCCCAAAAGCTCCTCCATTAGACAGCCAAGATTGCCAAGACTCGCCATGCATTTGGGATGCATCAGGCGTGTTGTGGTCAGTTGAGAAATGTGATCCACGGTTTGACCCATGATTCACATTCGGGTAGTAGCTATTGGGATAATTTCTTGAATTCATCCTTTAAGCTTCCTGAAACAAAGAAAAACAAAAACAAAAAATTAAAAAGCAAGTGTACTAGAGTTCACTCTAGTTCTCGGACTTGGTGGAACTAACAATCTCTCCCCGGCAACGGTGCCCAAAAGCTTGATGTGTGTTTTATTTCTACTCAGGCTTTTACCTGAAAGACCACACGACTACTGCAAGTGCACAGTATATCAAAGTAGTATTTTAGGATCGAATCCACAAGGAGAAAAGTAGTTCAGAGAAATTCTTAAGAAGAGAGTGAAGCTAAGACCAAAATAAAAGAGAGGGGGTTGTTGTAACGTCCTTGAGTCGCTCCATGACCAGACAAGTCACGGGCGCTCCGAAAACGCCACATTGAGATTGATCATCAACATCCAACCGAGGTTCGGGAACCAATCCCAACCCTTGGTCGGCGTATTGACGACCACTCTCCCACTTAGAATATCGTTTAGGCTTGCTAACCTTTACGATGTTAAGTGTTGTGCCAAGTCGGACTAAGTCATTATAAGTCATTACTCGTAAATTTGTACAAGAAACCCGATTTATTTCATAAGTATAAAAATTTTACAACATGTTACCAAACATTTATAAGTTTTATGGCCAAGGCTTAGTGCCAAAAGCACGGTACATAATAGAAACATACTTGTTTTACAAAAGGCACAAACCCACTCCGGGTTTCCTATTGTCCACCATGCCCTCTATCCCCCACTATGGGTTTCCTGCAAAATACGTAAAATCATGAGTAATCTTAGATTACTCAGTGAGCTATGGATTCCCTGCAATAGACATTAATTTACCCCAACCCGAATACCCAACATGAACCACGCAACAGAGAATGACAATGAAAGGTAGCTTGTCGAAACAAACTACAAAATCACGCAAATGCATTAAGACTCCAGTTTTATTAAGTTTTAAACGGCCCGATATGCTGTCTTCAAACCCAACACCAAACACACACACTCCCGTGATCTCCTGTGTTACAACCACAAAGGTATGCAACTGGAGCATCAGTACCAAATTCTATACCGTCGTGTAGACACTCGGCCAGGGTAGCTAGCCCTGTCACTCCGAGTTCTTCGCACTACATGACGATCAAGTAACAACGTTCCAAGACCCCACGATAGCACGGTTCACTACGAAGGTTAGACATATCACGATCTTGGCACGCTTATGGTCGTTGTCTCCTACCACAAGCACCACGTACCAAGACCCCAAAGTTTAAGATATTATGAATCATATGGTTAAATCAAACACATAGAATCATCAATATCCCAAAACAACCTCCCAACCATAAATAATAGCATAAGAATCTAAATATCACATAGGCAATCCAATATAACCATTCACATGATTCATATAACTCACGAAATCAATCAAGAATGCATGAGAATATGATTATGAAACTTAAACCATTACCCAGAACTCACTGAATAACCAACAGAATGCTTGTAATGATTCGGGTAGAGTTTTTTTAAGGGCCTTAACTCGATCGGACTGACGGTCTCAAACTCGGTAGCCTCTCAGTTTCGCTCACTTTCTCTTCACAAATCCCTTGGGGTCGAATTGGGCTTATATAGGCAATGCAAAGGCGAGTCAGCATGTCCACGTGTCAAGCGCATGGGCGAGTCAGCACTCCACGTGTCGTCTGCTCGTGATGACAGGCTCGCCGCATTAGAAACGTTTATTGACTTATTTTCATGTTTATTTATTTTCTAGCCAAGAAACGTTTATGGAAATACATGAGTAAACGTATCTAGTAGAAACCAAGTGAACAAGAAACTATAAATCTCATACTCAAAAACCTCTAGTCCATGCGCGCATAACTTTGAAAGGCATCAACTTTGTCACAAAGAGCACAAAGAGCCTACCAAATGTGTATTGATCTTTTACCTCTCCGATATACCATAAACCAAGATTTGTGTCAAAGCATCTCTCGTCAAAACGAATCATATAACTCTCTTAAAACCTCACTCAGTGATCTATTAAAAATAAAGAAGAAGAAGAAGAAGTGTTTCTCCAAAACCTAATCATGAGTCTCCTCATTCACCCTAATAAAAACCTCTCTTTTTCATCAGTTTTACGTCGATGGAACTAAGAAGAAGCTAGAGAGATTAGGTTTTGATAGAAGGCAGAAATCTGAAATCTATCTTCCCCCCACCCCCCCCCACTC
>Ga0041059_1001587_pt1 | contig 17862 bp, 23 predicted proteins | sample AraColnosormetaG_FD_56232 | JGI IMG/M metagenome (GOLD analysis project Ga0041059, IMG submission 56232) | Arabidopsis roots microbial communities from North Carolina, USA - Col MF nosort | ecosystem: Host-associated > Plants > Roots > Unclassified | place: USA: North Carolina | collected...
CTATTGAGAAAAAAAAAAAAAAAAAACTGAAAAGGGTTGTTTTTAGGCATTTTTTGTCGGAGAAAAATCTGGGAAGAAGCTTCGTCCTTTGCGTGACAGGGAATCTCTCCGTTGGGGTTTTGTGGCTGCCTACGATTTCTGCAAGCAAAACCACAGAACTCAATCTAATTAATTAGCCGAGTCGACTCAATCCGAGTTTCTACAGCCGCACGAGGGAATCATGAATCGGCTGAGAGGCCGAGGTACACCGATTCTGGGTTCCGCACTCGTGCCTCAGCTGAAGAAAAAAGCCCTAAATTCATTGGTCGCCGTCCAGGATTCATATCTATCCACCAAGGTGATCGAAGAATTTCAATTCATACCGGTTTCTGAAGAATTGGGATTAGTAAATGTTTTTTGCATCAGGATTTTTGTTAAAATGTCAATCTATAATCTGCTTATAATGGGTTTCGTTTAATCTCTTAGGACTTGTTCGAGAGGCACAGGGTCGTGTTTACAGTTGGAACTTCTATAGCATCTGTTGCTACGGCTTGGATTGGTATGTTACAATTCCATATTTTTTGCTTACTTTATCTTCAATTAGAGAATCTTTACCTCTTACCACGTATTTTGATGTTTAAGTTTCTGAATTGGATTGCTTTGAAAGGCGAGCAATGGCTATTAGTGAAGTGATTCAGATTTTGGGTGTTGATTGGCTTCAATTCATGAGTGTTTCATTGGGATAGCTTTAGCTCTCAGGCTTGATCTCTAGGGGTGAAATCCATTCTGTGATAAATTTGAGGCCTTTTTCCGGATCAGACTATAGATTACGGTTTAGTTGATTTGATCTGCCATAAGTTTCCAAGTGTTTGGAGATCATCTTGGTCAGAATTCTGTGATGATGTTCAATAACTAATCTGTCCAAAACTTCCAATAACTGAAGTTTAGTACTTTGAGATCTCTACATGATATTCTAGGTCTTTTGTTATTCTGCTGGGACATAAAACAAGTTAGAAACTGAATTTCTTGTGTGATACTAGTGACCGTTGGAAGAGGTATCTCATTGGTCTTTTGTTTATGTTTGTACTGAGTCAAATGAGTTTTATGACCGTGTTCTACCGAATGGATGAATGATTGTGCAGGTTACTCATTACGACATTACAATGAAACTAGAATTAATCAGAGGCTGGAGTCCATTGAGAATGCGGTTAGTGTGTCCCTCATTTGCCAAAGTTTATTGCACATAGTATTGCATATTTGCTTTAAATTTAGCTGCTTTGCATAGTTGGATTCATATAGCTGCTCTTCTTGCAAATGACTTGGTGCTTCCTCTTATGATGTCTAGTTATTGATCCTCTATCATGAACTTACAGCGTAGTTGTCTGAATTTAGTCCTCTTTCCGTTAATAATATAGATTTTTTTGCTAATACTTACGTGGTTGACTATTTTACACTTTAAAATATTCAGTGTTTTGTTTTTGTACCTTAATGATCCTTAGTTGCTCTATTGTCTCAGTCTGTCACTTGAAATGTTTGTTTTTTTGGTCATGCCAGATGAAAAACACCCAAGAGTTAGAACGAGGAGAACTGAAGAAGCTCGTTGATCCAGTCGGTTCCAGGTTCACTACAACAATTGCCACAGCGGGAACCACTTTGATCCTCGGGTTTGTTTCCGGAAAGACTGTTATAGGTTGACAAGTTAGATACTGTGTGTCGGGTTTCTCATTAATAGTTTCCGTCTGTTTTTCTTCAGGTATGGGTTGGGTTGGCGAGGCGGGATATGGTATGCAAATAGGAAGTTTAGAAGGGAGCAAATGAGATTGGCCGGGCAGTTAAAACCGAGAGAATGGAAGTTACTAGGGAGGATAAAACCTCGAGCTTGGCCAACAACAAAGTTTCTCAGACGACCATTCCCAAGACAGAACAAAACAACAGAAAATGCTTTGAAGGCACCAGAATGTGGAGGTTGAAAAATTGAAGAACAATCTAAAGAAGTAGCTGATCGGAACATAAAAGTGCACATGGGTTTTGTCTTGAAGCCAAAGGCTCTTCTGTCTTTTTATTCCTTTATGAGGAAATTGAGATAACCTAATTCGAAAATCAAATAGATTTGTGTTATAAATTGACTCTAGTAGTGTGGACTATGAAATGTGATTCAGCTAATCTTTATATCGAGATCAAAATTTAAGGATTCCTCTGTTTTCGCACATAAAAAAGAAAAAGAAAAAGGATTCCTCTGTTTATGAACAAGATAACCAAAAAACATGGCCAAGTAGATGAGAGGAGAGTGTGCTGACGTGTGACAATATCATTGGTGCGTACACGTAAGTCCACGTAGACAATGTTTTTAGTTCGTGTCCTAAAGAGTCACTTTTTTGTGTTTTGGTGGAGAAGAAAGAGAGGGAAGAAACTATGGAAAGAAAAATGTACAAATCAACGGTGTTCCCAATTTGCTGTCTGTTGTTTGCCTTGTTCGATCGCGGTAATGCTCTCTATGGATCTTCGTCGCCTGTGCTTCAACTCACTCCTTCTAATTTCAAGTCTAAGGTATGTCCGTGACCGTGATTTATATGATCTTCTCTTTATTCGTTTAGCAGTGTATAGCTTCGGCTTAAGTGTTATATATAATTTTAATTACGTATGTAGTGATACGTAATGTGTTAATTTCGTTTAATGTTCTCCTTGGAAATGGTTGGCAGGTTCTTAATTCAAATGGAGTCGTTTTGGTAGAGTTCTTTGCGCCATGGTGCGGTCATTGTCAATCTCTAACACCAACTTGGGAGAAAGTTGCCAGTACTTTGAAAGGTATTGCTACTGTGGCAGCCATTGATGCTGACGCTCACAAGTCTGTCTCTCAGGTTTGTGTTATTTTGAGTTATCTTTTGTTCTTTTTGTCAATGTGATTGTGATTGATGAAAAGTTTCTGCATCCTTGTGATGATAAAGAAGAATGTTGTCTCCCTCTACTAGGATTATGGTGTGAGGGGTTTCCCAACCATTAAAGTATTCGTTCCCGGGAAGCCTCCAATTGATTACCAAGGAGCAAGGGATGCCAAATCCATTTCTCAATTTGCTATCAAGCAGGTTTGTCCATATCCTCTCACTAATTCTTGATTACATTTTTGTTATTGGGACCTTATCATTTTTTGGCTTCACAGATAAAGGCACTGTTAAAGGATCGTTTGGATGGTAAAACAAGTGGCACAAAAAATGGAGGAGGATCCAGTGAGAAGAAGAAATCTGAGCCTAGTGCCTCTGTCGAACTAAACTCTAGCAACTTTGATGAGTTGGTCACTGAAAGCAAAGAACTTTGGATTGTGGAGTTTTTTGCACCTTGGTAAGTAGTGCATATTAGTAAACTCTTGAAATGTTCAAGCCTTTAATCTTCTTCTTCCCGATATTTGAAACTGGAAACCATTTTTTGCTATTTATCCTCCCAAGGTGTGGACACTGCAAAAAGCTAGCTCCTGAGTGGAAAAAGGCTGCTAACAATTTGAAGGGGAAGGTCAAACTAGGTCATGTCAATTGTGATGCTGAGCAGGTAATCACTAGATTTACGACTTTAGCATTAGTGATTCCTATAACTTTTAGCTATTTGCTCTAAAGCATGTATTGAGATCAGCTATTACATTTTCTGCCTCTTATGATCAAATCAAATGCTTCTTTTCATATTGGTCTTGATGAGACCTGACAAGGTCTTGTATATTGCAGTCGATAAAGAGCAGATTCAAAGTGCAAGGATTCCCCACTATCTTGGTCTTTGGTTCAGACAAAAGTAGCCCAGTACCTTATGAGGGTGCTAGATCTGCATCAGCTATCGAATCTTTTGCTCTGGAACAGCTAGAATCCAATGCTGGTCCTGCTGAAGTAACTGAACTAACTGGGCCGGTACTGTTCTGTTCCCTAACATTGTTTTCTACTTGTATCCAACGCAAGCCATTGACCCTATTTGTTCTGTCCTGATTGGATAGGATGTCATGGAAGATAAGTGTGGTTCTGCTGCTATTTGTTTTGTTTCTTTCTTACCTGACATTTTGGACTCAAAAGCTGAAGGAAGGAACAAGTATCTAGAGATGTTATTATCAGTTGCAGACAAGTTTAAGAAAGACCCTTACGGGTGAGCTTAGAACACATCTCTTCCCTCTTTGTTACTATCATCATATTCCAGCTGCGAGTTACTCTGTTTTTGCAGAAACTAGACAAATACTCGAATTTTGATTGTGTGTTGCAGCTTTGTGTGGGTGGCTGCTGGGAAGCAACCTGATTTGGAGAAGCGTGTTGGTGTTGGAGGATATGGTTATCCAGCAATGGTAGCCTTAAACGCAAAGAAAGGAGCTTATGCTCCACTTAAAAGCGGTTTTGAGGTTAAACACCTCAAGTAAGTGCACCTTTTGTCTTTCTCTCTGTCCTATATGACGAAACCAATGGTCCATGCATCTTATTAGCTCAACGGGTATTTTTCTTATTTGTGTTATCAGAGATTTCGTTAAGGAGGCTGCGAAAGGAGGAAAAGGGAATTTGCCTATAGACGGAACTATGGAGATAGTGAAGACAGAAGCTTGGGATGGTAAAGATGGAGAGGTGGTTGATGCAGATGAATTCTCACTTGAAGACCTCATGGGAAATGATGATGAAGCCTCCACTGAGTCCAAGGACGACTTGTGAACTTCTCTTTTACCTCATTGATAAGGGTTTTGGTTTCTTGAAAGACTTAAAGTGTCCCACTCAAGGACAATGATATCATTTCAAAGAGTTAGAACAGAGTATACACTTTTAGATTCCATATACAGAATTTGGTGAATTTTTCGACTTTTATATGAAGTTGAACAAGCTGGCTAACAGTCTAACCACTTGACCAACTAATTCGTCGACATATTATTTACCATAGCCTATTTTCATACCACAGTAATTACAAAGACTATTTTATTTCAGACAGAAATATCATTCACAGATTAGTCAACATTAAGTACAAAAGTATTATACAAAGCTTTGTTCGTTTTGGTCGCTGAGTCTGGTCCAAATGCCAAACCAGTAGCGACACTTACAACCACCAATTGTAAACTACAACGAGTTAGGTTTCCAAGTCGTAGATCGTGGTAGCTTCAAAGCCATTGAGGCTGTTGGGACGAATCCAAGTAGGCGACATCGCTGCAAACTGTGATTTCAGATTCTGAGCAGATGATTTCCGCATTCTGAAGTGTGAATCCGTGCATTATGGGCAACGGGAATCCCTTTTCTAGGTGGTCATTTGCATATGGCACAAACACTGTTTGTATAACAGTCCACACTATTGGCTAGAAGATCGGAACAAGATAAAGAAACACGTGTGAATGCTAAGAATGAAAGAAACAAACATGCGAGTGCTTTAAACACTTGACATGATGGTTTTACCTGAAGAAGATGCAGATGGAGATTTCCAATGTTGCTCCATTTCAAAGACATGGAGAAATCTTCTAAACTTACGCTGCCTCCAAGGTTATTGCCCATGACTCTGAGAGCACCAGATCCCCGGATCATCTGCAGCCAAGGAAACAGTGAATCATCTATTGGTAAACCGACATCACTGCAAATTTGCTTATAGTAAGTAACTAAAACAAAAGATATGGAGCATTGTCATTGGAGGACTCACCAAGGAGATGCAAGCTACAGGTATTACTTGGTTTGCATCTAGAACATTGATTACTAGGTCTGCATTAACATTAGCTCCAACGTATTGCTCTGATATCTTTACAAGCGGAGGTGAGGACAAACTGATGTTCAGATTCATATCCTGGTTCGGGTATTTCTTGTATAGTTGTGGAATGATGAACCTCCACCTAGCAGTGTTTAAAAGAGACTGCTCTGGTATTTTATCCACAACCCATTGCACAAAGTCTGCCTGAATATGGCAAGAGTGAACATCCTCATATTAGAAACAACGGTGGAAAACAGTAATATTGATGTATCGGAAACATATAGAACAGTTTTATCAAGAGCATTCTTTCTAGTTGGAACCTAAGGAATTAGGAAATTAGGAACTTACATTATAGTACAAAGCTGCAGCAGAGTTAAAAACAGCTTCGTCAACTGAAATTCCGAGCATTTTAGAATTTCCAGGGCAGATAACTAAAGATACAGACTTTTTGAAGAAGGATTTTAAGACTTGATTTGTTTCTCCTTTGGTGAACAAGCCATCAATCTCAAAAGTGATAGATGAATTTCTCAATATAGGATCACTGGTGAAAGTGACATTAAGGTCAGCATTATCATCCACTGGGATTTCCTTTGGAAGGCTTTGTAGGAATGAATCAAGGTCTGATACTCCTTCCGTGAGTTTCTTGGCAATGGTACTTTCCACACTTGACCCAATTTGGTCTTTAAATGCATTAACCATCCTGAATTGCAGAGAAGAGAATGAAGTTTAAAATGAAAAACAAACCAACACCTGTCTTGCAATAAGAGGGAGTGGATCTATCATCAATAAGCAAATTATTTCGTACCCCTGATAAAACCATGATGCTCCTCCTTCCAACTCAATGGTAATGTCTTCCACATGGCATCCACATTCCGAAAGAGAAAGTTTTAAGCCTCCTTCATCACTTTTCAAGCCTAGAGAGAGCCCGATTTCCATGCCTTGAACCTTACCGAGAAGGCGAGAATCAGCACTCATCAAATTCCCTTTGTAAAACAGATATAAAAATGAGCAGATCACAGCAACAACTAAAACCAACACATGGAAATGGTAAACAGAGAGCAACAGTCACCTCTGATTCCCATATGCAACTATGTTCTAAGACATATAACAATCACGAAACATAAGGATACAAAACAGAACAGAAATTTGTGATTCGCAAGAAAAATCTTGTCTTTCCATTGATTCACAAGATTGAGATGATCAAAACTAAGAATTAGTAAAATTGATCATAATTACCTGAACAGATGCAATACCCTGATCAGATATTTCAATAGGAGGAAGCCAAGTACTGTAAGAATAATGCCAATTCATACTCAAATTACAAGTCGTCCCTGAAGCGACGATGACAACACCTGTCTCACCAAGCTTAACATAAGATGACGCAACGTCAAGCTCGTATATCGTGAGATTCGAGACAACAACATCGATTCCTCCAAGGAACGGGATTTTCATAGATTTCTCAATTCTGGGAATCTGGAGAGGTATAATCGACGCGATAGCTTTGTTAACTAGAAGATTTTTGACGAAATCGAGTCCGTTTTGAGATACGAGAACCGATGTGAATGAATCGGTGCTCTGCGTTTGTGAAGGCAAGAAGAAGAAACTTGGTAATAGAAGAAAGAGAAAGCATCGTCCAACATCCATGGCGGATATTCAAAGCTTTTTTTGTTTTGGTCTCTCTATCTTCTTCGATGAAGAAAACAGGTTAATACAGTGAAGTTGCGTAATGGTTTGGATTATTGAGAAATGTCTAAAATAACCTTAGTCATTCGATTTGCATTGCCTTCTGGGGTAATCTGATTCAAAAGGAAGTGTTTGGGGTGAATACATAAATTGTTAAAATATTAATGTTTCTGGTCAATCAAAGCTAAAGCTGAGGTCTATAGGGCAATAAAAGTATAAATACATATGTAATTGTATATACTGTACATATTAACGTTTGATATGTATATAAGCTCAAGTGGTGTTAAATATTCTAATATGTGTCTAAGGACAATAGTTCGATTAAAATTGGAAGCTTCGGGGGTAAGAACATAAGTTTTGAAAAGTATTTATCTTTGTGGTAAATCAAAGCTAAAATTGAGGTCTAAAGGGCAAAAGGGTGTCATAATTGGTCTCTCGCGGTGGCTTGGCGACACGGAACAGAGAATTAATCGAGAATCTTTTTCAGCTTGTAACCGGAATTCATGGCGATGCAAGCCGGTGTTCAGACCTCTAAGGTCCTTATCCTACTCGGCGCAGGTCTCTTTCTCACTTTGATGCTTGTTTTATTATCTTTGCTTGTTGTAATCAAATTCGATTCGTATTGCTTTGACTCTCTAATCTAGGGAATTGTTTTATGAAGAGTTAGGGTTTGAATTTATCTTGGCAAATTGATTGATCACTTTGCTAAAATGGTCCAGAACTTCTAATCTTCAATCGTTAGTGTAGTTTTGATGGTAATACAGCTTGGATGTAGCAAGAATGATTTAGTTATTCTAGCTTGGATGTTCCATTTAATGACCTTTAATGACACTTGGTTCTGTTTTCATCATGTCCAAGGTGTATCTGGTTCGATCGTATTGAGACATGGGAGGTTGTCTGACCTAATAGCCCAACTTCAAGACTTACTCAATGGTGCTCAAGGAGTTGAAAGCACTCCTTTTAAGTATGACGGTGCACTCCTTGCTGCTCAGGTATTTCATTTTCTTTTGCTCTGTAAGCTTATTTTTCTCATCGATCCAACATAAACAATCGGAATAGAAAATAATTCATCACTCTTTATCACTAGGCCAATACTGGACTCCCCTCTTAGTGACATAATTTTTGTTGTCTCTTGATAACCAGATTCGACAGCTTGCAAACGAGATCAAAGAACTAACTATGACCAATCCAGTTACCATCTTTAATGGAGATTCAAACTCCAGTGGTATGTACAAGTCTTAGTTTCTCATAAAATATTTATGTACTACTTTTGATAATGTAGGAAATGTTTCAAATATGTTTATTTTTTATGAGAAACAGAGAATGATATAATCTTTGCTTTTGCTCTTGTAGGCTATGCATCTTACCTGGTTCCAGCGGCTGCCGTTGGAGCTATGGGGTACTGCTACATGTGGTGGAAGGTGTTTATCTCTTTAAAATCTGTCTATTTTTCTCTATGTTTCATGTGTCTTTTGTTATAGTTTTGTAACATGTGGTTTACCGGTAAACTATATATCATTGACTTCTAAGGTTTACCCACATTGCAGGGCTGGTCGTTTTCAGATGCAATGTTTGTGACAAAGAAAAATATGGCTGATGCGGTTGCCTCTGTTTCGAAACAACTAGACGATTTGTCAGACACATTAGCGGTGAACAAATAATTTTTTTGAGACCTTCCTCTGTTATATATTCTATTTCATTATGATTTTTTGACCTAGTGCATTTGTTTACGCAGTCAACAAGGAAACATCTTTCTCAGAAGCTAGCGACCTTGGATTGGAAGGTGGAAGAGCAGAATGAGACATCTAAAATGATCTTAAGTGATGTAAGGAACCCGTTTTATTTCTCACTTTCTTGTATTGATGCCTTATTTTTTCCTTAGACTTAAGATTAGGATACTTATACATTCGTCTGAGAGAGATCTCCTCTTGTACATTTAACATCTTAGAAGAATTTAAAACACATTTAGGAATTCCAAAAGATTGTAGAGTATTTATTTATTAACGTCCTATCTCTTTGGCCCTGAACTGTTTTTCTTCACATGTACAGTAGAGTCCTTTGTTTCTTTCAAATTACAGCTTGATTCTCATATCTGCGATTTACTCCATCTATGCCTTTCTTTGATATTCATTTTAATGCTAATGCTCACATGGAATCTTGCTTCAATTCAGGTTACTGAGATGAGATCAAGCATTTCGCAAATTGGGTTTGATTTTAAGCAACTTAATGAAATGATTTCTGGAATAGTAAGTCTCATCATTGCCCTCTAATATGCATCATTGCCCTCTAATATGCATATTTTAAAGGGGCTAATATATCTTTACTCTCTTATATGAAATTTTTACAGGAAGGGAAGATTGAAAGTCTTGAAAGCAAACAAGTAATTTGTCTACAACCATTAGATACTACAAACCACTTCACGCTATCAATTTTCTTAAAACTAATTGATCTCAAACAGATATTTTTTTTGTTAAAATTTTAGGATGTGACCCTCTCTGGACTATGGCATCTATGTCAAGTTGCAGGCGTTAAAGACAGCACAAGTACTAAAGTATTTCAGGTGAGTGTTAACTTACAAATTAAGTGAAACGTTTTCTTACTTATTTTTCACGTAGTTATAGGCCTTAATGAAAAAAATCTTGTTTCTGGCTTTGTGGTTTAGGATGTTGGTGAGAGATTACCTATTGATGGAAAACCATCCACTAATACTTCTCTCTCTGTAAGAATGCTACTATACCTTTTTCCATCATATAAATGTGCATTTCCATTCTGTTGACGCAAAAAAGTTGCTTATAGTGAAAAAATTCAACGAGATGGTTGATCTTGAATTTGCATATATTCAAGGCAATCTCTCATCAAGCTTATTCGAATAAAAATTGGAACCTGAAAATACTTGTGGTAGTAGCTGTTATTTGATGATTTCATGTCATGATGTTTCTTTGGCTTTCTAAAACTATAAAACTATGGAAACTCCAGGGTCTGCGGTTTCTGACGGAAGGCAAAGAGGATGCAAATGTAATACACAAGCCGGTTATGGCGAAAGAAATTATGGTGATGGGGGAAAAAACAAAAGTCACTGCAGCGGGAAGAAGCAGAGTTCATAGAGCGTTTCCAGGTGGAATATCTTGGGTACGGGATGTTTCAGGACTATCCTAATATTATTTTGGTTGATATACAAAGAAATTGCTTGTATTCGTCCCAAATTCTGATACTGGGACTGGCAATTATTTTTTCATGTAAAAAGAAGAAAAATCTACATATGTTATTGCATCCACCAACAATTTGGTTTGCCCCTAATTATATTTGGTCTTGATGTTTGTAAAGAAAGAGTGTGATTAAGGCTTTCACGTATGTTGATGTCTTCATTGATTTGGACTTTTGTGCTCCTTTTTCCTTTTGTGTTTGGATCAATTTTGTTTGTGTAGAAAATAGAAAGAACTACCACAGAAGACAGAACTACTGTCTTGAAACATTTGTTTCGTCCTTTCTCGTAGGATTAATTGTCTTTAGTTGGCAGAGAAATAAAATATTTCGCTCTTATTGGGCCTTGGCCCAAAATAGATATAGAGACAGCCCAAATTTAATTTAACCCGAAATAGTCCAACCGGGTGAATTTGACAGCAATTAAAAAACCCGGCCCGGCTTCTTATATTAACAAGAGGCTTGGCATCGGTTAATCGGAGCTTCTTTCCTCTCAAGTGAAGTGTCTGGATCTTCGTCGCTCAACGCAAATCCCTCTCCGGTTCATGTAAATTTCCAACTTATTTTTGTGCTCGAATTTTGGTTAACGGGACAAATTTCACACTTTTACGGAGTATGGAAGCAGCCTTTGTCTTCTGGGCTGTTGAATTGCGATTCATTGTGTATGCCCAACAATGGTTTAATTGGGAGGTTCCAATGATTTTTTGTGCTTTTTTCTTACTTAATATAACCACTGTTGATGTTTCTTCTGTGTCCTTGTATCGCCACAGTGGATAAGCAGCCTGGGGAAGATGAGCATTGTACCTAAGGAAACGGTTGAGGTAATAGCTCAAAGTATTGGGATTACCAACTTGTTACCTGAAGCTGCTCTTATGCTTGCTCCTGATGTTGAGTATCGTGTCCGAGAGATCATGCAGGTTACCTTCTTTTTCTAATCATGTCTTTGTGTTCTTGAGGTGAGTTTTCTGGTATCAGCATATTGATCTTTCTGTACCTTCTCTTTGGATGTCCTTTCAGGAAGCTATCAAATGCATGCGTCACTCAAAGAGAACGACTTTAACAGCTTCGGATGTAGATGGTGCTCTCAACTTAAGGAACGTTGAGGTACAAACTCGATGACCTATTTCTTACTTCCCATTATCTAGAGTTTTGGTTGTGTAAGCTTCCTGGTTTTTGTAGTTGAGTGACAAAGATATATGGTTTCTAGTTTTGAGGTTTGGCTTTACTGGTGCATATGAATAACACCATCTGTTACACATTGCTTTCACATATTTCACTATTGTAGTCAACTGAATCAAAGGCATCTTTTTGAGAGTGATTATATCTATTGCAGCCGATATATGGATTTGCCTCAGGAGGGCCATTTCGTTTTAGAAAAGCTATTGGACATCGCGATTTGTTCTACACTGATGACAGAGAAGTGGATTTCAAAGATGTAAGATGTTGGAAAAGCTGGCATGTTTTTTTTGTTTCAGTTAAATTCTTCATTTTGGGTTCCTTATGTTTTCAAGAAATGTCATGATTCTAGGTGATCGAAGCCCCGCTGCCAAAAGCTCCCCTTGATACTGAAATTGTTTGTCACTGGCTGGCTATTGAAGGAGTGCAACCAGCTATACCAGAAAATGCTCCTTTAGAAGGTTTGTCTCTCAATCTTATGCCCTGGGCTAGAGTTGTAAAGTCATTATATGAATTTTTCAACATGAAACAAATATTAGTATGTACAATGACGTTTCAGAGGTGTATAAACCTCTTTCTACAGTTACCCCGTGTTAAGTGGTGAGCTTACTGATGTTACTGAAAGATCAAAATACATATTTTCAGATCCATCTGTATTATTGTTTTGCGGATCCGCATGAGCAAGAAATCCTTGTTCTTTCCTATCTTGACTATATTTTTCACTTGTTTGTGTTGTCTCTAGTCATTAGAGCACCTGCAGAAACCAAAATCCATGAACAAAAAGACGGACCTCTTATTGACGTTAGGCTACCAGTGAAGCATGTACTATCTAGGGAACTTCAGGTATATGGTGCAGTCTAAATATCATAGGGTAATATCCTTACATACATAGGACTTATCTGTTGTTCTCTCTTCACAGTTATACTTCCAAAAGATTGCTGAACTTGCAATGAGCAAGTCAAATCCTCCTCTGTATAAAGAAGCATTAGTGAGCTTGGCCTCAGACTCAGGACTTCATCCTCTAGTTCCATATTTTACAAATTTCATTGCTGATGAGGTAACATTATGCACCACCGAGGAACTAGTGTGAACCAATAAGACCCACGTTAAGTTTTTGCAGTTTTAATTTTCTCCACTTGTGCAGGTTTCAAATGGCTTAAATGACTTCCGACTCCTGTTTAATCTAATGCACATTGTTAGAAGTCTTCTACAGAATCCTCACATACACATAGAACCTTATGTAAGTTTTCTCTGGATTATCTTTTGCCACTATCTAAAAAATTGTAGAATCATGTAGCTCCATTTTCTTTAGGCTTCTGATTTGGGTTTCTTCAAGTTCTATATTAGACATATTCTATATAATGGGTATCAAATGGTTAGTGGTAGTGTTTGTCCGAGGTCTGCAAGCTCGAGTGCTTAAGTACTCTCAGTCTGCTTGAAATAACAACAAGTTTTGCCTTTGATCTGTATTGAGATTATGTAAACCAGCCTTGGGATAATGAGTTGGTTGTTTGAGCAATGTTTCATAACCATGAAGCTGAGTGAACTTTTTCTTTTGGTGCCAGCTGCACCAGTTGATGCCATCTGTTGTAACATGCCTTGTATCAAGAAAGCTTGGAAATAGATTTGCTGACAACCACTGGGAACTCAGAGATTTTGCGGCAAATCTGGTTTCACTGATATGTAAAAGGTTCATTATTTCCCTTTCATGTCATGAACTCTGTGTTTGTTTTGGTTGATTGTGGGGATCTATACATGATTTCTTACTGGAGCTAATAATGAAATTCTATAAGGAAATATCATGAGATGATTATCCATAGATGTTCTGCTAAGTTTATCTTGTTTGATCTCTTTACTATTGATATCTACTTCTTTTTTGCTCGAGCTGAAAAACAAATGGTTAGATCTATATTAACAACAATTAGTAATAACTTGCTATAGTCTTCTTCATTATTTAAAAGGGTACATTGTCTCGCACTTTTATTTTACATATCTCACCTTTATATTCTTTTAGCATCTGAAATCCTGTGATTTTAATAAAATCTTGCAGGTATGGAACCGTTTATATAACTCTTCAGTCTCGTCTTACCAGAACTTTAGTCAATGCACTGCTGGACCCAAAGAAGGCTTTGACTCAGCACTATGGTGCGATTCAAGGATTAGCAGCTTTGGGGCACACTGTTGTAAGTCATTCCTTGACCTTTCAGAAAGTTTGTGCATGCTATTTCAGATATCACCGAGAAATAATGTTACCCAGCTTGTCCTTCAATCTAGGGACTTTTCAGAATCTGAGATACAATTTGATTTGCCCATACCATTTTTCCGGGTTTGCTTATTCATTTTATTGGGAAATTAGGACTTTTATCGTCTTAAACGGCTACTCCAGTGAATCAGATACCCCTGCTACCAAAAACTTTAGCACAGCTATCCTGCATTGTTATCTGTTGTCATCTGAATGTCATATATTGTGTAGGTACGCCTTCTTATTCTATCAAATCTCGAACCATATCTAAGTCTTCTCGAACCTGAATTGAATGCTGAGAAGCAAAAAAATCAGATGAAGATCTACGAAGCTTGGCGTGTATATGGAGCCTTGCTGGTTAGTAAACACATCCTTGTAAAATTTCATCTTTGTAGAATTCTCAGTGGACAATCCTTAGATGGACTTGCCCCCTTTTTCTTTTCAGCGTGCTGCAGGCTTGTGTATACATGGCCGGCTTAAAATCTTCCCACCTTTACCATCTCCGTCACCAAGTTTTCTCCATAAGGGAAAGGGAAAGGGAAAGATAATCAGTACTGATCCCCACAAGCGGAAGCTGAGTGTAGATTCTTCAGAAAACCAATCACCGCAGAAAAGATTGATAACCATGGATGGGCCAGATGGTGTACATTCACAAGATCAATCTGGCTCAGCTCCAATGCAAGTAGATAATCCAGTGGAAAATGACAATCCGCCACAAAACTCTGTTCAGCCATCCTCATCAGAACAAGCCTCTGATGCTAACGAATCTGAAAGCAGAAATGGAAAGGTGAAAGAAAGCGGCAGGAGTCGGGCTATTACCATGAAAGCAATCCTTGATCAGATATGGAAAGATGATCTTGATTCCGGACGGCTATTGGTGAAACTGCACGAACTCTATGGTGATAGGATTCTTCCCTTTATCCCTTCTACAGAGATGTCAGTATTCCTCTAACCAATAAGAGGTGAGCTATTCTATTCCCCAACTTCCTGATATTTACCTCATCGATATAAAACTCATGGTTCCAGTCGTGAATGCAATAAATATGTGAAATCAAAAGAATAATGATACTCAATACATTAATGCTAATGAAATAGATGTTTGATGATTTTCAAGCAGAGAAGGAGGCTTGGAGAGATTAAAGCGCCGTCTGGTTGGCATACATAAACTCATTTAGATCCGTGCCATTGTTCTCAGGTCAACTCTTTAGTTCTTCTTTTTAAGCTTGAGGGATTTCAAAGTCCTTAGGAGCCTGCAGAGTGGGTTGAGTTGAATTGAACCGGTTGCAATGTATATATTAAGAGAATTTTAATGATTCCGTAGTGGACTTATTTGTTTACTCTCAAATGTAATCCATGAAATAATTTCTCTTCAAATCTGTATGATCTAGATTGCAATTTTTGATATTGTTGTTTACATGTATGCTCTCTTGCTTATTTACTCTTTACATATAATATCCGTTCATAGATTATATCTATTGTTGATCCTTCTGGTCCGTTGCTAGAAAACTTTTGGGCAAACTACAAGGTTTGGTCTGTATTACATTGACTATAAAGAAGATCTGAAAGACAACAAGATTAATTTATGAGGATCTATAGGAGGATAAGACTGAACAAAAGTTTCGGAGACATTCTTAAGTTAACTATCTTGTATGTAAACAATCAAGTTTGCTACAAACCACAGAACAGCCTAGTAATCTGGTTTACTACAAAAGAAATACCTGTTGATCAAAGCCCAGACCGAAAACTTATGACCATCAGTGCTGTGGCTTATTGCATTCCAGTAAAAGCTTTGGCTATTACCAAGTATAGCTAATGTGCTCGAACAAGAGAGCTTCAGGCATGAACATAATCCTCAAAAATGTTTCACAGAGAGTAATTCCTTTTTGCCAGAACAAGACTATGACCATCATTCGACGATTTCCCCTTCTTCTAAATCTAGTCCATCAGCGATGAAATCAGTATCTAAATTTTGGAGATTGCAATTATCATCCGAATCCAACCCCTTTGCAAATTCACATTCAAAGTTGAAATAGTCACCTGGGTTCATCTCCGCAAAAAGATCTGAGTATGTGTCTATTAACCCTTGCTCAAATTCAAGCTCCATGTTACCGGCATCTTCTTGTTCTGTGGTATCAACCTGAGGATTTGAGTTGTTGGTACCAACGCCCTCTGCCTTGCTTTTCTCTGAGACTCGCAGACACGGGTTATAGTTCATTTGTTTCATAAGACCAAGAACCTCTGGCTCAAAGGAGTCAATGTCGTCTTCTTCTATTTCTTCTTCTCGGAAGGTTATACCATTTGTGCATCCATGACCATCGTATAACGAATCATTAGGATTAGGTGTCGTGTTAAAGTCTTTGATAACTTTAAATTCATAGCTCTGTGAAGGTAGATATACATGGATCACCGGGTACTCTAATATAACAACTTTGGCAAGCTGTTTCCTCAAAGGAGCTTTGATGTCCAGCTCCTTGAAAGGAGCCTTTGCACCCTGTGAGCAAGGAAAAAAAGGTTAATATTTTGTTAGACATGGCAAAATATACAAAGACGGGAATAATAGTGTGAGAATAAAAGCAAACCTTTGGGTATTGGCGTATAAAAAGTTTGAGAGAATCAAGATCCACATCACAAAAAGGCTTGAGCTTGTGAATCCAGGGGCCAGGCTTGAGATGATTCTTTATCACTGAGCATAGGTTTCTATCTTCACCAACTCTGGGATGGATTTTTTCAGTATCAATAGAGACAGATGAAAGAACAAAACCACATGTCTCAATAAACAAATATGATTTTCAGCCCTAGAGAGTAATACTAACCCATGGTCAACAAGAATGACATCTGTAGAGTGAAACCGCCACTCTATTGTCCACGAGATACACTTGCTCCTAAAGCAAAAATCCATCAACAGCAAAAGAAGACTAGTCAGAAAGTAAGGCAATAGCCGCACTTCAGTTAAAGCATCTTTCTTTACAGAGCAGATCAAAGATCAAGTATATTTTGCTAGAAATTGTATGCAATCATAAAAGCTCAGACTTGGAATAAAAAGAGATTACCTATTATCGTATCTGGACTGATTATTTTCCCTCTTTAACATTCCACTAGGGAGATACCATAGCTTAGTTCTGCGGCTATAAGCAGCACTTTGAAGGCTCTTAAGAAGATAGGGTAACTTATAAGAATAATGATTTTTGCATAATTGACTTCTCCTTCTCAGAGCAGACTCGGCTACTCTTTTTGTTTCCTCAAGCATATTGTAGTCTAACATGCAAGCACAAAAAAAGAAGAGATATTTCCATCAATCAAACATAGAAGAATCAAATACAAACAAACACTTTAAAGGTGAAAACTTTTGAAAATCACGAAACGAAAAAACAGATTCACATAAAACCCAGATTAGAATTATACCAGAGAGGAGGAGATTGTCGTCGAACTTGGAGAGGGGAACGACGTCGGTGAACTTCCTTTTTCCGGTACAACCTGTTCGCTGCTTGTGGGCTTTCACACAGGGAAGGGCACACGATCGAATTGAACATCCGGGACATTTGTACTTCCATGGATTTTGTTTGCACTCTTCGCAGACCGAATCTTTCATATTTTGTCCGGAATCAACAACATACGTTAAGGTTTTGGAGGAGGGCGAGCTCAAGGTTTATGAAACTAGAGTTGTGTCAAAATTAGGGTTTAAAAAAGGAAATTTGGATTTACATTTTAGTCCACCTAATTATATTTCTTTCCCAAAATACACCCCCAAAAATGTTCGATTATATTTTTGGTTTCATAGCCAATCCATGTTCAAAAGTTTGTAACTTTGACGGCTGCGTTCATGAAACGTTGATTACAAACATAATTGTCATTCAAGAAGAGTCATTGTAACAACAAAACAAGGACCTAATTAACAAAAAAAAAAAAAA
>Ga0041059_1001588_pt1 | contig 17862 bp, 8 predicted proteins | sample AraColnosormetaG_FD_56232 | JGI IMG/M metagenome (GOLD analysis project Ga0041059, IMG submission 56232) | Arabidopsis roots microbial communities from North Carolina, USA - Col MF nosort | ecosystem: Host-associated > Plants > Roots > Unclassified | place: USA: North Carolina | collected 2013-09-02
ATATATATATATATATATATATATATATATGGTAACGTTAAAAATATAATTGAATTAGAGAATACAAAAGAAAAAAATAATATAAAAGTAAATTCGAATTATTATGAAGATATTTTAAATAAATATTTTTTAAAAATCTCAAATTTGTGTTTTATAGAAATTGAGTGTAACAAAATAAATCCAAGTTATTACATAAACCAACATAAGCATGCATATAATAATTGCCAGGTAGTATATTTGAATATACATATGATTTTGTTAAAAGAAATGGAGAAAACCAATTATAAAAATTCTTACACATATTAATTTTGAGTTTAGGCAAATTCATCTTTCTTAGTATATATTGAAAATTGTAAAATATATTTGTTATAATCTTACTATTCTTTTTCAAATGTCTAAGCTTTATGAAGATAAAACTTCTCAAAAATCAAAATATAGTATTTTCTATTGTGGCTAATTATCGTCTCTTAGTTTAGACGAATCATTAACGTTACGTGTAAGGTGTAACTAGTTCTGATGATCTCTTAGGAACGTTGATTAGTCTAACTATTAGAAACTTTACGCATAGCCACATAAAACCTATGGGATGTCCAAACATTTTCGCCCAAACATATTTACAAATGACAAAATTTTATATTTTAATTACTTATATATGTGATATCTTTTTATGTTTTAACTAGAATATGTTCATTGACCATAATTTTCCCTCGTAAAATATAAATAACTAAAAGTATCGGCCTGCTTGTAGTAATTAGTAAACCAATCAAAATATCAAGAAAACTATATATCAAAGACTAAACAGAAAAGAAAACGAATTGATAGTTAAAAGGTGTTGTGCATATTTGACAAATCTAAAAAGCAAAACAATTACGATTCACAAATATGATCAGAAGATATTATGAATAAGAAAGTCAGCCGACTAATTAATCACTCATTAATTATTATCAGTCATTTTCTCCACTGGCGTATCTATTTATGTACATATGACTCCCTATTTTTCCTCTTCAAACAAGAATCAATCACACTTTGCCCCCTAAAAAGGTTTAGGACCACAAGTTTTACGTACTAACAACTATACTTCGATCCCAACATCCTGGTAATTAGTTCCGACCAAAAAAAAACATCCTGGTAATTAGTCCATGAACAACTCTAAACAATTTAAAAACGGATTTAGGTCTACATTATGTTATTTTATATTGATCGCACTCCTATAATTCAATAACATTTTAACCAAAACAAAACCCATAACCTTCGTTTAGTTGTAGACAATTTAAATATATTACAAATTAACATGTGGTGATATAATAAATGTTAGAAAGACAACAATTTAGTACTAGTCTCGTCTTGTGGGTCATTTCTGGATGATCAAGGTTTTCTGTTATTATATACATCAATCTATGATCTATCTGTCTAAATATACTTTTAAGGTTGTAAAATACAAATTTTATCATATATAAAAAAAAATATACTCAGTAGAAGAAAATGGAGAGTAAATAAATAAAAGTGGACAGTGGGATGAAACAGACTCCACGTGCGTGTCCTCTGCATCATTCACTCTCTAAAGACAGTGACCATAGCCTCATCCCTCCCTTATGGACCCCTCATCTAGTCAAGTCAAATTATTTAATCTTTTCTCAATTTCTCTTCTTTTTTTTTCATCTTTTGATTGAATCTAATTTACCACCATCAATCACGAACCCTATTTCAAACATTACTGCGCGTAATCAAATATCATCCTAATTCTTAGCTTTTGTTCGCATTATTTTACAGAAACTTAATTTAGATTATTCTCCATAGTGGATATATGTATTCAATCTTGGAAACAAAAAAAATCAAATCAAACCAACCGAAATAATCGATTCAACAATTGAGTTATAGTCTAGTTTAAATGATTTATTTGTTTACTAATTCATTATAAACTGAATTTAAATTTGAACCAAAGCCAAAAAAAATTAGTTTAAGACCAAATTTTTCTTAAATTTGACTGAATCTCGAATCCAAACTGACACTAAAACCATACTGAACTATACATACATACTTACTACTTACTAGATTAAGAAAAAATTTAAACCGACACCAAATATCCATACTTTATAGTATTGAATACACAGGTTTTACATTGTATTATTTTCCAACTCATCTCATTTATATTATATAAGAAAAATACACTTGAGTATAAAAAAAATGTATACAAAATGGAGAAAGGAAATGGGAAACAAATAATTAAAAGAAAAAAGGTGGGCTCCCATCCACATTCACCAGCAATGATTGCCTCACTGCCTTTGCAGCTCCACTTCTGCTTCTTTCCTCTCTTTTTTTTTTCCTCCACCTTGCTTTAGATTTTCTTGATATTGCCCCTGATCTTTTATATTTCTGCATCACCCTCCTAATGTTTTTGTACGATATATCAAATTATCAATGATCTTCAACCCATACTCTCTTATTGCTTATATCATTTATCCCATTTTTATTTTTAAACATTATGCATTATCTAAACATTGTTATAAAGAAAATAGAATATATGCAAGTAAAAGCCTATTTTTGGAGTATATTTGTAAAATAATATGATGATCATATCGTAAATAAGTGAATGGTGTGATTTCATATGTTTTTATGCAAATGACTTAAATTTAAAATGCATATAAACAAGATCGAATTATTTAATCCATGACACATTGTTTTTCATGTTGCCATATATCATTTGATAAAAGTCAATATCTATTTGTTTACGATTTCTTAACCATATCATTTTTGTAAATAAACCTCAAAAAGACTATTTACACATAATCAGCCAAAAATATACACGTCGTGATTTTAGTGTAATAAGCAAATTGTCCACAAAATAAGCACAATTGGTGATTTTCCACTCTATCAACAAATAAAAAATCATGTTTCCTTAAGCTTATTAAAAACAGCCAGTCCATCGATCTAAATAAAGTTTATTAATTGTTGACAAATAAAAGTTTTATACTTTTTAAAAACATTATACAGTTTAGTTAGATCTTGTATCATATAACACTCATGATCGATATAATCCCACTAAGAATTATCATTGTGGATTAGTGATCAATACGCTATACCTTTCTTTTCTTTTTGGGATCCACGTTACTACGTCAGCTCAAAGTTGAAACCCCCATATATTATAAGTAGTGTAGTGATTATATATATTTAACTATTATATATGTTTCGTTATGTGTCTCGTCTCGTTGGTACAGACAACTTAACATGCACATAATTATAAATACACGTTTTACATTACGAGAACCAACTACTATTTAATTTTGATTTTTGATGGTTAATTTTGGTTATGAAAATATTAAACGACGACAAGTAATTCACAGACATATGTATATGTAGAGAGAGAAATAAAGAGCATTGAAAGCCATGTATTGTCCATGTTGGATAGATAGGTAATGAAAGGAATAACATTGGCATGTATAACCCATGTGACAATAGTCCCCTATTTACAACTTATAATCAAACACAGTTTGGTCGAGAAATATCTAAACAAAGTTAGGTCAAAACGATTGAAATCAAAGTTCAAGTCCGGTGCCATAGTTATAAAAGGATGATTTACCATTATGGATCCATCGTAAATATAACAAAGAATAATTCTAAACAAAATTGAGGATCAACGATCAAAACCAAGCGTTGGACAAAAAAAAACTTGATCAGTCTAACTTTTCGTGTTAATCGACCAATCAAGTTTGGACGAGGTTCTTCAGAGAATATATATGATTGGTTAAGACTCTCCTATCTAGTTTATCGATAGACTTGAGCGGTCACTCTCCTTACCTTGATCGTCTCATATCGACCATTCAAGACTCACTTACTCTCCATTTTCATACTTTTGATCTTAGTTTATTTTGGATCTAATATGGTTTGGTTCCAATATGAATATAAGCAAAAGTTTTGAAGAAAACCTTAAGTTTTGATTTGACTTACTTATGGTGCTAGAAATAATTGCATAGAAGGAGACTAGGAGAGAGAGATAGGAAGAAACAACATAAAAGTTGTCCTCTCATGAACTGTCACTACGGCTAGCGACATAATCACGTTGCATCCGGAACCCTAGCATTCATCATTCATTGTTTGTGTTTGGACCCTATCTAATCTATTTCTATACATTTTTTTTCTTTTGATAGCATCTATATATAATCTATATTTATACATAATTCATGTCTGCACCTCTACATATATCCTTCTTCGTATCTATGTCTCTACTCCTTTTGTTTCTTTCTACAACTGTCTATCTACTTTTACATCTTATGTATCAATTTCACTTCCATTGGAACTATATTTTATTTTTTTCATCACTAGTAAGTACTAACTAGTATATGGTTATACTATTTCGATAACATGACATTAATTTTATTTATTAGTTTTAAAATTTATGTTTCTGACATATACGTGTATAATTAACTAATATGCATTAATTCTATACAAAAGTTTTAAGCGATATATTCATTTGCATTAATTCTATACAAAAATAAGACAGCTATATACGTGTACAAGCACATGTGCATGTACGTAAATGCATACAAAATGCATACGTACATGTAAAAAATTCCAAAAAACAAGACAGAAGAGTGATGCGTGTGTGTGTCTATGTATATATATATCTTCAATTTTCTTACTTGTACCTCATCTCTGATCTCCATGACCGTGTGATACTGATGTCTCACCTTCTCTCCCATATGTTATCTTCAAGTTTTAGTTTTTCTTTTTTCATCTCTCTTAAATTATTTAGATAGAGTAAAAACTACTTGGTTGGAATATTGGACGTTATTAAGGTTAGTTTTATATATCTATATACTGACTATATATACCCATATAAGATACTCGTATGATCTCTTATCATCTTTTCTTCTTTAAGGTCCAAAGGAATTGTTTTTATCTCTTGTTTTGAATTTCTTTAGAAATAATACTTCCTAATTATTAAGTACATGTTAAAACTGACAACATTATATTATTGGCATCGTTTTATAATTATTCCATGTCTTTTGATTTATAAATTTTGGATCCACGTTTAGTTTGCTTTAAAACTGTGACGTTCTCACTTCCAGAGCAATCGTTATTATTAGCTAGTAACAATGAATACAATTTGTAGTTTAGAAAAATACAGGTCGATGATTATTTCTTAGCTAGCATATAAAACATCTATGAGATTCCGACCAAGAAGTAATCATTACGATTCTATAAATTAGATTTGTTTCCGTTATCGATTTATGCTTTAAGTACGTAGGTTATCTGATCAGCAATAACATTCAAAGGAAAGATGACAACAATTTAGCCTTCGTAGGACAACACAACATGAGCACTTTACATAGCCTTTGTAATTTTTAGCCAATTTGACGTGGGTTTCGGACTCTTGATCGACATTAATCATCACCATGTAACAACAATATTATAAATTCACGATTAATACCATCATCTTTCTTTTGCTCTAGTACGATACTCTTCTTATGTGCTCCACATCGTTGGTAGGCTAAAGGTCAGAATAGTGACATCAAAACGGACAGTCACGCCAGCAAGCGGATCGGGCGAGACAAAGAAGAATATTGTTGCGAATATGACATACGAAATAGGTATAATTAAGCAAAGGGTGTGGAATAAAACAAAATTCTTCTGAGATTATATTAACTTAAGCATTGGAATTGTTCTTGAAATAGAAGTTGTATTGATTGATAAAACTAATTTATTAAATTCTTCATATTTAAAATATTTCAAATTAAAAAACCACACTCACACACATATACTTAAATGGCCCATGTACACAAAATATAAGTTTCGAAGAAAAAAAAAAAACGTCAACCATTCTTAGCACAAAAATTGTTGAATGGGTCATAAATATACGCACTTCATCCACTATGTTCTGAGTGCTCCATTGAAGGCCTAAATAGCTTCATATCTTTTAGACGTTGTAAAAAAAAGAAAAAAACTTCGTATGGACATAAGATTTGGGGAATCGTTATTATATATCATTAGGCATATCATATTCTATGATATATACGTGTATATAATTTCAGTTGCGTGATCTTTATTGTAATTATAGTAGATATAAACGATTAATGGTTAAAGTTTAATCAATAATTAGATAAACAATGTTAGATAATGGAAACTAAAGTGAGGAAAAAGACGAGGGCACTAACATGTAAATGCTGGAAGAGGAATATCATCGAACAAAAACAACAACAACACAGCTCAATCCTCAAAATACAAATATAAGTAACATTTTTTTGTGTGTGCATGTTTGCATCATATATACGTACATTTTTGCATATTGCGAATATCTCACACAAAAAGACAGAAGCATTTACTCTTATATAGCTGCTATTTTCCCTTACAAAATTATTATTACGAATTACTTCTGTAAAACCGCGGCAGTACTCTAGTTATAATATATTGTAATATGTCAAAAATATCACATCATATTTCTAGTAGTCCTCTTGGACCATTAATTACTAATTAGAACTATTTCATTCTCCACTAAAAATTTTTCTTCCGTACAAGCGAATATGTTACTAACATAGTGCTCTTGGCTTATGTGTTAGAACTTTACTAATATGGTGCTATTGGCTTAACATTCTTTAAATATATGTATTATGCTAAAACAAACATTATGTTGGTTCGTTTAATCTAGAACTATATTTTTTCTTAAAAAAATCTTGGCCTTGATCACATGTTTTTAATGCACTTTTGTTCCAATAATAATTTATATATAGTTTTGTTCTAAATGAAAGAGCATTCAATTGAGCTGAATTTAGAGAAACTCTAGGACTAGGACTAAATAATTTAGGGAAGAAAAAATATTCTATCAATATTTAAGGTTGTCTAACTTTTCTTCTTGTGGGAATTACCAGTTTTGCTTGGTTGTATGAGAAAAAATATATATATTACTTCATATGTAAAGGGGACAAGAGCTGCCAAAGGAGCGTTTTCTTCATTCGTTTTTGAATTATAAAAGTAAAATGAGAGAAATTTTTTTATTAAAAGTTTTATATTTCAGATCTGCACCCCAACAACATCTAGAGAATTACGAGAAATACCACATAGTGATTTTGAGGAACCATCAAGTTTCTTTCAGTCGTTTTCTCTCTCCATCTCTATTTGACCCGAGGGCTATACGTACCACTTATCATAATTTAGAATAATATTTTCTATAAATTGGTGGTCACACAAACCACGCAAAGCCTATCAACGTCCGTGTCGGCAAATATTCACAAAACTTCTTTTATCTCGACGTGTACCTCCATAAAAACACATTGTATGATCATACGTATTTGTAACTTTATAAGCCGAGTAAAATTATAAATAAATACGGTTGACACTTTTGTACATATATATATATCGAAAATCTTAAATGTACGTGAGACAAGTTTAGTGGAAACTGGAAAATAGATTCATGGCCGATTTTGGTGGGTGAGGCTGACAACGCCATATCACTCTCCGACGTCCGTATTCTCGTTTCCCAATCTCTATTAGGGCTGACGTCAGTCTGCTTCAAATCATTTCCATTCTCTTAATAGGAAGAAAAGACTCGGACAAGTTCTGTAGAATGCGTGTCTAAAAGTATATGTATCATTTTTTTCAAGGAAAAAAAAGAGATGTATATTGATGTATGTAAGAAAAGATAGAAAATTAAGACTCTGGTTTATGACCATTCGAGAGGAAAATGACCAGAGTCGGGGCATGACTGAGTATGCAAGCAAAGGATGCGATGGCCCATAGCCGAAATGGTAAAAGAAATCCATTTTTTTTTAATCTTCTGAACCAACTTCTTATAAAATCGAAACTAAAAGTTTTAAAATTAAAATTAAAATTGAATATTACATATGTGTATAGTTTTTGGTCATCGCAAAATCTTTAACAATATTAAAATACATGACTTCAAAACTTTTATCTAAATAGAAAGACAAAAAAATCAATTTATCAAGTTTATTAATTTATCGAGTATTAATTTTATAGACGTTTCATTCGGATGTTTATAGTCGATATTGTTGGTCTCAATAGAGTCAGAGGATTGAGATTCTCAAACTGCTCATGCATTCTTCTGCTAGAGAGAAGTCTCAGGACATTGCTATGGCGCATGAGTCTTTATGTTTTGTTGTGTGTACATCAGTTAATGCCATAAATCATATGTTTAAAAGACTTGTCAACAGCAACGGAAGCATTTGCCTCGACATTTTGAAAGAGCAATGGAGTCCTGCACTTACCATATCTAAGGGGAAATATATAAGCGAGAAGTTTGAAGAATTTGTAGCTACGTATTGTGGAAAAACTTCATGATCCAGCCACACTTGTTCTATATTATCTCCTAAACTGCATTCACTAAAATGTAACAGAAGATGATGCCATTGACTCCTACAACGCAAAATACAGGAAGCAAATGAAACAGGAGATGGAGTCATTGATTCCTACAATGGCAGGAAATGGGAAAGTGGAGAACGTTGCCTACCAACTAGCAAGACTCATTCACTTATTGAACAAATGAAACAGTGGATTGCAGTCTTGCAATTAAGATAAAGGCCAAATGGCATTTTACATAATGGAAATAAGATCATGTTGAGAAAGTTCCAACTACTAAACCTAACAGGACCAAAAGAATAACTACAAATCTTTAACAAAGCAAACTTCTTGCAGCCTTAGGTTACACCAAATTGGCAGGGGCTTGAATCGTCTTCTCATTTCGCATAGACTCAAGCTGAGGAACCGAAAAGATTCCAGTCATTGACTTTGAATGTAGAGAGTGATTGTTTAATGATATCACACATTGGCATTTTTCCAGATTGTGAAGCTGGGACAGCTAAACCAGATCCCACAGCATCCGCGCTTTCGCTCAGAGGACTGCACAATAATACGCAAACACCTTAGATGAAAAGACATGTGGTACAACAACAACAACAATAACCATATTTTGATATTCAAGTTCTGTATCAAAACGATGCATATCTATATTCAACTGCTTGCAATATAACTGAGTGACTCAACTTTGTGGGACTTACTTTATCAGGATAGGTTCATAGGCAGTCACTAAGACATCTGTATCAACTCCCTTAAGACGAATATTTGCCACATATACCTGCAGAATCATATAAACCAGTTGGTGTCTCAAGTAACAAACCCCTTTAGAATAAATAGAGAGACAGAACAAGGAGAAGCTTCATACTCTCACTAGGTTTTGTGCTTCTCTTCCCTGTCTTCCTTTGGATATAGCCTGTAATGATCCTTGTTAAGGAGAAAACAAATAGAAAGGAAAATTATGAGCAAAGACATCATATGTTTATGGACATTACCATCTCTCCAATAGCAGTTGTCGCAACAGCAGAGATGTTTCTGAAAGACAGTCCAGGCGCCTCAATGACCTCTGATTGCTCAATCAACTGAAAATTACACAGCAACATTACTAGATTGTCTTCTTCATATATATCATCAATCTTGGTAAAGATTAACCAAAAACACACCAGTATTAGTTCTATTTCGACTAGTTTCAGAGACTGAATCCACAATAACCAAAAAACAGCCTCACTAGTATCATCACAGGCAAAAAGGTTCCAACTTTGGGAAATCTATACACGTTAAACTCTATGTTTGTACTCAAGATACTAGATGTATTCTAGAGAAATAACAACACTAGTTCTTAAAGTTGGTTTGTCTACCATAAGAAGAGTTCTAGTGTAGTAGTGGTATTACCTGAAATCCTTCAGCATCTTGCTCACTCGCAAGATCATTAAGGAACCAAGAGGCACTGCCAATGTCACCAACCTCAGCCTTGAAATCCAACAACTCAAAAATCAAACTCTCATCTCTTGAAGGATCCACAAACACTTCCTGTGAAAACCAAACAATCAAACACAAATACAGAGTAAACTAGAGATTCTTCTACACATGTACTTACAAACAATGCCACTGAGAATAGAACCACCAAACCTGATGATCTGGAACTTGTCGGATATTACTCACATCCTGAAGATTCACAATAAGGAAGAAATGAGGAAACCAGTGAATTTCAATTAAGCAGCGAAAAGGGTTTTATTGAAAGAACCTGAAATCTTTGAGGGAAGACGGTGGAAATAGCGCCACCAAACAAAGGCCTCACCGAACATAACTCAACAGACATGTTTTGCTACATTCAAAAAACAAAATCCTCAAAAAACTAAACTTTGCCAGAAAAAAAAAATGCACTCACAAACATAACAGAATCGATTAGGGATTAAAGAGAAGAGAGAAGAGTACCAAATTGATCGATTGATGTATCTGGGGAAGTAAAAGAGAAGAACAAAAGTAGCAGAGAAATCAAAAAGTTGGAGTTTAGTATTTATATGAAAGTCAGAATCGAAAGAAGCGTTGCTTTGACGTCCCAACAAGTAGCTTTAACTTAACGCAAACAATTAAAAAAACAAACGATTAGCGTTCTTCAATCAACAATGTCTGCACTCTGCAAATTCACGATTGAGAAGAATGAGAATTACCAAGCGACATCGTTTAAATTAATACCGTAGTTTTTTTTAACAAAAGCCCAGGCCCATCTGTTTTATCTAGCCCATTTTAAACAAATAGAGATAATCAAAACCACTGGGATAATAATAAGATTTAATTTTTTTTCTTCCGCTATCATCATCAATCATCATCATCATCGTCTTCAAGACTTCAACCTTCAAATTCTTCATCACAAACCCTAACCTCCAATTTCTGATTCTACGATTGATCTAAGGTTTTAATCAATTCTTCTATCATCATGATTTATTCCTCGAATTTTTTCCGATTTTCCTTTGAACTGATTTTGTGGTCTCTCTTACTTTTTGGTTCAGTTTCATTTTCAACAATGAGTAATCAGAAGAAGAGAAATTTCCAGATTGAAGCGTTTAAGCAACGAGTCGTCGTTGATCCAAAATACGCCGATAAAACTTGGAAGATCCTTGAACATGCGATTCATGAGATTTACAATCACAACGCTAGTGGTCTCAGTTTCGAAGAGCTTTACAGGTACACTTCCATAGATTTCACTTTGATTCATCTCTTGTTGTTGTTGTTCTGCTAAACTTTGGTCGCTTATTTCAGAAACGCATACAACATGGTTCTACATAAGTATGGTGATAAGCTTTATACTGGACTTGTTACCACTATGACATTTCATCTCAAAGAGATATGTAAGTCTATTGAAGAAGCTCAAGGAGGAGCATTTTTAGAATTGCTTAATAGGAAATGGAATGATCATAACAAAGCGTTGCAAATGATTAGGGATATTCTCATGTATATGGATCGTACTTACGTTTCTACTACTAAGAAAACTCATGTTCATGAGCTTGGACTTCATCTCTGGAGAGATAATGTTGTGTATTCGAGTAAGATTCAGACTAGGCTATTGAATACGCTTCTTGATTTAGTTCATAAGGAACGGACTGGTGAAGTTATAGATAGGGTGTTGATGAGGAATGTGATTAAGATGTTTATGGATTTAGGTGAATCTGTTTATCAAGATGATTTTGAGAAGCCGTTTTTGGAAGCTTCTGCTGAGTTTTATAAGGTTGAGTCAATGGAGTTTATTGAGTCTTGTGATTGTGGTGAGTATTTGAAGAAAGCTGAGAAGCCTTTAGTGGAAGAAGTCGAAAGGGTTGTGAATTATTTGGATGCTAAGAGCGAAGCGAAGATTACTAGTGTGGTTGAAAGAGAGATGATTGCTAACCATGTGCAGAGACTAGTTCATATGGAGAATTCAGGTTTGGTTAATATGCTTTTGAATGATAAGTATGAGGATATGGGTAGAATGTATAGTTTGTTCCGTAGGGTTGCTAATGGTCTTGTAACGGTTAGAGATGTTATGACTTTGCATCTTAGGGAAATGGGAAAACAGTTGGTTACTGATCCAGAGAAATCAAAGGATCCGGTTGAATTTGTGCAGCGTCTATTGGATGAGCGGGATAAGTATGACAGAATTATCAACATGGCATTTAACAACGATAAGACGTTCCAGAATGCGCTAAATTCTTCGTTTGAGTATTTCGTCAACTTGAACACACGTTCTCCTGAGTTTATCTCCCTGTTTGTTGATGATAAGCTACGAAAAGGACTAAAAGGTGTGGGAGAGGAGGATGTCGATCTTATTCTTGATAAGGTGATGATGTTGTTTCGCTACTTACAGGAGAAAGACGTTTTTGAGAAATATTACAAACAGCATCTGGCGAAAAGGCTTTTATCTGGAAAAACTGTGTCGGATGATGCAGAGAGGAATCTGATAGTGAAACTGAAGACGGAATGTGGGTATCAATTCACTTCGAAACTTGAAGGTATGTTCACTGACATGAAGACCTCACACGACACGCTGCTAGGATTTTATAATAGCCATCCCGAGCTTTCAGAAGGACCTACACTTGTTGTTCAGGTTCTCACAACCGGTTCTTGGCCCACACAGCCAACCATACAATGTAACCTACCTGCAGAAGTTTCTGTTCTGTGTGAGAAGTTCAGGTCATATTACCTCGGGACTCACACCGGTAGGAGATTGTCTTGGCAAACGAATATGGGAACAGCAGATATCAAAGCAGTGTTTGGAAAGGGTCAGAAGCATGAACTAAACGTTTCGACTTTCCAAATGTGTGTCCTTATGTTGTTCAACAACTCTGATCGACTAAGCTACAAAGAGATCGAACAGGCAACTGAAATCCCCACCCCAGACCTAAAGCGTTGCTTGCAGTCAATGGCGTGTGTAAAAGGTAAAAACGTGCTAAGAAAAGAACCAATGAGCAAGGAGATAGCAGAGGAGGACTGGTTTGTTGTGAACGACAGGTTCGCAAGCAAGTTCTACAAAGTGAAGATAGGAACTGTGGTGGCACAAAAGGAGACAGAACCAGAGAAGCAAGAGACAAGACAGAGAGTAGAAGAAGACAGAAAACCTCAGATCGAAGCAGCCATCGTGAGGATAATGAAGTCTAGACGAGTGTTGGATCACAACAACATAATCGCAGAGGTCACCAAACAGTTGCAGACGCGGTTCTTGGCAAACCCAACAGAGATAAAGAAGAGAATTGAATCACTCATTGAGCGTGATTTCTTGGAGAGGGATAATACAGACCGGAAACTTTACCGCTATCTAGCGTAAAAAAGTCTGGATTGATTACACGGTCCCTCTGTTTATTTCGCATCGTTTCTTCTGTTAGTCAGCATTTCTTATTTGTTCTGTAGTCTGGTAAGTTATAAACATTTTGTTTCCGTTTTGAAAAGAAAATATTGATTTGCCTGTTATTGATCAAACCCATATACATCATCAAAGATATATAACCAGAGCGAGCATTTGCTTAACGGACTAATCTGTGCATCACACAGTTGCTTAACGGATATCTCCAACGTAGCTAAAAAGCTTGGTCTCTCTAATAATAACAATCTTCTCATACGAAAAGCTGCAGAATTTGGCCGTTTATGCGATGTCTAATTCGATTCTTCAATCATCGGAATCGTAAGATAACTCTTTACACTCAATCCAAAATGATACAATCTCCTTCCTTCTTCATTGAAATTGAATTTTTTTTGTATTGACTAATTGAATCACAGGGCGAGATTTGTAAAGCTGTTATATGTCCTGAAATCGCAGCATCTAGGTATAATGGAATGTTAAAGACTTATGTGTGCATTGATTTGGGTGATTGAAGTAGCTTAAGGTAGACAAGCTTAGGTTGATTGAAGTTTGTGGGACATCAGAATCTGAATTTCATTGTGTAAGTAGCACCAGTTTCTCTAACATGCAATTCAATCTTCAAAGTACTGATTTAGGACTGTGTGATCAAACAGGACTTGACCTCCATGATGGACCTTTGCTTTGACTTTTTTCGCGTATCAAAGGAAAAGAAAGATCTTAAGGAAACAAAAGGAAGTAAAAGTAAGGTTCTATCATTTGTGGTATACATATTGTTACAATGGCTCGATCCGGTGAACGATTATTAAAACAATAAGTGCTTATGTGCATAATTTTGTGTAGGTTTGGTTGATGTGGTACCCCAAAAGAAGAGGAGACTTGATGATACACATCTGATGATGAGGTACTTCTTTTGCTAGTTCTGAACAAATTGATCTGTTTCTAGATAGCTAGAACAAATTCTTCCAAAAGGGTGCATAGTGAATTCCCAAATCATTTATATGTGATCACCACTGGTTTAATACTAAATTTGATTGAGTTTCTGCAGCCTCATGTAACAAAAGACAAGAGAAGATAAATCAAGTACGAGGACTGTAAGTCTGCTATTGCTATATCAATCAAAGCTATCTAAGCCAGAGAACGGTGCTTATCCATTCCTTTCCACTCTCGCAAATCACATTATTAAACTTTAAAGAATCAACTTTTTATGTAGAAACAGTTGTATAAGCAAATCACAGGTTTTTCTTCTTTTTGGGAATCTTGGAGTTGGGGGTATTAATGTTTTTTCTTGAATACCCCCAACTCCAAGATTCTTCTATATATATTTACCAAAAAAAGAGATTATATATATATATATATACATTGTTTTTAGGGTTAGAAGACGTCATTGAGTAAAATGGGTTCATGCTCGGCAGCAGTTTCTAGAATTGTGGAGAACTGGAGAGAGCATCCTCCATCTTCTTATTCCCTCAAGATTCATAACTTCTCCCAACTTGAGAACTCAACTGCCTCCTCTGATCATAAATACCAGCTTGATGGAATCCACACCACCAACTGAGGCGTTTGCGGAACTCCGCTTCTATGTCTACAACAAGAAAGAAAACAAGTACTTTACTATTCAAGGTGCTGCACTACAAATCTCATGCTCTTTCTTTAAAATTTTACGTATAAATTCACATATTATTGAGTAAGCGATGTTTATATATTTAGATGTGGAAGTAAAGCGTTTCAATGCACTTAGAATGGTGTGGGGATTGCTAAAAGTTCTTTCATATGATACATTTACTAATCCTGAAAATGGATTCATCTTTGAGGGTGGTGAATGTGAGTTTGGTGTTGATGTCCTTGTTGCTCCACCCCTTACTAATTGGGAAATTCTCTCTTTTGATGAGAAACTCTCTCCTCCCAAATTCTCTTGGAATCTTAAGAATTTTTCTGAGTTGAAAGAGGATGTTTACACATCAAACAAATATCCCATGGGAGGAAAGGAATGGTGAGAAGTATAAATAATTTTGCTAAATTTTGTTTATGGACTAACAAGTATGTATACACATGTATTTGAATGTTAACAAGTCCATACTTAATGTTTTGTAGGGTTCTAAAGCTGTATCCAAAGGGAAACTCTAGAGCAGATGGCAAATATTTATCCCTATATGTGCATTTAGCTGATAGTGAAACACTAAAATCAGATGAGAAGAATTTCAAGCAAGGACATGTGCGAGTTCTTAACCCACTTGGATCTAATCACGTCGAAGTACAATGTATTTTCTAAAAAAATAAGTCTTCTTATATATACGGAGATATTCATTTGAAATTGTCTTTCTCACTAACCATGTTTTGCATTTTACTTTCTTGCAGCGAGCTGCTGGTACAAGGAATCAAGCAGGGGTTGGGGTTGGGATCACTTTCTGTCTATAGCTAATCTTCGGAAGACTTACTTGGACAAAGAAGATGCGTTGAATGTTGAAATCGAATTCAAAGTTGTTTCTGCAACCAAGTATTCTCCCATTATCTAACCTCTACTTTTTATTTTTAGAATATCAGTCATCTACCATTCTTCTACTATAGTACTACGACACAATGCTATATGTCCTGGACCAGTTTGTTATAATTTGAGTTCTCTAGTTTTCCATAAATTTGCTTTTATAAGAAAATATGTTATATATTTTGTTTGAGTTTTTACTAGAAGGACCTTTGTTGCTTCCATAATGATATACTCTAAACGTTTTGATTATACGTAAATAATCTCTTCTTTTATAATTTCTCCAGTTAAGCCACTCAAGTAGCACACTGTTTAATCTTTCAAACTGGACATGAATATTAGGAGAATTTTATACAATATTTGGCAACAGAATGCATTATTTGCCATCTACGAAGTAAACTTTTATATAATTAATAATGTAGTAATATTTTTATTCATGATCATAATTTTTTTCTCGCATGTTTTACGTTTTTTAATATTAAAGGTTAATATCACAAAATTTATGAAAATCTTCTTAGAGAAAAAATGGGTTATTTACAACTGATGAAATCTGGTGTAAAGTTATCTATAAAAGATATGTACTTTACCAACAAATTAAAAATCTTCTCCAAGAAATGAAATACTTATGCCAAATAATCTGATGCGTTTACAAGTATTTAGACGTAAATCTCTCTTTATTTTCCTCTCCCCCTATAAAATGTATTTTGTTTTTTTTGTTAAGCGATAATTTTTATAAAACCCTAATAGTTTATCTTGACACCCCAAGAATCCTATTTATACATTAATCAATCATAGTTTTAACTTTTAAGACTTGCATTGTGTTGGGTAGAATAAGATGGGTGCATCATGCTCAGCACCAGTTTCTTCTACTATCAAGAAAAACTGGAGAGATCATCCTCCTTCTTCTTATTCTCTCAAGATTCACAACTTCTCCCAACTTGAGAAAACTACTTCCTTCTCTGGTCATAAATACCAATCTCGTCTTTTCTCCTCTGGTGATATAACTGGTATGGATAATTGTATTTTCAGGGTTTAGCATTAATCATTATATCTTATATAGCCAATGCAATATGTTGTTTTAAAAAAAAAACAGGAGATTGATCATATATCCGAAAGGGAACGTAAAGGACAATGGAAGTGGATTTATTTCGATGTACGTGGAATTAGACAGCTCAAGCTTGATGGAATCCAAACCACCAACTGAAGTGTTTGCGGAACTCCGCTTCTTTGTCTACAACAAGAAACAAAACAAGTACTTTACTAAAGGTGAAGTATACATCTCATGCTTCTCTTTCTATAAATTCACATTTAAAATCAGTAATGGATGTATCTTATATATCTTTCAGATGTTGAAATAAAGCGGTTCGATGCACTTAAAATGGTGTGGGGATTGCCAAAAGTTTTTCCATATGAAACATTCATTAACCGCAAAATGGATACCTATTCGAGGGTAATGAATGTGAGTTTGGTGTTGATGTCATTGTTGCTCCACCTCTTACCAATTGGGAAATCCTCTCTTTTCATGATGAGAAACTCTCTTATCCCAAGGTCACTTGGAGTGTTAAGAACTTTTCTCAGTGGAAAGAAAATGAGTGTTCCAAACCAAACAGATTTTCAATAGGAGGAAGGGAATGGTGAGTATCTATATAAAAATCGTTAACAAAAATGTATCTCTATAGACATGTGTGTATGAATGTTCGTAATTTTATCTTTTGTAGGGTTCTAAAGCTGTTTCCGAAGGGCAACTCTAGAGCAAAAGGCAAATATTTATCCGTGTTTCTTTATTTAGCTGATAATGAAACACTAAAACCAGATGAGAAGATTTTCACGCAAGTAGTTGTGCGAATTCTAAACCCGCTTGGATCCAATCACGTGGCAAGCCGATGTAATTACTAAAAGACAGTTGCATTATTATCTTATTACTTTTTATAATCTTTCGATATACAAACTGAGATATTAATTACTCTCATTATAACTGTTTCACATTTTTTGTTCTTGCAGTGAACTACTGGCACAAGGGATCAAACTTTGGTTACGGTTGGTGTAAATTTCTTTCCTTAGATAAAATTCGGAAGACTTACTTGGACAAAGAAGACACGTTGATGATTGAGGCCGAATTTGAAGTTGTTTCCGCGACCAAATTCTCTACCATTATCTAAACTCTTTTTTGTTTTGTTTACTTATTAATTTACTTCTACATGAGTAGAATAGGAACCAGTAGATTACTAAGACACAATGCTATGTCTTGGAC
>Ga0041059_1001589_pt1 | contig 17854 bp, 16 predicted proteins | sample AraColnosormetaG_FD_56232 | JGI IMG/M metagenome (GOLD analysis project Ga0041059, IMG submission 56232) | Arabidopsis roots microbial communities from North Carolina, USA - Col MF nosort | ecosystem: Host-associated > Plants > Roots > Unclassified | place: USA: North Carolina | collected...
TATAAACGCCAATTTCATTAACAAAAAAAAAAAACAAAAAAAAACTGTCCACATGAACACAAGTAAGAACCAACAACAGCTTCTTCAAAATGCTTATTGCAATCTCCACTTATACGTTATCTAAACCATCACTCTGCAATTCATCTTTGTTCCTTGCAGGAACCAATCTTTCCGTTCCTAGTCTCTCCTCTAGAGCTCTTGCCCCTCTTTCTCTGCAACAACAACATCTTTTGTGTTATAACAAGTTTTTTGCCTTTCTAGTTTTCTCACTCGTAAGACTAACTCTTACATTTTGATTAAAACTGATGACGAGCCATTACTATTTATTCTTAGAATCAAGTGAACAGGATCATTCATTATCTCTTGCATCAACTAGATCTTAAATTATGTTTCAACAGTGTCAAGCCAATAAAAAACGGTGTATACTAATTTTTGAAGACATGAACTGCATTAACCCCTAAAGAGCAGGGAATTTAGTAAGATCGTTGCATCTAAACTACCATTGAAGATTTGAAGTGGAACAGGAAAGAGAGAAAAAGGAAAAGAAAATAATTTTTTACCTCCTCCTGGATGCTTCAGCAGAATCAGAACCTGGCAATGGTGCACCACTGGTAGAATAATCATGGTCTTCACTGGTGGCATTTGATCTTCCACAAAGCATCCGGTGAAAGATTAAGGCAATGGGGTCAATTACTGGCCTGCATTTTATTTTGAAAAACAAAATTACCAACAACATATGAGGCAAGAATTGATTTGTGGGCAAACTCGAAAGTACAGTAAAAAGGGAGAAATGTCGTTCACCTGAGAAGTTCAGGAAAGAAAGTAGAGAAGGCAAAGTCATCACTTGGATCACCTCTGAGCTTTGTTTCTGGTCTCCTCTGTAGGTACCTGAGGTATAACCAGCCCATATATGTACCAAATATCAAAGTGGGAAGATATGCTGCTGAATCTAGTGTGAAGAAGCTTGAGGCTATTGACAAAATTAGCATAATTGAGGGCAACCACTGCACACATAAACCAGAAGTAAGAATAGGATGTGAGAACTTCGATTAAAAAAAGTTAAAGTGAGAAAATGTCAAAGCTCTATCATTTCTTACTAGAAAGCAAAACATTACCTTTGCTTTTATCTTTAACAGCAATATCTCCTGGTCAGGTATTATCTGCTTTATCCCTACAAGAAGGCCTGCCAAGACACCATGAAAACCAGCAAAGGGCATATATCTAGCCAGGAGAAAACAAAGAACACGTTATTATAGAGTGGATAATAATGAAATATAACAAAGTAGAGAGGATTTATCATATTCAGTGGTAAATATTAAACTTAACGAGCAGGGAAGCAAAAGAATCACAAGGATTTCAACGAAATTTTCATAATGGGGACATCCCCCTTCATACTTAAGTAAGAGAAGGAAAATAAACAAGCAGTAGACACTTGGTATGTGTAAGGTGGTAGGTTACTTACAGGTAAACTTCCAGCCTCGTTATGTAGTATAAGGCAATGGCTGTAACGAAAACACAGAGATACGTAAGGAAGTTCACCACAAAGATGAACTTAAGGAACTCCGTGGAACCCCAGACAGGTTCCAGGAACTTTCCCATAAAAAGGAGAGAAACGGTGCTGAAGACAACCTGCAACATTGCAAACAGTCACTCGTGAATTCAAGTACTATAGATGAAAAGTCTGGATTGGATAGGAACAAGTTGAACTAGAGGAAAAACATAGAAACATACCCCATATACTGAGAGTTCAAAATAGCCGCTTGTTATCAGATTCCAGGCAAAAGGAATAGTCCTATAATGAAGCGAGTTCAGAATTGTAACAAGTCAGAACTATCATGGTAATAATAGTTCTAGCCTAAAGTAGATATTAGAGAATGACAATGTGCAAGTAGCATCACAATAGTTTCAATGTAATTCGAAGACCAATCACGTAATTTACCAAGCGAGCATCAAATTTCGCATCCTAAGTAATTTAACAGCATATAGAACCCATAATTTCCTCAAAACCGTGAATTAGCAATTAGTTTAGCGCAGAGATCACACAGAATCGAAGCAAATGTGGGAGCACAACAAAATCCATCCAGTAGCAAAATCGTAAACCCAAGTGTTGACAGAAGATTAAAAAAGGAGATGAGACGAGACGAAGTACCTCGCCGGAATCAGAGCAAGGTATGGGACGGTAGCGGGAATGAACTGAACCACGAGGTGTCCCACCACAAGTACCAGGGCAAGTCCTTTGCAGAGCTTAGTGAAATTGGTGAACATACTCGTTCCCTGAAACAATGTAAGACGAAGATGATTCGTAAGATCAGAGACGACGGTTTCCAAATTCAAAACTAATGAAACGTAAAAGATCTCAGGCCAATTTCGTAGATCTGCTATAATATCCGTACCGGAGAACTCATGTCTCCAGACTTGAGCAAGAGTGTAACAACAAATCTGAGATCCTGACGATAGATCTCGTCGACGCAGCTCAAACCGGAGATTATTTTCTCCTTTCTTCCGCAATTGGAATTCGATACTCATATATAAATTATAGTTTAATGTAACAAGTAACAACAACAACAAACAAAAAATAACACGGTAATTATTTTTAACGAAAAAGTTATTATCCACTTAATTATCATAAATTCTTATGTATTTTGACCCCAAAAAAACACTTACGTATTAAAAACAATTAATTATGTGTTATTTACGAGACGATTATACCCCCATATGGGTTTTTGGGCTCTGATGGAACTTGGAAGTGATGAAGGGTGTTTCGGTAATACCAATCTATCTGTCAATGCAGAGAGTTGATGATATATTGATTGCTTTTCTTTGTATTTGATCTTCCGGTAGAGGAAACTAGGATTGGTTCTGAAGAATCATCAAATCAAATCATGGTGTTGTTTTTTTACAGAGGTTTTGTTTGAGGTGGAACAACAAGAAAGTAGCAGCATCTTTTCTTCACTATAAATTTAGAAATAAATCTTTTAAAGAAAAAAAAAAAGAAGAGGGATGAAGAAGAAAGTATCATCATTGAGTGAGAGGAAGACATTCAAGCTGGATCTCAAGAACACCTCTTTCAACATTTTGTAGCCTAAGTGAAATGTCTTGTTTCACTTTCCCGTCTTCAAGTAAGATTATGCCATCACTCACCAATGTGTTCTCTTTGCTCGCCACCCAACTTCCCAGCTGCATCGGTTCCTTTATGCTCGATGTCTCGTATGCTTTTGCTGCACTCACCAATGGTTGTATGTCTATCTCTGCCTCTCCCATGAAATCATCTGTCGAGAATGTATCCTTGTCGTACACTAGCTGCAAAAAATTTACATATCAAGCTCGGTTCAGTAGTAGTGTTTATCCGAGTTTGGAAAAGCTCTCTGTTCTTACCACTTTGAGAGGAGGCATGGGCTCGGGTATCGAAAGCATTAGCGTCTCATTCCACACAGGATTCAAGTTGTTCTTTATCACCCGTGTTTTTACCGACTACAACAAACAAACATTGAAAAAGACCGAGGTTAACTTCAAATCATACAAGTCTAGAGAGATTTGGTAGAGAGCTCACTTGTTGGCCAAGAGCAAGGATAACATAAGGATCGCTGGTCATCACGTCTCGAACCGCAAGGTTGGTTCCTTTTACCACGTTAACCTTAATCAACCCCACAAACTCAACCATACCTGCCTATAAAACACCCACAAAAATTAACTAACGTTGGCAACAGTAACTACCCAAACATGTATGTATGTATGTATAGTGATTGTTACCATGGAATTGCTCTTCTTTGGTCCTTTGTGATCAGATTCTCTTCTTCCCCAGCTATTCCTAAATGCATGACCAATACGGTTTTTTGTAGAACGGTGGCTTGCAGAACATAAAGACGGTGGTGAAGTGTTTGTTCTGCTAGGCTGCTGATAAGTGCACAAAGCACCATCCTTTGGATCCATAAACTGGTGCTGCTCATATTTTTTTCTGAAAGATTTAAAGATTTAGGGACAAGATGATTATACATACAATACCATTATAACAAATTGTTAAGTAAAAAATGTCACCTAATGAAATCATTTCGTTCCTCATTAGTAGAATCTGGTTTTGGTTTCTTTGACTGGTCGATGTTGCAAGCTTCGAATCTTTCGTTCACTGCCGTGTTTCCACCGTAACCTACAAGCATGTCAACCTGATCATCTGTCCACTCGTCTAGCTTTACTGATAGAACCTGCGATCATCATTCAATCAAATTTATCGATAAAAGACTCTAGAAACACACAGAAGCAGAGAAAAATCAAGATTGTCTATGAAAAGAAAGTACCTTTGATATATGAACTCCAAGACTTCTGTGTACACCAGAACACTTAATGCAGATAAATACACCAAGACTCAACGATCTAAAACGAAATGAAATGAATCAATCCAGTTCATCAAAAGAAATGTACAAACAACACAGAAGTATTAATCAACTTACACCCATTTTGGTTCAGGAGAGCCACAGTCAGCACAATATTTATTCCCAGGTTGCTTCAGCAACTTCTCCAACCGATCTCTGGGATCTAAAACAAAACAAACAGGACATGAGATTGTCTCCAACTAACACTTAAAACATATCTTAAGAATGTTTATCTCCATCATTAAGTAATAATTACCAGAAGAAGATGTTTGCAAATCTTCAACCCTAAGAGGAGTCCATTTGGGTGTCTCAGAACATAAAAGTTCATATAAGCAAGCATGCGACCCTATAAAACAAAAAGGCAAAAATTTGAAACCTTTACAAGTTTAAAAACTTGGTGGATAATAATTATTAAAGGATTGTGTAGGATTTTACCTGAAACTTCAACAGGATCAACATTTTCTTGGCCGAGAGACATTTCGAAGCAGAGCCGAGACAAGAAAGAACACGCGAATGTTCAGAAAAGCCGTGACCATTCAAACAAGACTTTCCCAAAATCAAAACAACATCCCCTCACGAGCCATAGCATTTTCAAACAACAAGAGTCTGAATCAACAACACAAGATAAAAACAATAACTTGATTTGCACCAGACAATTACACAAAGACCAAGAAATAGTTTTTCAGGGATTCCTTGAGAAAAATACCGTAAACAAGGGACGATTATGGAAAATTCAAACCCATCAAAGCCTCCTTCCAAATTCAATTTCTTGGAAGAACCTAAAAACTCTAGAGATGAGTTGAATTTTATTTTTTTCTGAGAAGAGGGAAAAAAATTAATGTTGGATATAACTACGGCGGATTGGTAAAAACCTAAAACGTTGAAAAATAAAACAGAATTACGAAAAGATTTTGGAAGAAAATTGTCTGAAAAATTGCATCATCCTGCAGACAAGAAGATGGAGAAGCCTATGATTAGTTGTGTTTTTTGTTTTTTTTTTATTTGTCGGCCAAAGAGAGAAACAAAACAAAAAAGTGGATTTTCGATTTTGTGATTTTCAATTTCGTGCAAATATTGTAGTTGACACGTCATTAAAACAATTATCACAACATTTAATTACTTCTTTTTTTTACAAAAACAGCCTTATAAAAATCTCTTAATTTAGAAACTAAAGTTGTGATTGGCTGTACAAATAAATCAATAAAATGCATTAGGTTGTGTTTGGTTTTACCATTATTAAATATTGACGTTATTTTAAAGAGTTTTTACTTTTGGATTTGGCTCATAGAAGTAGTTGCCTCATCATTGTCATTCTTTGAATTATTATATAGTTGGTGCCTAATCTAACAAAGAACTAACTTAATTTTTAATACAGAAAAAGAACCTGAGAAAGTCGCATAGCTTTTCATTATCAACAATCATGCCCCATCTTAGGTGTTCGACAATATTAAACACAGAAAACCCCATAGATGATACCAAAACACATTCCAATATATGATATAACAAACTAGTATAAGACAAGATTTTCATTTACAACTTTTACACATTGACAACAACAAAAAACAGAGCAAATTAGGACAAATATATACTTGTACCTTCTCATTCATAATTTATACCGAATCCTGAGGTAGTCCCAGTAATAGTTTAGCATATGATCATTAGGCTTCACGCGATCCCAATTCCCGTTACAGAATATCGCATACGCATCCGCTGCATACTTTCCAACGCCATGCAGTTGAGTGACATGAGTCCAGCTCTCTTGAAGATACTCTAGAGACAACCGTTGAATCATTTTGGTTCTCTTCTTTTGTAATCCAAGAGGTTTTATTAGATTCTCTATCTCCTCTTCTTTAACTTCTGTTGCAGTCTTTGCATCAGTACACAATCCAAACAAGTCTGATATCACTCCCCGCGTCTGCAATCACCTTTTAAAATAAATTTACAAAGCCTTTTCTTCTACCATATTCAACAAGACCAAGCAATTCAAATCATTGATAATCAATTACTTATCAAACCAAAAACTGCAGCTACTTCTTCTGCAACAGTTAAAATTGAAAGATTCAAGCGCACAGAGGTCTAACTTCTTACTTCCTAACAAATTTTGGACTTCCCTCAAGAATGATTTTCGAGTACTAATTCCTGTAACTAACTGAGAAAATATGCAACAAGCAATGGCAACACTAAACACATCCACTTAAACTAATTGGTCTCAAATGCTAATTACTTATGTTCACCAAAGATATGGAATAAAAAGAGATAGAAATGAGGAAAAACCTGTGCACCAGATGTTTTGTTGAGAAGCATACATATGACCAGCACCCGCCATGGATCATGCCAATGATCTTCTTGAAGCAGATTACATGGAGATCGTGGAGGCACCCATGTGTTATCCGGCGTTTTTCGCAGGTATACATCATCGGTCTTTTGAGAAAGCGAGAGTACAGGGCTCACAATAGGAGTTTTCCTCACATTTCTTGATTTCTCCTTTTGTGATTCATTGACTTGGATTCCATCAGCATGGAAATATCTTGAAACTTTCACAACCTTAAAATAGTTACGCAAACCTTTAGGAGCTTGGTTTGGCTGTTCTGAAACAGTTGATTCCTGGAAATATGGCGAAACTCTTCTGACTTTAACTTGACGTTTGCTGCTTCCTTTCCGATAATTTCTTCCACTTTGAGAAGAAGAAACAATGTCAGAATCACACTGTGAAATAGTTGATGCCTGGAAGTATGGAGAAACTCGTGGGACTTTAGCTTGAACTTTGCTGCATCCTTCTTTGGAACAAACACTATCAGAATCACACCCTTCTTTGGACTGTTGTGAAACAGTAGATCCCTGAAAGTATGGAGAAACTCTTCTTACTTCAACATGAAATTCACTGCATTCTTGCCTTTCAATATGTGAATCAGAAACACTATCATCATCATCATCAGCAATTTGAGGAGAAACAAGATTACTCGTTGTTATACTTCCAAAGTCATCCCTTTTCCTCCTCCTCACACCTTTATAAACAAACCCAGAGAACAAATCATCCAAGCTATTGCTATTATCCTTCTCTAGGGAACAACCATCATCATGACATTGAAGAACCAAATTTGTGGAACCATCATCAACTAAACCCAAATCACGATTTTTTTCATCATCCTCCTTAAATAAAGCAAACGAGCGATTCTCATCACTTACCTCGATAAAATCGGAGTCGGGTCTCCGACGAGTCATCATCACTGAACTATCATCGTCCCTACCAAGTCGCCGATCTTTCCTTCGCTTATACTTATAAATTATGGGAGGAACCATCTCAATTTATACACAGAGAATCTCCTCAAACTCTTAAGGAACTGAAACAGAGAATCCAATCTCTTCTTCGCCGATACTTTTGTGAGTTTGTCGATAAATTATATCCCTTTTTGCCGTCAGTGTGTAAATTTAGACTCTTTTTGTGTCAATTACGTTTTTGTTTTACGAATTAAATTGTGGCAAAAATCTAAAAAATTATGGTTTTTTTTTTTTTANTTATAAAAAGCTTTTGAGAAAGAAAAAAAATTAGGGTTGGGAAACGCAGTCTTCATAGCTTCTCTCGCTTGTGTTTTCCTCGTTAAGACCAATCTTGCATTGCGGTTTCGTTACCAAAGGTAAATCCTTATCATGTTTTAGACTCGGAATAGAAATTACTACTTATCATGTTTTAGGTAACAGAGTCCAATCTTTGTTGTTGATGATCATACACATTCTATTCTTGATTTTAGTATTTGGTTTGTTTTCTGAATGCTTTTCTTGGCAGTAAATCATGGCTGATGAAAGTAATGAGAACAAGAAAGAAGTGAAGGATGATGAGCAAGAAGTAAGTTTGGCTTTTGACATTTTGTTTTTGTCTACAAGGACTCCTTGATTAATTCCCTAAATTAAGACAATAGATTTTGTTTCCTTTTTCGTTTGGTTTGATTGTTGTTGTTGCCCTTTTACATCAGCTATCCTTTGACCCAACCAAAAATGAAAACCAAGTAAACAGTTGTACTTCAGGATCTTGTATTAAGCATGCATAGTTGGTAGATGATTCTCTTTGGTTACTAGAACGTGCGACTTATATAAATATTGCTTTGGAGCATTCTTTCCTTAAGTCAATGCATACTTCTTCCTGCTTGTTTTTTTTCTTTTTCTGATGGGAATTATATGTACAGATTCTTCGTAGGGTCTTTAATATCCTGCGTGAAAATAGTCCGGAGCTTGTTGGAATTTGGCTTCTTACAATTATATGGCCACCACAAGTTCTTCGTGAAGAGACAGCGAAAGGCACAAAGAAGACAGTCTTTGTCAACTTTATGGACTATTGCAAGACGTATGAAGAAATTACCATATCTCTGCCCCTTCAAACTTTTTTACTTTTACTTTTGGAACCATTGTTACTAGAACGTAGTGAGTTTTCATGTTTGTATTTGGAACTAAAACTTTTTCAGGATGCATCGAAACCCTGATCATGTTATGGCGTTCTTGCTTGCTGAGCTGGGTACTAGGGGTAAACTTGATGATCAGCAAAGGTTGGTTGTTAGGGGGAGATTTACACAGAGGGACTTTGAATCGTTATTACGAGGATATATCCGTAAGTAACATTTCCTCTCAAGATTAGGATTCAACTAAACATCCTTCTGTTGATTTCTTAAAGTGATTTCTCTAATTGCTGTTAATTTCAGTTGACTACGTCATGTGCATTCCTTGCAAGAGCACAGAGGCAATTCTTTCAAAGGAGAATCGTCTCTTCTTTTTGAGATGTGGAAAGGTAAAACTCTACCCAATTAGCTTCTCTTGCCTTGGACAAGTTTTTATTTTTTGCTTTCTGCGTGATTGAATAGGAAAGCTGCTTAAGAAAATTCTCTTCTCTTGATACTTAACAAGCCAATGCCTATCTTTGATGATTGCTGTTTCTTTTACCTAGTCAGGAATTTGCCAACATTAGTGTCTGATATTACGTAGTTAAGAGTGATACAAAACTCATTCGGAGGCTTACTATATTGCATCATCTTGATGTGATGCTGATATCTTTGCCTACGTACTGCATGATAAAAGCTAATTTGGTTGAGCAAGTAAATGAGTAATTACTGTCTGAATACTAGTATTTAAGAAGTATCCAATTTTGTTTTGCTATTCTGCAAATATGAACGTATGGGGTTTGTTTTGACAGTGTGGATCAGGACGACCTGTGGCGCCAATCAAAATCAATTTTGGTCGCAGGTAGCTCAAGTGATTGATATATTGGTAGCTCAAGTGAGTAGAGAGTAGTCGTCTTTTCTTGAGATGTCTAATTACTAAAGAACATGTTTTGGAGTTGTGAGGTCATGCTTTTCTTCTTCTCCTTCTTATTCTGCTAACTTGCTAATGCTTTGACTTGACTTGGATTTTGCCGGCACATTTATTTTTGAGCAATTAGCTTCCCTTTGAATAAACATATGTTTTTCCAATAACTAACCTTCTCTAAATTTTCTTTACACCATATAACATTCATTTAATTCGATAAACAACATTCTTAAAAGAATATGACCCTTTTATTATTTATAATGTAAATTACCATAAACCAAAATCTATATCAAAGTAACTAACACATTAAAATATTAGTGTAAATTTTTTAAATAATTGTTGGTTTCCAAATGAAATTAAAATGTCTATTTTGCTAAACTTATAACAAAAAATAATAGTGCCGGCTTAGTTGGGTTAAGATCCGGTGGAGTCGGGTGGGTAAATTAGTAAATTGGGTAAAGCTGTAAGTAAACCAATGACGTCTTTCCAGAAATTTGGTTCGAATCGGTTAGGCCGGTTAAGGAACAGGTCGGTGTTGTGGCTCGACCTTGTAGCGAAAGGCAAAATCAATCCATTGCGTAAGCAAAAACTTCAAAGTTAAAAACCTTAAAAGCGGCGAGGGCAACCGTAAAAAACTATTCTCCGACACAAGAAACGAATTGTCTCTAAAAAGAAGAAGATGGCGAAAAATAGCTGTTTGGCCAAAATCACTGCCGGAGTTGCCGTTGGCGGCGCTCTTGGCGGCGCAGTAGGTACGCTTTCGATTTCCTTTACATTCTGGAAAAAAAAAACCTAAACCCTAGAATTACAATCTAATCGCCTTTTAAATGTATCCGATTTTGGGAATTTGGGCACGGGTTTTGGTTATGGAGATGATATTAAGACTTGTTTTTGTTGTGTTCAGGTGCTGTCTATGGAACTTACGAGGCGATTAGAGTCAAGGTAAGCTTATTCTGAGTCATCTTGTAAAATGAAAATCTTTCTTGTTGAAAACATATATATACACTCACTCTTGGATATGGCTTGTTATCATTGCTCTTGTGAAACGCTGAAGTTATGATAGCTCTTGTTGTGTTGGTATTTGTGAGTTGGAGAGGATGATCAATTTGATGTTTTAGCGCTTTAAGTTAGATAAGAAAGACATCTAGAGTAGAAATTGCTCTTACGCGTATTGTGAAAACAATCTCAATAGATATCTATGTCAAGATCACTAGTTGATGATCATATGTTCCTTTCATTTTCTTCAGGTTCCGGGGCTTCATAAGGTTAGATTCATTGGGCAAACTACCCTCAGCAGCGCAGCAATTTTCGGGCTTTTTCTAGGTGCGGGCAGTTTGATTCACTGTGGAAAAGGCTACTGATTCCCTTACATTGGTTTAGCTCTACAAGCTTTAAGTTTGTATCTCTCTTAGTCTCTTGGTGAAAGATTGGATTCTTTTTTTTTCGAGTGGTATTGAGCTTTTTGTTGAAATAACTATTGGATGAATCGTTTTTATACGTTTCTGCTACTCTTTGTGTGAATTTTTCGTCTCTCTTGGGTATGGTCAGAAAGCTTCTTATTCTTTTTTGCCTAAGATAATCTTGTCAATGAAAATGTCATGTTACAAGGAGGTTTAGTTTCAAGATAAAGCATAGAAAGTGAGTATGCAGATCATATTATACTTGCATTAAAGATTAGTTTTGTTTGTCTTAAACCATATGTGCAAAAAAGAAGAAGTTCTAAATAGTGGTGTTGGATTGATTGCACATACACTCAGGAACAGGGTACTTTGTAACATCTCTTCCAGCTTTGCTAATCCTTAGTTCTGGCTGTCCTAGAGATTGTCTGTGTAATTTCTTTATCATCTTCTCAAACTCTGTTTCAGTCAATGATGAGTTCACAAAGTATGGTAGCATATGTCTTTTGTTTGGCGTTATAATCTTCTTGTGTCCTTCATAAGCCCTGTGCCCCTGAAAGTTTAATTTTATGGCATCTCTTAGTAACCAACCTTAAGAATGTGTAAATGCACACCAGAGGTTGACCTTTGATACAACTGAGACCTAAGAATGTGTACCTGAATTGCGTGGCCCATGTTCCCTCCATGAGATGCCATAAACACATCACTCTCCTTACACACTATATAGTCGATTGCTGCCATTATCGAAGCTCGTTTTGCGAAAGGTTTGAGTTCAAGAGGCAACGCAATATCGTACTTGTTGTAGAGATGTGGGAATTCACTTGTTAACGGTTTCAAAGCTTCCTTTCCACCGAGCGGTTCCCCTCCCGCCCAATAGATCCTCGCATCTCTTGGTGCTCCAAGAGCTCTAAGCAGCCTGAATTCAAAAAAGTAAAAATGAGAACCGATGTCTCTCTCAACACACAACACCTTGTAAGAAAAACCGGTAGCTCACTCATTTACCTTGTTACTTCCTTGGCATTTAACGGACAGAGACCCGCGAGTTTTCTCTCGTTAGATGTCATACTAGATTTGGCTGTTAAGAGCTCAGGCCGCTTAATCCTTTCAATGTTCACAATCTCATCATACTTTGAGCTCAAACCAGAAAGGCAGCCTGTTCTCACCCACACATCTTTCTCCATCCGAAGATGCAACGCAATGTAAGGCCCTTTGCTCCTCATCCTCTCTGCAAGCTTCGTCCCCATTTCCATAACTCGTGGCGAAAACTTTAGAGCTTCAAATGCTACCTGCAACACATTTTCTAGTCAAATGATAAAAACAAAAACGAACACGTTTAGCTTCCGAGTTAGAAACATATATACCTTACAACGGAGCTTCTGGAGATCAGAGGGTAAGTCTTTAGACAATCTTGAATCCAATCTCCTTAAAAGCAGAACACCTTCCCTATTGAACTGCAGGATACAACAAAGACCATTGAACATTCTTTCTCATATGTTGTTCATCACAAATTGCTTCAAGGGATATTGTATGATCTTACACGCTTTGGATAGTGCGAACGGATCCATTGAGGGGAGGCATTAAAGGGCATACTACCATCTTCCGATGGTCTAGTCATTACTTTACTTGCGGGAAGCAACGAAACAATCTTCACATCATTTGCTAAAACACTCTTGAATTGCTCTAAATCAAATATATCTGAAAACTCGCTGCAAATAAAAACATGTTGAACACAAAAAACCATGAACATTTTTGATGATCCATTACTCTCTAAAATTCTGCTCTAAGAAATCAAAAATACCTCTCGTCACCCCAAATGAGATTGATTTGCAATATTGGGACAACAAGAACAGCACCTAGAATCCTCGCAATCACAACTGCATCAACAATCTGAATCTTCTGCTGATTCAACCCACCAGAGACAACCACCATCAGATACTTTCTCCTCTCTACAAGAATCTTCTTACTCTCTCTTCTGTATTCAATGCTGAAATCTAAGCAAGGCTTGTAACCTAATCCATCAGGCTGTTTCCAGAAGTCATAATTCTTATCATCATGTCCATTTCCATTAGGGATGATCAAATGTGATTGGTGACCACCAAAGGTTTCATTTTTCTCCACTCCCATATCTAAAGATCGATCCTTTGCGTTTGAAATCTCAACTTGAGTAGTGCTTGATCGGATATACGCAAAACCCATATGGGATTTGGGCGAGCCATTAGAATCTGAACTCTGAAGTTGACTTTCGTGATCGCCAGAACCGAAATGAGAAAGACAAAGACCGAGTCTTAATGATATCCCCAAAATAGAAAGTAAGAAGAGAGAGAAAGCCCAGAGCTTTGGGTTTCTGAGATTGAAGAAGAACTTGCTTGTGTTCTTCTTTGAAGATTTATTATCGAGAAATTTGTGTAAAGATGATGATGAAACTGAGTTTATGATCTGAGCTGGGACTGAAATGTAGCTAACTCTGTTCTTCTTATTACTGTTTTTGTTCTTCCATGTTCCCATCACAACTTTTAAACAGACGAAATGAGAGATTTTGGAGACAATTAGTTACGGCGGGAAGTGGAACACAGAAGGATCATTATGTTACAAAACAGAGACTGTGTTGTGTAGTTTCGTTTCCAAGAAAGATTCTCATGTTATTTTAAAATTTGGTGGTATTATTCAATAATTGAAAATTAGTTGGAGAATATCTGTATTTTTGGTATTTTTTATGGGTCAATTTCAAAAAATGCACCCAACAAGGCAACAACACACACGCAACAACTTTTTAAATATATCAAAAATTATAGACCAATATTATTTGGAGAGAGACAAATTATTATAATATAGTTTATCAGATGAGACGACCTTGTTAATGAAGTTCCTTACATTGATTAGTATGTTAACAAAACAAGACGGCCCAAGATATATGAAATGTCACTGGCCCAATATGGAGCTGATTGTGGTCCAGTAGTAGAAAAGTCGTTAATTTTTAGAGATATCGGTTTGAATATTATTATCCTCTAATTAATATAGTCGCTTTATTCATCTTGTATCTTACCGGCGACACTACTTAATCCCACCTTAGAGAGCTGGTTTCGTCCCCTTGGTGGGAATGCATATTTTGTTTTTTTAATTTCTCATAAGTAAAACGAACAAGATCATATATCTAGACGTAGATGAATCCAATAGTGTTTGGTACGTAATTAAACTTTGCATATGGTTCGAGTAACAAAAACATATATGCATATTGTATAGTTTGAACGATTTGGGAGGGATAAACAAAGGTTAGAGTTAGAGACTCAAAGTTTATCAAGGTTAGTGGAGTCGTGGACTCACGTATCTTTGAAGCAAAACTGATAATAAAATCAATTATGGGATACCATATACATTGTTCTCAAACCATAGAATAATATGTATATTACAATTAATCGTAGAAAAATGTACCTGTCTTTATCATATGAACATCACATTAGATACATATGCTATATGTCACTTCAGCACGTTTTATTACCGACGAATTGTGGAATTTGAAATTTAAAATTTAATAAATCCAGTGTTAATAATTATTTTACATCGTCTCTTTCTCTCTCTATCTTGCAATTTAAATCTGATATGAACATCAAGAAATTGCTTTATTTAACACATCGTTTATGAAATTACACATTTGTCCTTAGAAATGACAGAGCCAATCAATACAAACAAAGTTCAGGGCTATAATAGTCATTTAACGAAAAGTAAGGAGAAATTCATAATCTTGCTGCCATAACAATGATTCAAAGTTAAACCTGCGTCACTAATGACTCTCTTACTTATCCAATCTCTACGTAGTTGTAAATAGTAACGTTTCAAAATCACAATCTTTCATTAATATTATAAAATAACCCCATAAAAATTAAAAGCTCTCAATCCAACCCCAGCTCTATCTAAAGTTAGGGATAAACTCTCCCATTTCCTCAACAATCAAAATCTCTATCTCCTCCAAATTCCAACTCTCATAATTTCTCTTCTTCGACAACCGAGAGACGCGGAGATTCAATTCAACGCTCCTCTGGAATTTTTTGCATTTCTTTCAGTTATAATTATTTTCCTTTTTCTTTTCTTTCCTTATTTCTATTTATTTAAAGTTGTTTTAATTCTCCTTTTCCAACTTTAGTGCCATTTGTTCACGAGATAGAGAAATCATAAAAAAGAAATCATCTGTTCTTAGCTTCTTTTAGTTTCTGGAAATATCTCTTTTTTTAACAGAAGCTGTAATTTTTTTTTTGACTGCGTAGAGGAGAAGAAGATTAGAGGTGTTCAAAGGTGATAACGTTTGCAGAACGTGACCACAATTATAATATTGAAAGGTATCAGAAAACTTTGCTAAGATTTATTATAAACTCCTTTTTTATTTAAATTCAAGAGATATCAAACAACTACTTCATTTTTTTTTTTGTAGCAGCCGAGTACTCTTTTTTGACGGTGTCCGTGTTCGTGCTTGGTCTGAAATTGACGAAAAATATTCCGACAAGACAACAACAACAATTAGAGAGATTCAGACAAGGGATTTGAAATTCGGAGGATGTTTGGGATCCAAAGCAGACGTGATTTAACGATGGAGCTACAATCTCAGATTCCGATTCTCCGTCCAAGCATCCACGCAAGACGAGCCAACATCGTCGTTAAATTCCAGGACTTGTACGGGTTCACGGTGGAAGGAAATGTCGACGACGTTAATGTGTTGAACGAGGTTAGAGAGAAAGTCAGGAATCAAGGACGAGTTTGGTGGGCTCTTGAAGCTAGCAAAGGAGCTAATTGGTATCTTCAGCCGGAGATTCTCTTGATCGGTGACGGTATCGCTTTGAAAACTTCTCTCAAGCTCTCCACTTTGACTAATGCGATTACGTTGAAGAGATTGATTCGGAAAGGGATCCCTCCTGTGCTTAGACCTAAGGTTTGGTTTTCTCTTTCTGGTGCTGCTAAGAAGAAATCCACCGTCCCAGAGAGTTATTATAGTGATTTGACCAAAGCCGTCGAAGGGATGGTCACGCCGGCTACGAGGCAGATTGATCATGTGAGTTTGATTTATAATCCAAAGGCTCAATTTTTCCTTTTTGATTGGGTTTGATGTTCTTCACAAATCTTAGTATTTTCAGGGTTGAATTTCGTTGATCCTTTGTGTAAGGGTTGGTGTAGATCTGTTGTTGATCCTTGTGCTCTGTTTGCAACTAAGAGCCTACTTTTGAAAACCCTTTCTCTTATTCTACTGTGTTGTATGATGGTCATAGGAGGCTACTTCATAATGTTATGTGCTATGAATACTTGATTTCATCCCCTGGATCTTGAAATTGTGTCTCTGAGCAAGTAATTTGTGTGATTTAAGGAGCAATTTTAGCTTTTCATTGATTCTTTGTTTTAGGATTGTTCTAGATCCGTTCTTGAGTCTTGTGTTGAGGCAACTTATAGCAGAGCCTTTCGTCTGCTTTGATTGATGGTCATTCAAGATTTGTTGATTCCATTATCTTATACTGCAACTTCCTCGGATCTTCTCATCATTTGCCCTTGACATTGTGTGTCTATTCTTGCAGGATCTGCCACGTACTTTCCCAGGCCATCCATGGTTGGACACTCCAGAAGGTCATGCTGCTCTACGACGTGTGCTTGTTGGGTATTCCTTTCGTGATTCAGATGTTGGCTATTGTCAGGTACATGCCTGTCCTTTTTTCCCATCTCCATTTTCTCAATTTCAAATTAGTTTGTATCTTAATCAATGTCGTTTTTTGTTACAGGGTCTAAACTACGTTGCAGCGTTACTATTACTTGTCATGAAGACAGAAGAAGACGCATTCTGGATGCTAGCGGTCCTTTTGGAAAACGTATTAGTCCGTGATTGTTACACAACCAACTTATCTGGATGTCATGTTGAGCAGCGGGTTTTCAAAGATTTGCTTGCCCAAAAATGTTCTCGGTAAGTCTCTCTTTCTTCGTTGGTTCTTGTCGCTGAGCTTCACCAGCTTATCAATTTCTTGTTATGTTTTGTTGTTTTTGCAGAATAGCTACTCATCTTGAAGATATGGGCTTTGATGTTTCCCTTGTAGCCACTGAATGGTTTCTATGCCTCTTCTCTAAAAGCCTTCCTTCAGAGGTGTTTAGAAAAACAAACCCTTTTGTCCAATTATATGTCTTTTAAGATTACTTTTCTTATGTATACTGAGAACTTTGGTTTTGTTTGCAGACAACTCTAAGGGTGTGGGATGTACTTTTCTATGAAGGAGCGAAGGTTCTATTCCATGCAGCTTTAGCAATATTCAAGGTTCTTACTTCTCTTCCTCTGATCAGCCTTTTCCATAATTGTTCTTCTTGGATGAATCTCATCTCAAGGATCTCTCGTCATTTGCAGATGAAAGAGAACGAGCTGCTTATGACCCACCAGGTCGGCGATGTTATCAACATATTACAGAAAACTTCACACCAGCTTTTTGACCCGGATGAATTATTAACGGTAAGCCATGCCTGCCCTAGTCTGAAAACCGAGTTTATATATTCGAGTTTCGTAATCTTGACTATCGATCAACAAATGTTTTCAGGTGGCATTTGAGAAAATCGGATCAATGACTACCAACACGATATCAAAGCAGAGGAAGAAGCAGGAACCAGCAGTGATGGCAGAACTTGACCAGAGACTTCGGAGACTTAACTCTCTTAAAGAAAGTGGGAAGAGCACATAAATAAAAAAGAACTGTTGGGAGAAGATGAGCCAAAAAGTGCAAACGAGGGAGTCCAACAATGGTTTATTTATCCCTCTTGATGTTTTTTTTTTTTTTTCCTTTTTTT
>Ga0041059_1001590_pt1 | contig 17844 bp, 18 predicted proteins | sample AraColnosormetaG_FD_56232 | JGI IMG/M metagenome (GOLD analysis project Ga0041059, IMG submission 56232) | Arabidopsis roots microbial communities from North Carolina, USA - Col MF nosort | ecosystem: Host-associated > Plants > Roots > Unclassified | place: USA: North Carolina | collected...
TGTATTAAAAAAAAAAAAAAAAATCAGCAATTTATATTTATTAATGTTACAATTCTTATCTCTATATTTCAAAACACATTACAAAAATATTATAACTAGCCTGGCGCTGCTGCTTTCTAGCCGAAGAATGCATCGGGTAATCATGGGTACCTCTATTGGCTCTCGCTCCCTGTCAAAATTAAATCAACTTAAAACTTTAGATACCAACCATTAGGCATTAGCCAAGTTTAAATTAAATCATTATATTCAAATATAATTCTTGTATTCATATTTATAGGTGCGGCCCAACATTTTATATGCCCCTATGCAAACAAGATTTATACGGCCTTTAGTAAAATGCATAACAAATTACAATAACTTGGGCCCTTTTTTTTTCTTTTTTTTTGCATCTACTTTCAACTAAATCTTGGTTTTTCATTCGAACTATGTTTCATTACATTATATAAGTTCAATGTTGATGCATTCCATATTTCCATGGATCAAAATTTCATATGAAGAGAGATAGGAAACTCACAATTCATGTTCCAAAGAAGCAATCACATTAGGGGAATCCCTAAAATAAAGAGTTATTATCTCTACAATAAAGTTAGGGTTCGTGTCTTTCGCCAGAGCCTCAAGCTGAGTATACTGACGATCAAGGTACCCCTGCGTCATTATTTACTTTGAAAGATTAAACGAGATTCCTTAGAAAATTACATGTTTTTATAAAAACAAGTAATTCAAAATATAAATCAACCGGATTGATATGTGTAAATCATCCTCTATACGCTTAATTATATGTGCATTAGTTTGAAATATACTAACCTCGTCAAAGAAAGATTGTCTCATCTCTTCAACTTGTACATGGAGGGATTTGATCACCATTTTAACTAAAATATTTGTTTGGAAATAAGCTTTTGCAAATTCAAGAAGAATAATATAGGGTCAAATAGAGAGAGTGAAATGCATGTAAATGTTGCATCTACATCAATCCATATATATATGGCAATAAAGTGAAAGCTTAGAATTATAATTTAATGAGAAAATCTTGAAACAACCTCTTGTTGGTCAACATTTGCAAGAAAATTAAAATTGTATCTGTGTTTCAGTGTTTGCAGTAAATATTATTTTCTATCAATAATGTATGTTAGCTTAGAGATTATAATAAGTTTTCTCTTAGAGTAATAATCGTTACATCCAAGGAGTCATTGGTGCAATGGCTCTAAACATCTGCGACTTTAAGAAGCTCTGATACCAAATCTTGAAAAGTAAATACATAATCTGGAAATAATAAAGGGTTTTACAATAGTTTTCTTTAATTAGATGAGCTACAAAATTATTAAACGATTTACATTGTATTAAGGTGAACTTGTAAGTTCCTATAATAGACGTCCCGATGATTTGGAAATTAGTTTACTGTTTACGAGTAATTAATATTAGTTTTATACAGAAGATTGTTCTTCAATGGTTAAAATGGTTTATGGAAAAGGAATTTGATTGTACTTTTAAACTTCTAGACTCAGGCTGGTCCATACAACATATAAAAAATAGAAAATGGTTTACATTTAATTACAAAATAATCTTATTTTAAAGGTTATTGTGTAAGATTTGGCTCTAGGGAAAAGAGTAATAGAGATTTTAGGAACTTTTAAAGGATTCATGATAAAAGAATCAAGGTACGATAAATTGTGTAATACTTTAACCGCTTTTGTCTATATAGAGATCTTTATCTTTCGGACATTGGATTATCGGACGGTCTGATTTGCTATGCTAAAAATCTCATAAGATTAATAATTGTTTTTGTAGCTACACATGGATATATATTTTTTTTTGACAGCACACATGGATATATTTTACCATATTTCTTTTACTATAACCAATATCTACTGATACCCAATTAATTTCCCCTATATGTGAGATTTTTAAAAAGCGTGAACTTTCCCCAATCTTCATTTTTTTGAATTTTTCGCATTCGTATAAGTTGGAGAATTGATAGATTTATTCTTTTTATTATAAAAGAGATTGTTGCCCGCTTGGACTCGGAAGGAAACCAGAGGAGATTTATAGTTTCTCGCGCCATCAACATCAATCATCAAAACCCTAGTTTCTCGGCGCCATGGTTCCCGAAAATGATATAGTAGAAGGTCTGCTATATATATATCTGGAGGCTGCAGTAACTTATACGAATTGGCATATGCTACTTAAATTTTCTATCTTTTGTTGTTTATTGAAGTGATGGTAGCCTTATGTAACTATATACCCACATGATACTATACCCACATGAGGAGTTATGTAACTATGTAACTATATACCCACATGATACATGTGACTCGTCTTGAGCATCATATTAGAGAGGAGTTAAATTAAACAGCTCCCCGCACCATGGTGGTGCTGAATCCTCTTAAGGTGGTTATCACCAATTTTTGGAAGCAGACAAAGTTATGGAGCTTGATGCTAAAAGATGGCCTGATGCTCCGAATGATGATCCCTCAGCATTCTACAAGGTGAAATAAGTTTCACAAAGTACGAATTTCTTACACATAGTGGAACATTTACCTCTTTTGCTGATCCTTTTTTTTGGTTGGGTTGTTGATCTAGGTTCCGCTCTCTAGAGTTATATACATGGAGCAATCTGACTTCCAAAATGAGGATTCGAAAAATTATTATGGACTTGCCCCTGGTAAATCAGTCTTGCTTCGGTACGAACCACACACTTATCCTTTATCATCATTACTTTTGGCATTGAATTTGATTCATCTGTGACTCATTGAACTTTCTGCTGTTTGCAGATACACTTTCCCAATCAAGTGCACCAACGTTGTCTTTGCTGATGACACTAAAACTGTTTGTGAGATTTATGTGGAGTATGATCCCGAGAAGAAGATAAAGCCAAAGGTCCATTCTTTAACCATCTCAATACATTCTGCAGTTGTGCGGCACTTGTTAATCGTTTCTTTTATTTGCAGGGTGTTCTACACTGGGTCCCTGAATATTCACCAGGAAAAGAGCCAACTAAGGTTGAAGTCTGTTCATTTGAGAACCTCTTTAACTCCGAGGTAATTGTTGTCTCGCTTTTGTTGTATTGTACTTCCTGAGTAACAAAGATTTTCCCTGAGCTAAGACAATTTCTTTTACCATAACAGAACCCAGCTGAACTCAATGATGATTGGCTCACTGACATTAACCCCCAACTCCAAAGTGGTAGTTTCTAATGCCTATGCTCGTTCAACCATTAAATAAACACTGACACCGTTGAATGTGATGAATTAGGTTATTACACGGTTGACAAAGACTCTATCCCGGGAAAGCTTGTGTTTAACCGGACGGTCACACTCAAAGATGGCTACAAGAAAGGTGGGAAATAGAAACACTCACACCAAACATATGAACATGTGCTGGTCAAAAACTCCTTAAAACCCCTAATAGAGTTAAATAATGGAGAATGGAATATTGGTAGAAAGGCACATTGTGGCAACAAATAGAATAAATTTTGGTTTGGTTCGATATAGGTGGTTCAGATATCTCGGTATTCTTTTAAGATTGAAACTAAACTCAATTGGTTTATAAACTTCTGATGCTAAAACTTGTGACCAACTCTTCCTTTTGGATTATTTACTTTGGTGTTTGGTTGCTTTTTCTTTTTCAGTAACGGAAAATTGCATTGAGTGCACTTGAATCTTTAACTTATAAAATAAATACTCCGACCATTACATCATCTTGAATTGTTTTATTTTATTTTATTTTATGATTGCTTTTTTCCTGCAAAAGATCATTGTGGTTAATGGTTATGTTAATAGTTCAAAAGAATTCGAACCCCGTAGAATTCGCAAGGAATTTATGGTACATTTATTTTCTTCCTTTCAACTTTATTCATGGCTACAGAACATATATTTCCCCATAATTTAAAAGTATAATCTTGAAATCCATATAAATGAAACTTCCCACAAATAGATAAATAAAATAAGCATTGATGGGAAACCACAGTTCACGAGAAGAGTGTTTGTCCCTACCACAAAGCAACAAGAAAGGATTATAAGAGAGGAGTCACGGGCACTGAAAGACAACATCAAATTCATAGAATAAAAAGCCACCTTAATTAGTTAGTTGTGCACGAAACTATTCACAACACAAAATTTAAATGTGCACCTCTCAGTGGACTCTCATCATTCATCACTCGTCACCAATTCGCCGTTGCAATATTTTATCTTCACTTCCACATTTCATAAATAGTTTTTGTTGGTGGCAGCATGCGACTTTGGTACGCAGCAGTGCAAGCAACTAAAAATAATGCTATCCACAGTGAATATTTTATCCCGCATTAAACTAATATGTTATCGTTTATTTCCATCATTTAAAAGCCATATCAAATGTATACTCGTGAACATAATCAAAGTATTTTGTGGTATAGCACTTGTCGTGTTAGTGCATTAGGTATTTAGTAAATTGCATTGTATATGTATTAATGTACTTATGTAAATATGTGTTGAACAAAAAATTTGTGCACATCTAATTAACGTCCTAAGTAAATATATGCATCCCACAAAATTATGTATTTCAGTTTTATACCATCAATGTATCCAACTACATCCACATCCACATCCACGTCCGTTTGCCAATTAAACAGAATTAACTCCATGTGGAGAAGTGGAGTCTAACTCCAACGTCCAAAAAGAGAGCTAGACGGTCGTGACCACTAACATAGGCGCTCTTCCGCAGGTAACCCATGTGTTTAACCAAAGAAAAGTGCTCAAATTAAATCGCATTTTAGGTTATATGAAAGTGTCAAAACGCATGAAAGTCCAAAAAAAGTTATATATATCCAAATATCTTTTTATTTTTATTTTACTATATTTTCGTTCTAACTTAGTTTTTGCTCATGTTCAACACCTCTCTCCTATTTGATGACTAAATAGAGCATAAAATTGAATTCACATATGGTATAAGTCGTGTCTCGTGATTAATTAGCTTTTGTTTCTCAGTGTAATAAACAAGAAATAAGCACCACATCAATGTGGGTTGGGTTTCTTTTCTTTTTTGTGGGTTGGTTCCTTGTCTTTATATTTGGCATTTAGCTAGGCTTCTCATTCTACGTGGATGTGAGTGGAACCGCCCCGTGACCTCTTCCCTTCTGTCTCTTTTCACCTAATTCCCTTACCAAAGTGCCAAACACTCGACCGCATCTAACAACATCCACACACATTTATATATATACACATACATATTGAGAATTCACATAGCCATATATTTTTTTGGTCGTACTTTGTATCTTTGGCAAAACACAAAAAACAAAAACAAAAAAACTCCTTATATTTTTGTATTTGATGCTAATTGTCGTATAGATGCCCAAACTCAATTCAACCCAAGCTCCCAATTTATTCCTTCTCCTTCTCGTTATCCTTCTTTGTTCAACGCAAACACAATGCCACACCAAAGGTCTCCGATTACGACCAAGAAACCAGAAGAATATGAACACGACGAGTGATCGGACACAAAACCCGGAAGATGAGTTCATGAAATGGGTGAGATTCGTTGGAAGCCTTAAACACTCAGTGTTCAAGGCAGCCAAGAACAAACTCTTCCCTTCTTATACATTAACTGTCCACAAGAAATCCAATAAAGGTGACTTCACTAAAATCCAAGACGCCATTGATTCTCTCCCTCTCATCAACTTTGTTCGTGTCGTCATCAAAGTTCATGCCGGAGTTTACAAGTAAGCACAAGTACTCTTTCTTCCATTACATTATTTTTACATAATTAACAGCTCTGATCTATATCATGTAATTAGTGGTGTAATTACATTATAATGATCAAAACATATTTTAATATTAACATATTTAAAAAAAATAAAAATAAAAATAAAAAATACTATCCTCCTTCGTTTTCAACATTTCGTCATTATTTTCCAACCACACATTTTTTTGGTAATGAGGTATATATAGAGGACATGATATTTATTAGGTTGATCTTGCAGATATATAATTAAACAAAAAAAATAGTGTTTTGTACAGTTTGCAAACTGATGAATTCCGAATTGGTACCACATCTTTAGATATATTTTCATTTTTTATTTCAATGTGGGGATGCAAGTATGTATATTCCAACAGCCATGATCAACCGTAGATTCTAGAGTTTTGTCTATATATATTTTGCAGTTTTGCAATTTGTTTTCATTCTATTAAAGTAGTATGGGGATTCCATATTTCCATATCTTTTTTGTTCGTCCTTCCCTGCATTTGCATGAGCCAAAATTAATTATGAAATTGAAAGAGAGTCTAAAAACGTATTGCCAATAGAAAAAAGGTAGCAATCAATGATCTCTCCCTTGGAATCAACACTATATGATCACGTGAACTCAGAATTTTGTAAGCTGGATGTATTATGAATATAATCTTTAGAAATTTGACTTTTATAGTGACATTTTGGGCCTTTGCGAGTTATAAAGCGCATAAGTGGTCCACATACGCTTCACGCTTACTGTCCATTTAATTTTAGATTTTATGCGAACTATTTCGTACTATAGCTAAGACTAAGAACTATACAAATTTGAGAAAATTAATAATACTAATGAAAAAATGTGGGAAAATGTGTCTAGGGAGAAGGTGAGCATACCCCCACTGAAGGCATTTATAACAATAGAAGGAGAAGGAGCAGAGAAGACAACAGTGGAATGGGGAGACACAGCACAAACCCCTGACTCAAAAGGCAACCCCATGGGCACTTACAACTCGGCCTCGTTCGCGGTCAACTCTCCTTTCTTTGTCGCTAAGAATATCACATTCAGGGTATATAACTTATTAACATATACACTAGTTGTCTTAAAATTTAATTGGACGTATAAGTTTTATATCCATCTTAGCGATCTTATATGTATGTAGAACACGACCCCAGTCCCCTTGCCCGGTGCAGTTGGTAAACAGGCGGTAGCATTGAGGGTGTCGGCAGACAATGCCGCGTTTTTTGGGTGTAGAATGCTTGGTGCTCAAGACACTCTCTATGACCATTTGGGAAGACATTATTACAAAGATTGTTACATTGAGGGATCAGTGGACTTCATCTTTGGAAATGCCCTTTCTCTTTATGAAGTAAGCATTCTCACTTAGAATACTATTTAAAGTTAGAACTTTTAGTTTGGTCCTTGCTCTAACAAAAGTGGTGTTTAGGGGTGCCACGTGCATGCGATAGCGGATAAGCTAGGAGCAGTGACGGCACAGGGGAGGAGCAGTGTTCTAGAGGACACCGGATTCTCGTTCGTAAAGTGTAAGGTGACAGGGACAGGGGTTTTGTATCTTGGGAGGGCATGGGGTCCCTTCTCAAGAGTCGTTTTTGCTTACACTTACATGGACAACATCATCCTCCCTAGAGGCTGGTACAATTGGGGAGACCCTTCCCGTGAGATGTAAGTTTACTTTACTCCTCTTTGGTCTCATTTTAATTATCACGTATAACCAAAGTTAGTCGGTATAGCTATGACTCAAAAAGCTTGAGAGAACATGCCATACTTGATACTTGATTACAAATTGAACAACACATATCAGTCCAACTTTACAAAACATTATCTCGTTGCTTCATCTATTTCAGCGTCATAGGTCCCACCGGCCACTACATATTTCAGACCGACTTCATTTTTGTCTTTTTACCCCGAAAAAGTTGCTTTTGAGATAATAGTAAATTAGTAATACTTTGTTTGTGTGCGCATGCATTTGTATAGATATATTGGAACTTAAGGCCATCAACGTACGTAGGCGTGCATAGTGTCTTTTAGTAGCTCCAAAACGCATACATAGAAGAAATGTGAATAATAACTTAATAGGAAAAATGAAAAAAATGTGCAGGACGGTGTTCTATGGGCAGTACAAGTGCACGGGAGCAGGAGCAAACTATGGAGGGAGGGTGGCTTGGGCAAGAGAGCTCACCGACGAAGAAGCTAAGCCTTTTCTTTCTCTTACCTTTATCGACGGCTCTGAATGGATCAAACTCTAACCATATACACCTTTTTTTATTTTCTTTCCACCTAATTAATAATGTACATTTTCCCTTTAATAAAATAAAAATAATTTTTTAAACATTTCATATGCATGCACACCTCATTCCATGACTCGACGCCCATATTGAACAACCGAACATTGCCGACCAAGTCCCATCTTGCGATACACCACTTAGATATGTTTTTGCCAAAGCATGTAAGAATTCCGGTGTAGTCCAATGTATTTTGAAACAGATTGGTGTATTTATTTTAATTATTTTCATATGAGTTTCAAAACGATACAAGTCTTGTTCAGACAAACTAACCTGGATTTTACCTTTTATGTAATAATAAGTTAGGGTTGGGGGTTGTGTTTTAAAATGACATAATTTATCAGTGGTCATTTTTGTATTTTCCACTCCCCTGAAGGCTGAAAAGTGTGCATTTTATTGGTAAAAGCTGACAAATTAATGTTCAATTATATGTTTAATTAGTAAGACTGATGATATCAAGAAGAGAAGGATAATACAAAAACTTGGAAAGTGGGTATATTATAATTTTAACACTTCCAACATTAGCACTAAAAAACTTTATATGTTTGTCACAAATGGGACCCAAAATCAGTATGATGTGGTAACAATTTATGTATCCTAATCAATATTCTAAGTGAAGGTGACATACTGACATTAAAGTAAAAAGATTCCTCCGAAGATCAATAATTGGGAACATCAAATCCTTATCAGAAAAACAACAGCAAACAACCAACTCCATTGATGATTATCTAAGAAGAAGCCCCATTGATGTCGAAATCAAAATCTCTAGCCTTCGTAATCGCTGCTTTATCTTACTCCTTCTTCTCCCTCTTCTCTTCTCCACCAAAGTCTCACTACCACGAGCTCTTCATCTCCACTTCCTTCTCCGACAACGCTTCCGTCGCTCTAAACCTCCACACCCTCACGCGCCGCCCTCATGTAGCCGGTACAGTGGCCAACGCTGAAGCAGCGGAATATGTTCGCTCTGTTTTCACCTCCTCTGCTCTCAAATCACACGTCGTTGCTTACCAAGTGTCTCTAACTTACCCAGTTCATCGCTCTTTGGTACTAACGCCGACAGACTCTGCAAAGCCAATCACTTTCTTGCTGGAACAAGAAAAACTCGGAGACAATCCTTATGCTAATGAAGTGATGCCTACTTTTCATGGATACGCTAAGTCAGGTAACGTTTCAGGTCCAGTGGTTTATGCAAACTATGGACGAGTGGAAGATTTCGTGAGACTCAAGAAAGATATGGGCGTGAATGTCTCTGGAGCCGTTGTAATCGCGAGGTACGGTCAGATATACAGAGGAGACATTGTGAAGAACGCTTACGAGGCAGGAGCTGTAGGGGTTGTGATATATACTGATAAGAGAGATTACGGCGGAGATGAGTGGTTTCCGGCGAGTAAATGGATGCCACCGAGTGGGGTTCAAGTTGGTACTGTTTATAATGGGTTAGGTGATCCAACGACTCCTGGATGGGCAAGTGTTGATGGGTGTGAGAGATTATCGGACGAGGCGGTTGAATTGAGCGGTGATGTTCCGCTTATACCGTCGTTGCCTGTCTCAGCTGCTGATGCTGAAGTGATTCTGAAGACAGTTGTTGGAGATGTTTCTGATGGAGATGTTTATCCAGTGGGGCCTGGACCTGGGGTCTTGAACCTCAGCTACATTGTGAGTGAGTGAGTTTCTGTTTGAGATGTGTGTTACTTACTTGGATTTGAGTTTTGTTGGGTCTTGGTTTCAGGGGGAAACTGTTATTGCCAAGATTGAGAATGTTATTGGAGTGATTGAAGGAGAAGAAGAGCCTGATAGGTACATTTTCAATAGTGAGTGGCAATAGACTTCTGATTGTAGTAACTAACTAGGGATTGTATATGAATGGATTGGTTAGATATGTGATTCTTGGGAACCATAGAGACGCTTGGACTTTTGGAGCTGTTGATCCGAACAGTGGCACTGCGGTACTTATGGAGGCGAGTAAAAGTTATCTGCAACATGTATTTGGTGAAAGTTTCCAATGTTTTTATTGCAATGAGAGATTTTTGAAACTGTTGTAGATTGCACAAAGACTAGATAAGCTGCAGAAAAGAGGATGGAAGCCTCGAAGGACGATTATTCTGTGTAATTGGGATGCTGAGGAGTATGGCCTGGTCTCTAGTCTCTACCTCACTGTTTATATGTGTGCTTTTGTGATGTTGAAAGAAGCAGAAATTTGGGGTTTGATGTTTTTTTTTTATGTAGATTGGGTCAACAGAATGGGTAGAAGAAAATAGAGAGATGTTAAGTTCGAGAGCAGTGGCCTACTTGAATGTAGATTGTGCGGTATCTGGCCCTGGATTTCATGCCTCTGCGACTCCACAACTAGATGAATTGATCAAAGTAGCTGCTCAAGAGGTACTTTCAAAGGCAGTTTTATAGCAATCTTTTGAGCAAGGAGGACACATAATCAAGCTTTTTGGTTAACTGTGTGCAGGTCCGGGATCCAGATAACGCAACGCAAACAATCTATGAATCGTGGATAGGATCAAGCGACTCTGTTGTAGTAAGTGAAGAGACTAGCTTAGATAATGAATTTTGTCTTATGGTTAAACTGATTTGTTTACTTGGTATGTGAAGATCAGGAGATTAGGGGGCGGAGGTTCGGATTATGCATCATTTGTACAACATGTTGGTGTTCCAGGAGTTGACATGTCCTTTGGACGAGGTAAATATCTGATTCAGCCACTTACATGAACCAAATATCATTGTCTGTTGTATAAACGCCGAGTCAATAAGCATTTTTACTAATAGGCTATCCAGTATATCACTCTATGTATGATGACTTCACTTGGATGGAAAAGTTTGGTGATCCGATGTTTCAGCGACATGTCGCAATGGCTAGTGTTCTTGGTTTGGTCGCTCTTCGGTTAGCAGATGAGGAAATTATACCATTCAACTATACTTCCTATGCATTAGAACTCAAGGTAACTAATTGATATCCTATAAAACATATGGCCAAAGCAATTAATGAGCTAAGAGGTTGCTGTAATGGTATTTGTCAACCTGCATAAAACAGAAAAGCGCGGAAGATTTGGAGAATGAGAAGTTAGGACATAACATAGATGTTTCTACGTTGATCAAGTCGATAGAAGATCTATCTACGGCTGCAAAACATATATCCCTAGAGAAAGAGGTAATGACACTAGTTTACATTTGACAAAGTGACAAGTATAGTGACTATATTGAAAGTAGTCTTGAATGTACTGTGCAGGCAATTAAAGGAGCTCTTAAAGTGAGAGAGCTTAATGACAGATTAATGATGGCAGAACGAGCTTTAACAGACCGAGATGGACTCTCTGAAAGACCATGGTACAAGCATTTGATATACGGACCATCGAAGTACGATGACTACGGATCGAAATCATTCCCTGGAGTTGATGATGCAATTGACAATGCAAAGAAGCTAAACACAAAAGCATCTTGGGAAAATGTTCAACACCAGATTTGGAGAGTCTCTAGAGCTATTAGACATGCTTCACTTGTTTTAAAAGGTGAACTGATATGAGATCAAGAATGCTCTTGTTGCTTCAGCACAATGATGTGAACATAATGAAGGCAGATAAGATTCTGTCACAAGTTTATTCAGTTTTGGTGTTTACATTTTGTAGTTCCTCTATTTCTTTTGCTTAAAATTTGTTTCTTTTGATTAAAGTTAAACCCTGAAACGCTTTGAAAACCTCCGGTGAGATCAATACACTCCGGCGTCGCTTCGATGCATATCAGCATATGAAGACCCATATAAAACCCCATTACTAAAGCCCATATAAAAGCCCAAAATACAACCGGAAGCTAGATTCAGGAGTTCTATACTTGTAAAAGCTAGAGTCAACGCCGTTCAGTCTCAGACCAGACGAAACAACGATGCTTAACTCTATCACTTTAACCCGGAAACCACCACTCCCGTTCAACTCTGTTGGGTTTTCAGGTAATCACTCTTCGTCTTTTGGTCGAAGAACTATAACGGAAGGTAGTTCGAGCAAGGCTCTTTCGTTTGGGTACAAAAATGTTGGTTCACTGAAGTGTGGTCGGAGCAATTGGCCGGGGCGTTCTGGGACTGCGTTTGGGCATCTAGTCCGGGTCTCTGCGGTCCCAGGTGGGAATTCAGGTGGCTCTGGCGGGTTAGGTGGTTCAGGCGGTGGTGGTGGTGGTTCCGGCGGCGGTGGTGGTGATGGAAGCGACGGAAAAGGAAAGAAGTGGTCACTTCTCTCATGGTAATTTTTCTTACTTGCTCCTGTCACTACTCCTGTTCTTGTGTAAAGATGTTTCTTTGAAAAGCAATTCATTGAAGCAGATGTTGGAAATTTTTCTTGGATGTGTTAATAATTTACTCACGGAACACTTTTTTTCTAGTATGATTCTTTGCTTTTGACTTGAGCATAAACACACTTTGTGTGCCTTTTTCTATGGTGCTTCAGGTACCAGGCTCTTCTCTCAAACTCTCCTGTTTTGACCAAAGCTGTGACCGCAGCACTTTTGAACCTCGTTGGAGATTTGATCTGTCAGGTAACTCTCTCATTTTTGTGCTATCTTTGAAGTTTGGATTCTTCACTATTCAGGATATATCGAGATAAAACAGTATTCATGAGCTGCTGCATTATGTATTTCTGAACAGACAGACTTTAACTTGAATTGTGCTATCTCTTTTTTAAAGTTAGAATGGAAGCTAATAGACCCAAAATACAGGATAATGTAGTAAAGCCCCATTTTCTTTATAATGCTTGATCGTATTCTGCTAGATATGTGAGCGACATTGCTTATTCGTATCACTTTTGGTTGCAGCTTACTATCAACAAGACCTCATCGCTGGACAAGAAGAGGACACTCACCTTTACCTTCTTGGGCTTAGGGCTAGTCGGTCCAACATTGCATTTCTGGTATTTCCGTGGACCTTTCACTCGTATGACACCGCAAAAGCTAACTATATTACGTCTCTGCTAGTGGTTCTTCAGTTGAAGAGACTTATGCATCCATTGGTATATTACTTATGCTTATTCTCTGTTCTCTGAAATCTCTCAACTCCATCCATTAGGTATTTGTATTTGAGCAAAGTGGTGACAGCTTCTGGATTATCAGGCGCAGTTATACGACTTCTACTGGATCAGGTAGCAAAGTTTCCTGTTCCCAGTCTAACAATTATGTTCCCATCTTGCTTCCTCTGTGTTAGCACTTAACACCAAAATTTGTATTTGCAGTTTGTTTTTGCTCCTATTTTTGTTGGAGTTTTCTTATCAGCAGTTGTGACACTTGAAGGAAAACCATCAAATGTCATACCGAAGCTACAACAGGTTGGATTAAAACCTAACTAAACTTAATATTTCCGGTGCAGGAATCTAAATTTGATACTTTGTATCTTTTGCGGTGTTCTAATTGAATCCATGAATTGCTGGTTGTATAGGAGTGGACTGGTGCAATGATAGCAAATTGGCAGCTATGGATACCATTTCAGTTTCTTAACTTCAGATTTGTTCCACAGAACTACCAGGTTTGATACTAAACTCTGTGACTACATGAAACGGGAGTCTGAAAAAAAATACAATTGGGTTAAGATAGATATGCTTCATACATAACGAATAACGACCCACACGCTGTTAATCCTCTGCTTAGTATAATCTTTGAGAATTTATTACGCATTTTCATGTTTTTGAGCCCTTGTTAAAAACATCTTTGACATGATGAGCTTGAGATGAATTACGCTTGAATGACATTAGCTTCTAGCTAGTATGCTTAGCAAGATTTTCTTTGGCTTTGAGGATGAATCGATGTCTTATATATGAATTATTGCAGGTACTTGCTTCAAACGTAGTGGCTTTGGCTTGGAATGTGATTTTATCATTCAAAGCTCACAAAGAAGTTGTTGCAAAGTAGACATGTTTCTTACCTGGAGCCTAGAGGTGGTTGCTGGATTGTTATCGGCAGAGTTTTGGGGAAACGGTCTTGTCTGCTGATGCAAATGTTTGGTGTTTCGAAACAATTATTTGGGAACCCTGCACTTGACATTTTCTTAGAGTTGAAACAAGCTTTTCTTCAAGCACTTCAAATATTTCCCCATCATCAATGTTTCATATATTTATTGTTTCCTCATTCAGAGAATTTTTTTAGTTCGTATGAAAATTTTGAAATCTCTGGCTATGTGTCTTAAACTTCCACCAAAGAAGAAAATTTAAAATTCACCGGACCAATCACCGACCGAAACAAAAAATTAAAGTTCAAACAGCTACAATAATATGCTTTTAAGGCAGGTTATGTATATGATTAAAAAGCAAATGAACACAATTCCAATTGTGTTTTCGTTCTTCTCATCTTATTTTTTTGCTGCTGTATTTGTTCCTCACATACCAATCTTCTTTTGAAATTTCGTAATCTGGTTTAGGAAGATCCATGTCATCTGCCAAAAGAAAACCCGATCAACAACTATCTTAGAGGCAATCACGAAGTGGTAATTACAATAACATAAACAAAAAAGGGAGATAAGAGCTATTATACCATGACGTGAGGGGCAATCCTGACACAGTAAACTGGGAAACCCGAGTAAAATTTCAGAGGTCCTCCTTCTTTTAAGGTTTTCATCGCACAATCGAGCGAACCTGTGTATGGATACTTTCCTTGAGCATCCGGTTGCATTTTCTGAATCTGAGTTTTGACAAAGTCAAATGGCAGACTGCAAGCCGCAGCGCAGAACCCAGAAACAGCACTTGCTCCTGTTAAAGTAAACAAAAACCAAACTCAGAGATCTATTTTAACTACAATTTATCATACAGAGATTACATGACCATATGAAAATACTGATAAAGGTTTCTTGTTAAGTCTAGTGCAGAACTAGTGTAACAAGCCTAGGAAGTTGAGAAAAGTGTAGTTTTGCCAACTGAGCGACCTTACAATTAGTAGCTCTTAAAAGGGAGTAAGGACAACGCAATGGGATCCATTCTGGATTGGTCTTAGATCTGGGTTTGGGCAACGGTTGAGAGTTTAGAGAGTCCTCTCATTAATAAAGTATTTTCCTTGGTGTAGTTCTTGGATAGATTGTATTAAGTGAAATACACATTTAATTTATGACAATCTAACACTCGTGTAATCAGGAGATTATATGCTACAAATGTAAATTTCCAAGACGATTGATTCTTAGGATCCTTGACTCTAACTGCTATCTACCTGCTCACAGAAAAAATATATTCTTACTGTATGAGAAACTTGGAAGAGCAGCTTACCTACGACCGTAGACATCTCCCCGAAACCAAGATTATCTCTCATGTATTCAGCACTTTGATCATAAGATGCAAGCATTCCCATGTTCAAAGCCATAGCTCTGACCACAGTGGGCCCACACCCTTTCCAAAGTGCTAAAACTCCCTCATCAGCGCTAATACGGGTAAGCGCATGGAAAGCATTGGTATAATTCCTGCGCTGAGCTAGCGGCAAAGTATTATCGGCCTGCATTCTGATAAGTGCTAGATCGGCTGGACTACCGACGCAAGCACCAATAGCACCAGCTGTCAGACCACATAGTGCCTTCTGATACAGCGGTAGAGGCTTTCCATCATTAGACTCAATTGCCTTTGCAGTCAGCAACCTAATAAGATTGACAGAAGAGAGGATGATTTATCCATAACCATAAGGCAATAAAAATCTATTCATCTGGATGGGCTCAAGACGAAAGACGAATGACTAACTTACTTGAATGATCCAAGACGGGCTGTCGTGTAAGTTGCTTGCCTCAGCAACCCAGCAGATAATCCCTATTAAAAAAAATTAACATCAAATAAGCTCAGGAGACATCTTCAATGGGGTATAACTAATGTTGTTGTTGGAAAGACTGTTAGATAAGGAAATTAATTCTTTGAATAGCTGAGACTCAGATCCGGAAATGCAGAAATCATATACATTACAAATCAACAAAAGTCATGAACATATCAATAGAAAACATACTACACAAAACGTACATCTTCAAGATAAGTAATGCATCCAGAAATGCAATTTATACCTTGTAGAAGGCACCAACGCCCTCATTCTTAAGCATGTTGGTGGTTATACTGGCTGCAGATCCCTGACCAAGTTGAATCCTCACCTTCACCAACCAGAAACAAAACAAAGTATTAGTTAATTACATTCACATCATTTAAAAATCCTATGAACACAGGCGAAGAATCACACATTGTGATGAACCTAAGAACGTTATTCTAATCAAAATCCAGATCTGAACTAGAACATTTCATCTAAACATGTATCAATAGCAACAATTCACACTCAAACGAGTCTGACTATGTTCCGAGCAATGAAATTTGATTATAATAAGCCAAAACAAAAACTCAGATCTGAGAGATAAAATCTACAGACTCGGATCTGATGAACAACATTTACGGATTTCGTAGGTATCAATACCAGCAAATCAAGCAAGAATTGTTAATACTAACGAGCTTAGACATAGAGATGGGTGATACAGAAACGTGTATCCGTAAACATTTGACAGACCTTAATCATGTCGATCGGCTGGATAACGCAAGTAGCGAGCATACCAGAGGCACCGCCATTGACGAAGGGCTTCACGGTAGTCCAGACACTGATTGGAGCTTTCTTCTCTTCCGCCATCTCTCTCTTTTCTTTTGTTTTCGTACGGACTCAAACGCAACCAGAAGAAGAGATTCCTTCCGCGGAGAAAAAGAGAGAGAGAAAGAGATTCACTTGGTGGAGAGGAGACGATGAAGTGTGAAGCTTATGGGCCTTTTATATTAACACCACCCAACTGAAACTAAATTGCACCAAACCCTTGCCTTTTTAATTTTTATTTTTTTCCATTTGCATATGAGATCTGATCTAAGCCAGACATATTTTCTAAATTTATTAATTTGGACTTTACTTTTCACCATTCGGATTTTACGCAATCCAAATATTTAGAGTTATTTATTACGCATTCATATGAATTTTAGATTTGACATTCGTCCATTTCTAATTTTCTAGTATGAAGTTGAAAATCGTTAGTATTCTGAATTTTTTGGGTCCAATAAATTCTAATTTTTTAAAAAAATTGATCTTCTGTATTTGTATTTTGTATTTGTTCAATAATTTTTGGCATTTTTCACGCCGTATTTTAGATAGTGGACCAGTGGAGCAGTATTTCTGATGCAATTTGATAATTCTGATGCCCTTTTGTGAAGATCAACGTGGTTTGTTAACATTAGTTGAATCTCATAAATGTATTATTAGCTGATACGACAACAAAGCATATACAGAACGTTGATAAACGTTAGCGCACCGATAGACGAGATTATACTTCAAGGAAAAATGGACAGTTGTAAGAAGATTATCAAAGTTTGGTACAACAAAAGCTTGATAATGAACTCGGGAACTCGCAATGGTCGCTCTACCAATGAAAATGTATCCAACCGAGATAAAACACGAAGACCGAACGAATATTTTACAGGATTTAAACAATCAACAGAATCAAAAGTGAAAACAGATAAACGAAAAAACTTTTTTTGGTTGCAGTTTTTTTGAGAAAAGGTGTCAATAGTCTTCACCTTCATCTTCTTCATCGTCTCCACCTTCAGCACCAACTTCTTCGTAATCTTTCTCCAGTGCGGCCAAGTCTTCACGTGCCTCAGAGAATTCACCTTCCTCCATTCCTTCACCAACGTACCAGTGGACAAATGCCCTCTTCGCATACATGAGATCAAACTTGTGGTCGATCCGTGAGAACACCTCTGCAACTGCTGTGTTGTTACTGATCATACATACAGCTCTCTGAACCTTAGCGAGGTCACCACCTGGAACAACTGTTGGAGGTTGGTAGTTGATTCCACATTTGAACCCAGTTGGGCACCTGCAAAACAA
>Ga0041059_1001591_pt1 | contig 17843 bp, 20 predicted proteins | sample AraColnosormetaG_FD_56232 | JGI IMG/M metagenome (GOLD analysis project Ga0041059, IMG submission 56232) | Arabidopsis roots microbial communities from North Carolina, USA - Col MF nosort | ecosystem: Host-associated > Plants > Roots > Unclassified | place: USA: North Carolina | collected...
AGCTGCTTCATTTTTTTTNTTTNTTTTTTTTTTTGGTTTGATGAATCGATTTTTGTTGTCTATTACTGATTGGTTTTCTTGTTCAGATTCACTGATTCGAAGAGAATCATGATTTTTTTTTCCCGCTGAATAATAAGCATATGATTGGGTGTTTTGGAGATTTGTTTACTGATTAAAAGGAGATTCCTTTCCATTTTCACCATTTGCTCTGTTTGACTTCATTGTGCTTATATTTCATTTAGATCTTTTGTTTGGGTTTAGCTTTGGAACTGATAAAAATCTGATTTTGTCTCACGGCTTTGGATTTGGTTCTTAAATTTTGGTACTTTAAAACTGGATAAAGATCAGTGCTTTTTTAGATTCTTCGTTTGTTGATGAATTTATGGATGTATGTATAATTAAACCATAATCTCTCTGCTTGTTTGTTTTCTTATAGGTAAATATCCAGAAGCTTGATCCTCCTAGTTGTACGAAAGCTTGAGTAATGGGGTCTAGATTAAACTTCAAGAGCTTTGTTGATGGTGTGAGTGAGCAGCAGCCAACGGTGGGGACTAGTCTTCCATTGACTAGGCAGAACTCTGTGTTCTCGTTAACCTTTGATGAGTTTCAGAACTCATGGGGTGGTGGAATTGGGAAAGATTTTGGGTCTATGAACATGGATGAGCTCTTGAAGAACATTTGGACTGCAGAGGAAAGTCATTCAATGATGGGAAACAATACCAGTTACACCAACATCAGCAATGGTAATAGTGGAAACACTGTTATTAACGGCGGTGGTAACAACATTGGTGGGTTAGCTGTTGGTGTGGGAGGAGAAAGTGGTGGTTTTTTCACTGGTGGGAGTTTGCAGAGACAAGGTTCACTTACCTTGCCTCGGACGATTAGTCAGAAAAGGGTTGATGATGTCTGGAAGGAGCTGATGAAGGAGGATGACATTGGAAATGGTGTTGTTAATGGTGGGACAAGCGGAATTCCGCAGAGGCAACAAACGCTGGGAGAGATGACTTTGGAGGAGTTTTTGGTCAGGGCTGGTGTGGTTAGGGAAGAACCTCAACCGGTGGAGAGTGTAACTAACTTCAATGGCGGATTCTATGGATTTGGCAGTAATGGAGGTCTTGGGACAGCTAGTAATGGGTTTGTTGCAAACCAACCTCAAGATTTGTCAGGAAATGGAGTAGCGGTGAGACAGGATCTGCTGACTGCTCAAACTCAGCCACTACAGATGCAGCAGCCACAGATGGTGCAGCAGCCACAGATGGTGCAGCAGCCGCAACAACTGATACAGACGCAGGAGAGGCCTTTTCCCAAACAGACCACTATAGCATTTTCCAACACTGTTGATGTGGTTAACCGTTCTCAACCTGCAACACAGGTGACTAAAGAACCTAAGCTACTACATTTTGTAGGAAATACAATCATCTGAAAAATATTAGACGTAGCCTTCATGTTTTAAGATAAGCTGGTTTTGGATATGCATGTATGTTTCAGTTATCTGAGCATGACTTGTTTTTACTTTTTTCGCAGTGCCAGGAAGTGAAGCCTTCAATACTTGGAATTCATAACCATCCTATGAACAACAATCTACTGCAAGCTGTCGATTTTAAAACAGGAGTAACGGTTGCAGCAGTATCTCCTGGAAGCCAGATGTCACCTGATCTGACTCCAAAGAGCGCCCTGGATGCATCTTTGTCCCCTGTTCCTTACATGTTTGGGCGAGTGAGAAAAACAGGTGCAGTTCTGGAGAAAGTGATTGAGAGAAGGCAAAAAAGGATGATAAAGAATAGGGAATCAGCTGCAAGATCCCGCGCTCGCAAGCAAGTGAGTGTTTGTTTAAATTTTGGAGATTAAAGAAACCTTAAAACTGTGACCATGTTATTTACTTTTTCACTTTCTTGCTTGACAGGCTTATACGATGGAACTGGAAGCAGAAATTGCGCAACTCAAAGAATTGAATGAAGAGTTGCAGAAGAAACAAGTGTGTCTCGCTTCTTCCCTATCACAATTAAGAATCTCGAGATTTTCATATTTTCTTGAGGTTGTATTCACTGACCAAATGTTTCATGCAGGTTGAAATCATGGAAAAGCAGAAAAATCAGGTACTGTCTTGATTTGAATATCCTCTATGGTTGTTGGCTAGGCTTTTAACTCTCACTCATAATGAATTACACTTTTGGACAGTATTCTAAGCTTTTGAGTAGAATAGTGTAAGCTATACCATGAAGTGAGACATATCATCACATTTTTGATTTCCCACTCTGCATAAAGTATTTAAGATTTGTGAATATGTTGCAATGCCAATTTGGATATTTCATGAGACTAATCTGACGAGCATGGATTTAACGGAAGTTGGCTCATTTGTTGTTGCAGCTTCTGGAGCCTCTGCGCCAGCCATGGGGAATGGGATGCAAAAGGCAATGCTTGCGAAGGACATTGACGGGTCCCTGGTAGAGCTTATAATGGCGTCTAAGGAACCCAACAAAGCGCCGAAGTTATAGAACAACTCAGAAGATAGAAAGCTAGCTTTGTACGTAGTTTAGGCAGGTTCTGTGGGTGATTGTAAATCTTGAAGTGTGGCGGATTTGACAGAGATAGATAAACACATATCTGTTCTATTTTCCTAAATCTTTTGGTTTTATCTTCCTGATGTAATGGATCTTTATCATTTGTCTTGAACATCTTTGTGACTTAACCAGAGTGAATTTATCTTGTATCTTGTCTGCAATTTTTTCTTTAGCTCATTTGGGCCCAAGTCAACACCTTTATTATAGAAGAGAGTAAACATCAAGTTTAGCATCAACATCTGGTAATCCAACTGGGCGTACAAAATTAGATACACATACTAAATTGGCAAAATTCTTGCAGATAGCATCCCGCTTCAGGATAAGGTGCATCAACGTTGAACAGATGATACTTGTGAAAAGTCTCTGGAGTTGAGGTGGTTTGATACCATCGGACCGTTATACTTCGGTTTAAGATCAGTAATGAGACATCTTCTAACTGTGTTTCTTGAACAAGATGCTTTCAAACGGTTACTGCCTTGGATACTCATGCACAAGCCCTTCTGAAACACTCCTTGCTCTAGCATGTCCGAACAGCTTGCTAACAATAGCCAGGGAAAATTTGGTAACAGTTGCGAGCCCCAAACTTGTAATCACGTTTCCATCTATAACAACTTCGGCTCCTTCGATCATTTGTTGATTCATAGGCTCGTCTGACTCTGAAGGATACACAGTCGTTCTCTTCTCCTAAAATAGGATTCCAATTGTTTATGGCGTTTGTCCATGTATATGACAAAGAAAAGAACAATAGTTGTCTTCACCTTACCTTGAGTAAACCATGTTTATGCAAAACGGTAGATGAAGAGTTGGTAGCTCCATATATTCGCCCAGATTCATGTTGTTCCCTGAGCAGTTTCTTGAGAATTTTGGACTTCTGCAGACGTTCTGAGCCAGTATGGCCTCCCTTGGGAATTTCCATCAAAGAAAAGAAATCATATTACTCACCATGGAACAACCAACAGTTGTAGTTTGTCTAAAAGCTTTTCCTAAGCGCATTGATTTGACATGGCATATAAGTTATACTGAAACATGTACATAGCAAGATTTATTTAAGAAGAAGTAAACTAGCGAAATGGTATGAGTTTATTATGAGACTAGGACATGCAGGGTTTTGCTTAAAGCCTTACCGGAAGAATGATTAGATCATATGATGACTCAGCAGCTTCACCAATCAATTTGTCAGTGATAATTTTGGTGCCTTGGAATGCCGTAATCCGCAAAGATCGTTCAACTGATGAAACCGTGACATCTACTTTGGCTCTTCTAAGAACATCTGCAATTGAGACCAGTTCAACCGCTTCAGACCCGTTGGCTACCGGGATAAGAACCTGGATTTAGATGCATCATTAAAACAAGTTTCTCAGCTTTCAAACTAAAATGAAATGTTCTTAGAATCAGCTAACTTTTTCATCTTTCAAAACTAACTGAGCGTGAAAGGAGAAGGAATGGATAAAAGAAAAAACTCCATAGGTATAGAAGATAAAACCAAGATCAGTTCTCATCATATATCATGAGATTACATGGAAATGCATTGATCATAGCTTCATGCGACTTACACGAGGTGTGTGGTCTAAAGACCAGTCAATGCTATTGAACTCTTTGTTCTTAGGATTCTGGTAACCATCACGCAGAAGCTGGAGAAATGATTGGAAAAGAAGACTATGAGAAGATTGTTGCATATCGAGAAGGATAAAGAAAAGCATGATCCAGAAAAGTATAAGTGAATAGGATATAGACCAGAAACTCTTCAATTGACTTGGCTGTGGTTTCTCCGAAGAGCTGCTCCGCCAAGGAAAGAGCAAACTGGAAAGAAGTGCCGGGTCCACGGCTAGTTGTAAGCTCCCCTGAAATCTGAATGTTTGTCTTAACAGCCCAGAATGTAGGAAGCTTCCCGAAAAAAGCAGGATGTCCCGTTGTCTTGCACGATGAACTACACCAAGTTTAGAAATCAAAACATGAAGAGAAAAGATTAGTTACTAGATGACATCAAAGATTTTGATTTATACCCTCTTTCTTGTCAAAAGTCCCCATGGAAGAAGAGTAATAGCTGGAGCCATGGATATAGCCCCGTATAACCGCTTATCTTCAGCTTGTCTCTTCATGATCTTCTCGAGAATTTCACAGTCTCTTAACCTAACAGCACCAGGCATGCCTCCCTTCACAATTTGTATTTCCAGACCATCCAGAAACAAATACACAAAACCATTAAAGTAAAGCTCAAAGACTGTCCTCACTTATAGTTTATGAATCAGCAAAAGAGGAACTTACCGGCAAAGCAACTAAATCATAAACTTGATCAGCACATTTCGAGATAAGAACATCAGCAAGCAATCTGGTCCCTGAGGATCCTTCAACCTCTAGCTTCTGCTCCACAGAAGCAACAGTAACATCAGCACCAGCTCGCCGTAAAACATCAACTAACACAACAGCTTCTATTTCCTCCGTCCCATATCCAATTGGAACAAGCACCTACATAGTTTCTCAGTTATCTCCAATCTCAATCTCTCTACACAAACAAGCTGGACAATTTTAGTTATAGATAACAAGAAAAAAGGAGAAACCTTTTTAGTAGTTGCAGAAGACCCGACGCCAACATCGGAATCTAGCGTTGTTACCATACCCGGAGACATGGAAGATCTAAGCTTTAAAGTTCGGTCCCTCCTTGTTGTCCCTAGTGAAGAAGAAACTACAGAGACTGAAGAAAAACTAGGAGCAACAGTCATCGAGACACAACCCATCGAAGAGATAAGCCTTGACTCCATCAAAGTTGGACTCAGCGAAGCTATCATTGAAATCGAATATCCTAAAGACCCCATTGACGATAGCTAATGCAGCAGTCTGATAATCCCGCCGCTAGACGGAGAGTGAGTTGCGTCTTATCTACTAGTATACACTTCTTGAAGAAAGCTAAAAACGTCGTCGTATCGTTGTCTTATTGCTTGATTGGATAAAGCTTCAATTTTTTCCTCCAATTTTTGTCGAAAATGTAACATTTTTTTTGCTTTCCACTGTGAGATTGTCACACACGATTCTCTAAAGAAATGAGACGAATTTTGAAAACGATTTATAAAAATAGTATTTTTGTTTCCTTGAGCTTATCTCCTCTTTTCTCTTTGGTTTGAGATATGAATTACAGACAATCAAGTAGTCAGTCACAACAGTGTGTATAAATATGTCTTTTAAGTGAAATCGGTTTCGAGAGACAGTGAGACGAAAATGTTAAGGATTTTGGGGAGAAGAGTTGTTTCAGCTTCGAAAGAGCTTACTAGTATTCAACAATGGCGGATCCGACCAGGAACCGATTCTCGTCCCGATCCTTTTCGAACTTTCCGGGGACTACAAAAGGGTTTCTGCGTGGGCATTTTACCGGACGGAGTCGACAGAAATTCGGAGGCTTTTTCTAGCAATTCGATCGCCATGGAAGGGATCTTATCGGAGCTTCGTTCCCATATCAAAAAGGTAAAGCCATCTCATTTATCGATTGATGTCTTAATTGTTTGCAGATGAATGATATAAGTGTATCTCGGTGGAGATTTGTAGGTATTGGCCGGAGGTGGAGAGGAAGCGGTTAAGAGGAACAGAAGCAGAAACAAGCTTTTGCCTAGAGAAAGGATTGATCGGCTACTTGATCCTGGTTCTTCCTTTTTGGAGCTCTCTCAGGTTTTGTTTTGTTTCTTTGTTTGGATTTAATGCACATTTGCAATCTAGAGTTTATTGTTGATTAGTACTTGCATAAGTTAGGAAAACAAAAGAAGATTAGGGAATTGGCATTGATTAAAAACTTGTTTGATGTTGCTGCTTACTGGATATGAATATGTTTGCAGCTTGCAGGACATGAATTGTATGAGGAGCCTTTGCCTTCAGGTGGGATAATCACAGGGATAGGACCAATCCATGGACGTATTTGTATGTTTATGGCAAATGATCCTACAGTTAAAGGAGGGACGTATTATCCCATTACTATCAAGAAACATCTCAGAGCACAAGAGATTGCTGCTCGGTGCAGACTTCCTTGCATATATCTTGTTGATAGTGGTGGTGCTTACCTTCCAAAACAGGCTGAGGTTTTCCCTGACAAGGAGAATTTTGGTAGGGTTTTCTACAACGAATCGGTTATGTCATCTGATGGAATTCCACAAATCGCCATTGTTTTAGGCTCCTGCACTGCTGGTGGTGCCTACATTCCTGCCATGGCTGATGAAAGTGTAATGGTCAAAGGGAATGGTACCATATTTTTAGCAGGACCGCCACTTGTCAAGGTCAATTTTCTCAAGTTACTTTCTCTCTCTCTCTCTCTCGTTCTAGTCTTAAGTAGTTTCTTGAGAATCTAACGCTAAATGAAAAAGCTTTTGAACAGGCTGCTACAGGAGAAGAAGTTTCAGCTGAGGATTTAGGAGGCGCCACTGTTCACTGTACTGTGTCCGGTGTGTCAGATTATTTTGCTCAAGGTACATATATTCATCTCTTTCTGCAATTTAATATGAAAACAATAATCGTGTTTTAGAGTTTAGACCTTAAGATGCTCTAAGCTTGCAGACGAGCTACATGGCCTCGCTATTGGAAGAAACATTGTCAAGAATTTGCACATGGCTGCAAAACAAGGGATGGAAGGAACATTTGGAAGCAAAAATCTTGTATACAAGGAACCGCTCTATGACATAAACGAGCTTCGCTCCATTGCTCCAGTAGATCACAAACAGCAATTTGATGTGCGGTCTATTATTGCCCGGATTGTTGATGGAAGTGAATTTGACGAGTTCAAGAAACAATACGGCACTGTGAGATAATGTTATTCGCCTTATTTTGTATCCAAATGTTACCTTTTTACTTTCTTATGTGGAACTTCTTTTTGGCAGACGCTTGTGACTGGTTTTGCTAGAATTTATGGTCAGACGGTGGGTATTATCGGGAACAATGGCATACTGTTCAATGAATCTGCACTAAAAGGAGCTCACTTCATCGAATTATGTTCTCAACGTAAAATTCCTCTTGTTTTCCTCCAAAACATCACAGGCTTTATGGTAATTGTAGTGTTTGTGTTGTGTTCTCACATTTGGCTATATAAGAGTGTCTCTATCTATCTTACTTGCTCCGTTTTTGCTTATAGGTGGGTTCTAGAGCTGAGGCCAACGGCATTGCAAAAGCTGGAGCGAAAATGGTGATGGCAGTATCCTGTGCTAAGGTATGTTTAATTCTTGGTTAAGAGTCTGAGAGATTTGATTAGGATAAGCCAGATTCTAAGCTCGGGTCTTCATTCAGGTACCAAAGATTACAATCATAACGGGTGCAAGCTTTGGTGCTGGAAACTATGCAATGTGTGGGCGTGCATACAGTCCAGATTTTATGTTCATTTGGCCAAACGCCAGAATTGGCATCATGGGAGGCGCTCAGGTAAACCAGAATGCACCGAAATGTTTAAACCGAAACCAAACTGAATCAAAATGTGTTTATAATCTTAGTGTAGCAGAACAAAATTCAGTTTGGTTTTGTTTGACGTTGTTATTGGCTTGGCGAAAACTTTGCAGGCTGCAGGTGTTTTAACTCAGATTGAAAGGGCTACCAAGAAGAGACAAGGAATCAAGGTACTGAATAAAACATTCTCTAAACCGATTTCAACTCTGTTTGTTCAACATTGATGAATTTGCGTTTTTCTTTGTGATGCAGTGGACTGAGGAAGAGGAAGAAGCGTTCAAGAAGAAAACGGTGGATGCGTATGAGAGAGAGGCAAATCCTTACTACTCGACGGCGAGACTTTGGGATGATGGAGTGATTGATCCTTGTGATACCAGAAAGGTTTTGGGACTTTGTCTCTCTGCTGCTTTAAACCGTCCTTTAGAAGATACTCGATTTGGTGTCTTTAGAATGTAAACAACTTTTAACCAATAAACATTTTCAAATAAATGTATAAACTTTTGTATATGAGCTACCAAAACTGGTTGATTGTCAATGGAGGAGAAATATGGCCAACTACAACAGATCGTTGACTGGTTCGAAACTTAATTTATTTACTAATTAATTTGATTGATAACGAACAACAAAAAGGCGCTCGTGGCCCAATGGATAAGGCGTCTGACTTCTAATCAGACGATTGTGGGTTCGATCCCCACCGAGCGTGTCTCTTCCAAATACATTTTTTCCCTTTTTCACAATAGAATTCATTTACCGCAACAATCAAACGATAACGAATCAACAAAAATTACCTGAAAAATATTAAAGCTAAAGAGCAATGACACTCTCAAATACAGAATTGGTACCTCAGATTTGAGTTGACTGACAATAAACAATGACTTATCATCATAATCCAACAATTCAAAAGATTGAGTCAATTGATAGTTATTATTCTCTTCTCCTATGTAATTCAACATGATGCTTCCACACAAGGATCGATCATTCATCACAGGCCCTTCCTTGTTTCAACTCTCTCTTGATATCAATGCGGGTAAGACAGAAGCGACCTCTTACGCGATCTCTTTTTCTCCTTTTTTCTTTCATTTCAAGGATCACAATAGGTTGGGAGGAGATAGGGAAAGAGGACGAGGATGAAGGAACGGTGCTTTTATGTCGATAAAGCCACAGTCTTACAAATTGGGCAGAGATTCTTGAGCATCAGCCATTGCTTGACGCAGGCAGTGTGAAATTCATGACCACATCCCAGTGTTCCAAGATCATCTCCTTCTGCATACTCTTCCTGTTAAAAATGCATCAAGGTTTTCACATCAGCTTCCGAGTTAAAGCTGAGTATCAGCTCAAAAATGGGAATATAGATGAACCTAACCAACCCATGTTACACACATGGACGGTTTAGTGTAATGTCAAGATAAAATGTGATAAATTGTGGCAGGTTTCTATCTACGTGATAATACATTACTCCTGTTTTGGCTTGACCACATCTACTACGGTAAAGAAGTGAATTTGTTGCAAACAAACAGCCATAAGAGACAAATAAACAGGTCCAAGGAGCCGCATAAAAGACCTTGGTGTAAGAGTAATTTCATGTCTTACCTGACAGACACAGCAAGGCTCCATGTCCTGGTGAGAGCCAGCAGCGGATGATGTATGTTTGTGCTGTTTCATTACTTTCAGGATCACCTCTTCGCTTAGACCAGTGCTCACATCTCCTATGCGTTCCCCAAGTGCCAATAGCTCCTACATTCCCAAACGAACCATGTTTAAAAAAATTGGTACATAGAGATAAAATGGTAAAAGAAAAATGAACACTCACCTCATATGACATGTTATCAACATCAAGACGCATATCCCGATGCCTATCATGCATCTCGGCCATACCTTGGTAGATCAGTGGATCGAATACCATATAATCCTATCAGATCACCAAATGAAAAATCATGATCCAAAAATAAAATGCTATTGGGGATGAACTTGCACTACGTTTTGTTTATACAAATGCCAATAAGATATGTTGATAGAGAATTGCTGCTTCTCACTACGTTTACTACAATGTGAGACCAATTATATTAGCAGCAGTAGATACGATACAGCTAAAAAGATGGTACACAACTTAGATGTCGACAGAGATCACATATAGTATACCAACATTCTGAAGATCTAAAACTAACACTTGAAGGCAAAAAGTGCGATGTGATTTTACCTGTTAACTGTAATTAAGAGGGAATGATTGAAATCAGTTATGTGACAAAATCATACCTCAAACCGTAAATTCTCCCCTCTTCGCATGGCACTCAACACCTGCCGTATCTGCCAATAAACAAGAGAGTACCAACTGAGTGACTGACATTACTAGTATCAGCAAATACCATCAACAAATAATTGACTTCCACTGAGACAGATGCCACATCAGCTAAAACTGCTAAAGAGTTCATACAGACCTCGGAAATCAGCCGGTTCCTTCCATCATTATCAGCAGCTAAGCTTCTTCCTAAGTGACGCAAATGGAGATGATCATTTTGCCTTTCCAGTAATAATCCCGATCTTCTTTGTCGAGAGCGATGACTACGACTACTAGATCCAGACGGCGCTGCAGCTTCATTCGAGGAAACAGAAGGCCCTGTGGGTAGTAATGGAAGAGAAGCACCATGAGTAGCAGATTCAGATTCGATACTAGGAAATAAAGACCACGGAGCAACTTCTGATATTCTTGATTGATTATGGGGAGTAACCCAAGTGGGATTCGGCTGCAAACCATGGATCCCTGAACTCGATCCTGCTCGAGGAACAAAGGGAGAATCTCCAGATGTACTAGGGTTTCCACGAGTGAAACTCCAACAAAACTGATCCTGCACTGGATTTCTCGTTTCATTTGCAGGTGTAGTAAAGACTGGCTGCTCTGAGTTTATTCTTGGCGCGTCCCATGGTGACAATCCCTCTTCAGGCATACTGTTTGCTCTCGAACTAGACGAAGCACTCCAAGCAAATTGGTGTATATTTCTTGTCAATGCAGGAAGGTGGATCATACTTGGCTGACCATCACCACTGCTTGAGCTACCTGTAACTGGTATTGCTCTTGCATCCAGAGGGTCAACAAAAGGAGAAGTTGCTGGTAACTGCTGTTGCTGACGCACAGAACTACCGGACTGTGTGAAGCTGAATGCAACTGACTCTGGTGGCTGCCCAGGATTTAACCGCCTGCCAGGTCTAGAGATGGTTTCCGTGCTTCTTGTAGAAGGAAAAGCACTTGCTGTAACTGCTCTCCCACCACCCAATCCAAATCTTGGTTCTGGTAGACCAGACTGATTATTAACATTTGGAGAATTTTGTGAGGGCATAGACAAACTTAAGCTACTTGAAGCATCATATTGAGCAAGACCCTCATTCCAAGCACCATTCTCAGTTTGAAAAAAGCAACCATGACTTTCACCAGGGAAAGAATGGCTAGGAGCTCCTTCAAGAGCCTTTCTTTTGCAGGATGAACCTAGACCACCCAACGAAGAACCTGGACCACTGCTTCTCTCCTCTGCGGTTTGACTTGAGCTTCCCAATGAAGTCTCGCAGTTATTATGGCGGATAACGACCCCAGAAGTCTGCAGACCACTACCAATGTCCATGTCCTTGCCCAGATTTACATGACTTAACATATGACTAGAGCTTGACCCACGCAAAAAGGACTCTCCAGGTAACAACATACCTGATTGCCCTTCCTCAAATCCATAGCCATCTGAGAGAAGCTGTCGATCAGTCTTTGAACCATTGGAATTTAAATGATCAGAAGGCCCCAATCTAGAGCTGGATTCACCAAAACTCCACCAGTTATGATTTTGAACAACATGCGAGCTAGAGCTTGCGTAAGTTGGTCGTCCTGAACCTGTAGTATTGTTTGGAAACTGAACATCCACTGGATTCAGGATGTTATTGGAAGTAGTCTCTGAATTGGTGCTACAGATGGGTTCTCCATCTGCATAATTTATTCCAGTCGATGAATCACCAGTGCTTCGTGGACCTTGCATTGGACTTATTAATACCTCTGACCAAACACACAACAACGCTCCAGGACAGAAACCAGCGAAAAGTTATTAAGTTCTTGAGGAAACCTAAAGCCAGACAAAAAGAAGGAGACACAAAAATTGAACAAACAATCCATTGATGAGAGTTTGGAAAGATATAACACAGGACTGAGAAACATATTCCCGGTTTACCATGTTGATTTCAAAGGGTCAGCCTATTATTTACTCCAGGCTAAGGAATGTAGCTCCAGGCCAGTTGGTACTCCAAGAACGGAATATCTGAAACGTCAGCGAGTAAACCATTAGTTTCAAAACATCCATCATATTTCACAAGTATCAATTTCATATAAGAGAAACTGCTAAAACACACTAAAAACTTCATCTGGAAGAACTCCATTAGTAAGCAAACAACAGAAACATTTGCAAAACCATGACTTTAGCAGTTAACTAAGAAACCAACACTTCTGCTTAACTCAGTAAACTTCATTAGGGGACTCACTGAAATATACGGAAAGAAAAATCAAAGTCCTTGCAACATTATCTCAAAATCTTGTCGGAAATAGAGAAAAGAGAGAATGTAGCTACAGATAACTAAAGCGAATTACAAGATTGCATCTTTATACATTCCGATTCATCACAAACAAAAAACAGTTAAGCACTAAAGAGGCTCCAATCATAAAGAAAGAAACCCTAAGGTTAGAGAATCCCGATCCTTTAGATTCACAGCTATTGCAATTGAATCAACACATTAAAACAAAAACCATTTCCACATAAAAAAAAACGATCCAGTAAATGAAATAGATTCAAGACCGATCGTCGAGCGGTAGAGAAAGTAAACAAAACAAAGACAGAGAATTGAAGAAACTGTGTACCTGCAAAAATACCAATCAGATGGGTCTCCGCCAAAGTAATCTGCTTAGAAGTTTTGTAAGAAAAAACAATTAAAGGCGTTTCATTTATTGAATTTTCCGGTTGTTTGATTCTCAGGATGAGATTGCCTATTTCCTTCAAAAAAGAACTCTTTAATTTACACAGAAAAGCTCTGAAAATTTCCACAGAAAATGAAGAAAGAAAAGAGCGTAAAAGGGGAAAGAGATGAAATGGGTTATTAAAAAAAGAAGCAGTGGATGAGGGAAGAGAGGATTAAGAGGCGTAGAGATTACATGTGATGAATGATACTATCTTTTCTTACAAACACATTTTCGTGTAATTAAAATTTAATTTGGTTCCAAAGATTTTAATCAAAAGAAGTTTGGTAAATTGAAACAGGCAGACATAATTTATTGTAAAGAGTTTTTATTTATTTATTCATGACGTTGCTTGATGGTGCTTTACCAATTTTCTTCTCCTACGTTAGATTTTTTTCACTTTTTTTTTTGGTGTTTGTAATAAATGTGAAAAATGGACCGTTTAAAAACTTAAAGACGTTTGATTACTATATAAAGTAATTGTTTATAATAGAAAGTTAATTGAGACGTGAAATGGTATAATATTATTGTGTAACAGTTGTGTACACGTAGCTCTCATGCAGTTTTAGTGGACCCATATGGCTTGACTTGTATTCTGTTTTTGGGCTATTAAAGTCCAAAACAGAGACCCCTCTCAAGCCCTTCCTATTAATCCATCTAGCTAATAGAAACTATAAACGTGTCCTCTCTCTCAATTAAATAAGCTAGAAACATACTCAACCATTCGCATTACGCACTTCATAGCGGTAGGTTTAGATTTGTCTAAAATACTTAAAAAAATTTTTGTCTAAGTTGTTGTCCGTTACAAAGTTTTTTTCTTTGTGACAACTTGACAACATTGACAAATAGAAAAATAAATTTCGATGAAACCTATGAAATGGGCTATGGCCCAACTAAAAAGAGTGGGAAATTAAAGATGGGATGGTTCAAGTGTATACTTCGAACTTCCGACATTAGGGTCAAAGGATTTTTAAAAGGCAACCATTTGTTCCACTTTCTCGAACAAAAACGAGCCATTTATTAATATATAGTACGGCTGAATTGGTTTTGTTCGTCATTGTGTAAACACAAAGTCATTCGAATTATGTTAGGGTCCGTTGATAATATAGACGGCCCATCCCACGCACATATTAAGTGTTCAACTCCATAGAATATCATATGGGACACTGTTTTTAATTTATAATCACCATTTAAAATGTTTAAATGTTTATGCAAATTGGATGGCTTCTTCACACAACATTTATTTATTGGCCTTTCATTCCATCAAAGTAAAATAGCTTTTCAAATACATTATACTCTATACTCCTATACATGTAAATAACCATATGCATATATATTTTTTTCAAATATAGGTCAACGCCATTTAATATAATTTTAAAAAAATTTGTTCGGAAAATATCACATTTCTTTCACTAGACAAGCCTTGTTACCACACAATGTATCAATATGATCTAAAGGGCAAACGAAAGATCCTGACATGAAACGTTTAATTCTCATTTTCTCCAAATTTTATTTTTTATGTGAAGTAGATAAATTAGTATATATATATATATACCAAACTAGTGTGTTATGTTATGGCAAATGTTATATCAATTCGAAGGTTCCGCTATTGCAATATTCATTAATTTTTTCATACCAATACTATTTTTCTTTCTCTTTTATTTTGTTTTTTAATAAATAAAAGAAATTAAGGATGATTAGTAAGGAAGTCGCCTACCAAGAGATTCACCTACCACGGTACACTTCAACACCGAAGCAGAGTTGTTGAATCCACTTTTTATTCCCTTCTCTAATCTCTACTCACCAAGTCTCCACTTTTTTTTCTCTTTATTATATACATTTAAATTATTTAATATACGCCAACTACATACATATCCAGTGTAATTTCTCGTTACGTCACACCCCTTTCGTAATCGTCTAATTTCAGAAAAATATCCAGAGGTTTAAATACATATTCCCATCATTAAATCTAGACATAAACACATCATACTCACAAAATTTGGCAGCAAACAGTTACTACAGACCCATAAATGAAAAAACGTATTCACTTGTTTTCAATTTTCACATAACCACTTCCCTGAGTTTGGTCTCAATTTGATTGCCCCGCCGAGGCATTACTACGCCAAGTGCGATTAAGGTCCCATACAGTGTAACGGGACCCACTATAAGACAGCGACCGACCAATTGCGTGTTAGGAGAGTTTCACCAACCCCGGACCGGTTTTTACCGGATATAACAGAACCGGTACGAACCGGTCTCATTATCTTCCATCTTCTTTATATAGACCTCATGCCATGTGTGTGACTCACCAAGAAAAACACAATCGTTTAATCTCACCCAAGAAGACAAAAACACAGAGAGAGAAAGAGAGAGAAATGGCGACGACAACAACAGAAGCAACGAAGACATCATCGACCAATGGAGAAGATCAGAAGCAGTCTCAGAATCTTCGACATCAAGAAGTTGGTCACAAGAGTCTCTTACAGAGCGATGATCTCTACCAGGTCTGTTTTTTTGTTTTACTCAAAAACTCTGCTTTTCAATTCAATTTCAGCAATCTAAATCTCAATTAAAAAAATCAACACAGTATATACTGGAGACAAGTGTGTATCCTAGAGAACCAGAATCAATGAAGGAACTCAGGGAAGTGACAGCAAAACATCCATGGAACATAATGACCACATCAGCTGATGAAGGACAGTTCTTAAACATGCTTATCAAGCTCGTTAACGCCAAGAACACAATGGAGATCGGAGTTTACACTGGCTACTCTCTTCTCGCCACCGCTCTTGCTCTCCCTGAAGACGGCAAAGTAAATCAATCTCTTCATCCTCCTCTGTTTTTTGGTGGGTTTTGTCGAACTTGGGAATTGAAAGTTTCATCCTTTTTATCATCAGATTCTGGCTATGGATGTCAACAGAGAGAATTACGAATTGGGTTTACCGATCATTGAGAAAGCCGGCGTTGCTCACAAGATCGACTTCAGGGAAGGCCCTGCTCTTCCCGTTCTTGATGAAATCGTTGCTGACGTAAGCATTCTTCTTTCTGACGTAATTAACAAAAAAGATGATGAAGATAATGAAATAATTAAAAACTCATGGCCTAATTAGGTTGATTTAATATCTTGATGAGAATTTCTGTATACGCAAATTTGTTTCCTTTTTCATAGAAGAAAGTGTGGTAACTGATTATTGTGTGTGGTTGGGTGCAGGAGAAGAACCATGGAACATATGACTTTATATTCGTTGATGCTGACAAAGACAACTACATCAACTACCACAAGCGTTTGATCGATCTTGTGAAAATTGGAGGAGTGATTGGCTACGACAACACTCTGTGGAATGGTTCTGTCGTGGCTCCTCCTGATGCACCAATGAGGAAGTACGTTCGTTACTACAGAGACTTTGTTCTTGAGCTTAACAAGGCTCTTGCTGCTGACCCTCGGATCGAGATCTGTATGCTCCCTGTTGGTGATGGAATCACTATCTGCCGTCGGATCAGTTGATTTGACTCCTCCCTACTCTGAGTTTGTCCACAGTGGATTACTTTCCATCTTCTTATACCTTTCAATCGCATTTTCACCAACCACTAAAATGGACCTTTTTATGTATTTGTGTTAAGTAATATCTCCATTGTCCTTGTTTTGCTTTCTTCTGAACAAAGAAATAATATGTACCTTACTTTTCTTCTTGGTCTCGTTCTTTTGTTTTTCTCCATGATACAACATCTAAAGAAATTATTTGTGTCACAGCAACGTAAGTCGATAAAATTAGTTGAACATATTGAGAAAAAGTTATCATAGACCTTCAATTGTTGAAAGTCGATGTTGGTATTTGTCAATTGATATTAGATTACCAAATAAATATTAGACAGTAAGAAACGAACAAAGTAGGAAGATGTAGGTCACCGGTCTTTGAAAATTTATCAGATAGAATTCATAATACACAGTTAGGTAGTTTCAGTTGAGAGTTAAAAGGGAAAAATATGTAATTGTGTGTGATAAATACGTCAAAAATTAGTTGATGAGCAAAATCGTAAACAAAAATACTTTTTTGCATTAGTTTTGTTGGATTCCCTATAAATACGGGTTCCCATATCTAACTCGTAGTTAGCATAATTATAAGCAACAAATAAACACAAAATACTGAATTTAGAAATTTTCCAGAAAATTAATTAGAGATTTTACATTATTTTTACAAACTTTAGTGAATTATTTCTTAAACGTATGTTAGTTATTTATTAACTGAAGTTTCACATATTTGATAGAATAACATTTAAATAAAAAAATTTGAAGTAAGGTTAGAATGTTCTTATAATACTTTATAACTTTTTTAAAAGGTACAAGCCAAAATTATCGCAAATGTAAATAATAAATCATTGTAAAAATCTTAAACTAATTAAAAGATCTAACGCAATCTAAACAAAGATTTGGTATCATCGCCCATTTATGTTTTGATATAATCAAAACTGGTTAATAATTAAATTAAATTATCAATTTCTTAATTAGTTAGAATTCTTGTTAATGTAATCAACTCACCATTATTTTAATTATTTAAAATATGGGTTAATATCTCTTAATCATATCTAAGATGATATTTTCTTCCATTTATGAAAAGAAAAATATGTTAATTAAGCATTAAAAAGAAGGAAAAAATAATTTAAATAATATTAAATATATATACATCGTTTTTAGAGTTCGAGTTCTTCCGTATTTACAGTTTCTCTTTTTTCCAAAGCAGGGTTTGGATTGGTAGTTTTTCTGGATTAATTTTGTCTCAAATTCTTTCTTCTTTTTATTTTTTTTTGTGAAATTCTTTGTTTTAATTGGTGTGACATCGTTTCCAAAATATTTTCAAATTTGATTGCTTTTGAAGTTTTTTTTTTTTTTTTTTTTTTTT
>Ga0041059_1001592_pt1 | contig 17841 bp, 16 predicted proteins | sample AraColnosormetaG_FD_56232 | JGI IMG/M metagenome (GOLD analysis project Ga0041059, IMG submission 56232) | Arabidopsis roots microbial communities from North Carolina, USA - Col MF nosort | ecosystem: Host-associated > Plants > Roots > Unclassified | place: USA: North Carolina | collected...
AAAAAAAAAAAAAAAAAAGGGATCAAGAATCTACAGTTACTGATGAAACCAAAAATATTTTCTCCAAAGAACCAGATAGACAGAAAATAACATTATAGGTAATAATACCACCAGACCTGAGTGCCAAATTGAATCTTGAAGGAAAATACTCTCAGCTTTGATTCTACTCGTGGCACCTTCACTACCTCTTGTAAGTACTGGAATAGCTGCGATAGCAAAATTGATGACAGAAGAAAATGAATTAACTAAGTAAGCTAGTTACTAACCATAATATATAGTAGGAACCAAAAACAGTGCAAGATTGATAATCTCAAGACTTCAACAGACCTGCTCACAATTTCCCTTGTCACCAGTGTAGGTCTACAACAAATCAGTCAATTACGACCAAGAACAAGAACTCGTGTCAATAAAAAGTGAATAATTGATATATATTTCACAAAACAAGTAGAAAATGCTACTCAAAAGTCAAGAGGTAACCAGAAGAAACTTCATATCCTCCTTGGTTGGGAAAAGGTTAATAAGATTCTCTATTTGATCAAAATCATCTAGTCGAGACTCATCCATTGCCATGGCTGCAGCCTGGACGATGCAAAGAAAAATGTGGATAATTAGCATTAAGCTATGAAAGACTAACCAGTGATGACTTTTTCTTAGGGTAATGTAGGTTTTGGAGCTTACAATCATATCAGGCAGCCGAATATTTAATAACATTAGCCTAATTTCCGTGTTAGTGGCTCTCCTTAGGTCAATCTTGAAAGTCATAAGACAAACAACTCTTCAAAAAGAGTGGAATGTATATTGAATCACAAAAGTCACTTGTTTATAGCTACGTGACAAAAGTCTCCACCAGAAAGGAGCAAGTTAAAATATCTGACAATAACCAATTGTGTTGGGAATATTTCACATTACCAGTGGAACTTTTTCAGGTTCTGGTTTTGGTTTTGGTTTGGCCCCAAGAGAGAAAATGGTCTCTATTTCTGATACTGATAGTTCTATTGCACTAGCAAAACAAACAAGGAAACAAAATGATAGATTAATTGCAAAGCAATGGTCAATGATATAGGAACTTTAATTCTCCCTTCTTCAGTCCATTGGAATTCAGTTTCTTCAGGGTATTACCAGAGAATCTGTTCATCCTCGATATCGCGGCATTCTTGTCGTCTCTGTAACTCATCCCATAAGCTCCCCGGCAAAGCCCTTGTTTTTTTAACCCAGTGTAATGGCTTCAGGGAGCACTTTGTTTTAGGTGGACGTGAACATGGACGTGGAAGTGGAGGTGGAGGTGGTGGAGGTGGTGCTCTTCTACGCATAAGAGGAGGAGGTGGAGGTGGTGGTGCTCTTCTACGCATAAGAGGAGGAGGTGGAGGTGGTGGCAGTGGTGCTCTTCTACGCATAAGAGGAGGAGGTGGTGGTGGAAGAGGTACCAGGGAATAAGCGCCAGAGATATCGACAAGCGACATTGGATCAGGAACCAAACAGGGGATTTAGTAGATTTAACAACAAACAGATTGTTTCAGATCACTTTCTTCACCGATTTAGATCAAATAACACTAGTTTTCAGAGCAAAAAGTCCCAGAAAATAAAAGAGAATGATCAAATCGCATAGACTTGTTAAAGATTAGTTGACTTTGGGCAAAGGACTTTGTCCCAAATTCCATGTGTCTTGAACAGACGACAAGACATTGTCAATTTTTTAAAAGCACGACGGAGTATTGGAGATTGTCCTTTTTTTTTTGAATAAAATATAGTTTGCTGTAATTCCAGCAAACTAGTCCTCATTTATTAGAAGATAAGAATCAATTTTATAATACAAACCATCCGGTCGAACCGGTTCAGTCTTGGAAGAAGGCCTTTATGAAATCCAGTAGCTATCACAAAGTTGTGAAAATGAATGGAAGAATCAGATGAAGGAGTATGTCTCTTTGCGGAGGAAGATGATCAAGAAAATATATATATGCAGGTGTACGACCACACAAGTTTTTATATGTCTCTTTGGCAATCTATTTTGGTTTCCCTTTGTGACTCGATGGAAGAGGTGAATTGTTTTACCAAAAGGATGGGGTGGAGGAGCTCTACGACTTGGTGGGGGAGGAGGAATGGGAGGGATTGAACGTACATGACTGAAGTGAGGAAGAGGAGCTGTTCTACTGGTACCTTAACATTGGAAGTGGAGGTGGTGGCGGTGGAGCTCCTCCACTCATCGAGGGAAGTGTTGGTGGTGGGGCTCCTTCGCGCACTAAAAGAGGTAGCGGAGATGTGCCCATCACCAAGCGAGTTTGGAAAGGGATTGAACGTACATGACTCAAGTGAGGAGGTGGAGCTGTTCTACTGGCAACAAGCATTGGAGGTGGAGGTGGTGGCGGTGGAGCTCCTCCACTCATCGAGGGAGGTGGTGGTGATGGGGATCCTACACGCACTAAGCGAGGTAGCGGATATGGGCCACACACCAAGCGAGGAGGCGGATTAACTGCAGGTATTCGGCAGCATGCATACCTTGGACGTGAAGGGGGTCTTGGTATAGAAGGCGGAGGTCTTATTCTAGAAGGCGATTTGGCCTCCGAATCATCTAAAGAAGTATCTGAGTCTATGTTGTGGTCAGGCCCACCAAATACATCTTCCGTTGCAGCTTTCTTCTTCTCCAAGTCCTCTTGCTTGACATTCTCTTGGTGTGCTTTCTTAAACAACCTTATAAAACTCAAGAGTGTCGCGCTAACTGCAGGCAATCGATCACCACATGTATTCTTATTAGCAACAACATAACAATGAGCCACTTTCTTCTAATGTATTAGCACAAATGAGGATGATGTTCATTGTATACCTTTTTCAAATGGATAATGGTTAGGATCCTCGCCAAAATAGTGTGCAAGTGCATCAGCATTTATTCTCTGTCGTCCATCATAAGATTTATTCAAAAAAAAAAAGTAATCTCAGGATCAAACACATTGCCAAAGGTTAGGCGCTTGGAGTCTAGTAGAGGTTGACAAAAATTACCGCCGAGGAGTAAAGAGTCGATACAGTTGCTACTTGAGTCTCAGCACTGGATATGAAGTCCTTCAATAACTGTTGAAAAACATAAAAACTAGATTTTACAAAAGTGATGGAAAATTACGTTATGTGGCACAGTCATGGACCTAATCTCAAATTCACGGTTGATAAAAGATATGCAAAAGATCGAGATAGATAGAAAAACAACAACATACTTTACGGAAAACTTGAGAAACAGGACCATCAGTTTCGGATGCGGTGAGCTCCTGCTTCAGTTTTTCCAATCCTTTGGTTATAGCATGTATTTCCTCAGCCAGAGACTTCAAATTTATCTGCAATAGACAGGACAATCAAATGATGAGCCACTTACTGCGCTAAGGACGGAAAAAGTAAGTACAAAGGCAAACCTCTAAAGTTGATTCAAGACTTTGAAGATCCTTATGGAAGTCCAGTAGATCTGCTGCCTTGGAAGCAAGGACCTCGGAAAAAGAAAGATCAGGGGATTCAGGATTATGTATTCCTCCTAAGCCAAATCATTTCTAAAACATGCAGCATCTATTTCTTTCGCATTGTATTTTACCTTGCAAAGATAATGCATGAGAGTCATCTTGTTGTTATCAGCACGTGTCTCGCTTAATATCAATAAACTATCCAACCTGAATCCCACTGCACTGCCTGCAGAAAGCAGAGCAAGGGTCTTTATTAACCACAAATGATTTGCGTTCAGACAAAACAAAAGTATATGATGCAATGAAACAAAGGCGCCATTCTTTTCTTGAACTTAGCTCACATTGAACAGATAAATTTTATTGTGTTGCGTTAGGAAATACTCACCCCTCGCAGTTCCTTGGTTCAGTGTGTTCCCTAGGAAGAGAATAATTTTCATAATCTCTTTTAGCATTTGTGAAGAACGTACCTGATGAATAAGAAATGAGGAGAAAAAAGTATAAGAAGGAGAAGCTTATGGACTGCACAAAAACTAGAAGTGATTATTGTACCATCTTACCTCCTCACACGCAGAATTGACCACATTTAACATTTTTCTGAATTTTGTTATCTGCACAGTAATCACCATTAACAACAGAACCAAGAATTACGTTTTCCTCTAAAGAATCAGATAGAAGATAACATAATAAGTTATACAGCCACACCTTAGTGCCAAATGGAATCTTGAAGGAAAGTACTCTAAGCTTTGCCTCAAATCGTGGCACCTTCATTAGCTCTAGTAAGCACTGCGATAGCAAAATTGATGACAGGAGAAAATGAATTAACTTAAGTAAGCTAATTACTACCCATATTTATAGTAGGAGCCAAAACAATGCGAGATTGATAATCTCTAAAGACTTAAACACACCTGCTCAGACTTTCCCAAGGTTGCCTTGTCACCAGTATAGTTCTACAACAAAGCAGTCAATTCCGAACAAGAACTCGTGTCAGTAAATGATCACTTAAATAAAGACACAAGTAGATATTGCTACTCAAAAGTCAAGAGGTAACACCTTAAGAAGCTCCATCTCCTCCTTTGTTGGGCAAAGTTGTATAAGATTCTCTATTTGATCAACATCTAGTACAGACTCATCCATTGCCATGACTGCAGCCTGGACGATGCAAAGAAAAATGTGGATAATTATCATTAAGCTATGAAAGATTAACCAGTAATTGACTTTTACTCAGGTAATTAAGGTTTTGGAGCTTACCATCATATCAGGCAGCGGCATCTTTAATATCTTTAAGTTAACTATCGTGTTATTGGCTCTCTTAAGGTCAATCTGGAAGACCATAAGACAAACAAATCTCCAAAATGAATTCACAAAAGTATACAGACATGCAATAGGCTTCGGAGTAGAAGAAAGTCTAAGGGAAAGAGATGCTGGAGAGTAGCTTAGTACAACTTAAAAAACAAAATATTTTACAGTTTCCACCAGAAAGTAATACTACTTGTTTATAGCTACATGACAAAAGTCTCCACCAGAAAAGAGCAAGTTAAAATATCTGACAATAACCAACTGTGTTGGGAATATTTCACATTACCTACCAGTGGAACTTTTTCAGGTTTTGGTTTTGGTCTTGGTTTTGCCCCAACAGAGAAAAGGGTCTCTATTTCTGGTACATCAAGTTCTATTGCACTAGCAACAACAACAAAAAAAAAAGCAATGGTTGATAAAAGAAAACTCAGTATCACAGAATTGAATTACATGGATTGGTCAATAAAGTTAAGTTCAATACGTTTGTGATTCTCCATATTGTATCTGTAACTCATCCCATAAGCTCCCCTGCAAAGCCCTTGTTATTTTAACCCAATGTAAAGGCTTCAGGGAAGACCTTTTTGTAACTGGACATCGAAAACCACAAACCATTCTTGCACCCTTATGATCAAAGGCATCAAACCTCGGAGGTGGTGGTGGAGGTGATCTTCTAGGCATAGGAGGTGGAGGTGGTGGTAGTGGTACCAGGGCATCAGCGCCAGAGATCTCGACAAGCGACATTGGATCAGGAAGCAAACAGACGATTTAATAGAGAGATTTAACAACAAACAGTTTTCTTCACCGATTTAGATCAAATAACACTAGTTCAGAGCAAAACAATCCCAGAAAATATAGGAGAATGATCAATCGCATAGACTTGTGAAAGCACAGTTGCAGAAGACTTTGAACAGACTACAAGACAGAGTGTTGGCAATTTCAAATTAATAACATGCTTATAGAGACATTCTTATTAAAATTACTCAGATTTCTGGCATTTCATAACATGCTTTTCAGTCGCTTGTTTTTATAGCTATATGACAATAGTAATAACCAAATGTTAAAAGAAGAATATAAATTTCACATTACCAGTTGAAGTTTATCGGGGTTTGCCTCAAAAGCTTCTCGTCGACTTCCAGATTTATCAGCCTGGTTTTGTACTGCAGCAGAGAAAAGGGCCTCTATCTCTGATAGATCAAATTCTGGGGCACTATCATGGAAAGAAAAAGGAATAATATGAGGATATAATTGTCTAATAACTCGGCAATTATATCTGCCTGGTGCAGAAGAAAAAAAGGAACGCAAACATAAAAAGTTAGTCTAAATACGTTTGTGCTTCTCCATGTCTCTGTAACTCTTCCCAGGCATTTGTTAGTTTACCACATTGAAATCGCTTCAGAGAAGACTTGTTTTGACCTGGACGTAGACAACAAATAACTCTTCCTGCACCCTTGGGATCAAACATCGGAGGTGGAGGTGGTGGTGGTGGTACTCTTCCACTCATAGGAGGAGGTGATGGTGCACTTCTACGCATAGGAGGAGGAGGCGGTGGTGGAAGTGGTACTCTTCCACGCATAGGAGGCGTCACCACGGCATCAGCGCCAGTGATCTCGACAGGGGACATTGGATCAGGAACCAAACAGATGATTTAGTAGAGAGATTTAATAGCAAACTGCTTTCTTCACCGATTTAGAGCAAATAACACTAGTTCAGAGCAAAAATTCCCAGAAAAAATATAAAGAGAATGATCAATGGCAGCACAGTTGACTTTGTGGAAAAGACTTGTCCAAAATTGGAGGGACGACAAGATAAGACAAGACAGAGAGTATTGTCTGATCCATTTTTTGAATAGTTAATCAATAACGGCATCGAATTTATTATCTACCCAAAACAACAAAGTCAGGAAGCCCAATGGGCCGCTAACTAAACCAAGCCCCACTCCTTTATATATGTGTCGGTTAGACCATCCTTTCCATTACAAAACAATAAAATTAGCATTACAGACCTAGAAGCAAGTTTAAGAGAAAAAAATGAAGTTTTGAACTAGATTCCTAGAAGAACATAGTGTAATGAAACATTTGTTAGCACTAAAATATTTTATTTTAATTTCAATTTCGATTAAGCAAGAAGAGCGTATCCGAGATCTGCTGGGCCATTATCATTGGAGAAGAGAGAAGATTGGATTGCAGGAAAATGGAGAATATTCTCAGGAAACTTACAGACGAAGACATGGCAAGAGTTGAGGGGAGAGACATGACATGTCACATGTGTCATACTGTCTGAAATTAAATTAAAAGTTTGATTCCGACTTATCTGAAGATTTTGATTCATTCACACAAAACTTCGAAATCACATTCAGCAAAAGAGTCGACGAAGAGAAAGACCAAACTGGCCAAGGATTGAAATGAACAAAAGTCAAAGAACCCATAAGGAGAATGTCACGTCTCACGTGACTCCGTAAGTCATCAATGGGCCGGCCTTTAAGTAAATTAAGCCCAACCTTTAATATATGGGTCTTCGCTGATTAAAATTTTAATATATGGTTCACTAATACCGATTCAATTATAAACTACTGTAAATATGAATGTGATACAATAATTGCAATTGGGGATTACTAAAAATCAATAATAACGTGTTTCGACAGATGGGAAAAAGCACAAGTTGATCGTAAAAAAAAAACGTGGTTGTAACCACACACATATTAACAACACCAAACAGTGAAAATATTTCCATCGCTTGTTTAAATCAACACAAAATATCTGAGTTACCACACTATGGTCAGTTATATAAGGCAACTTTCTTCTTCTCCAACTCCGCTTGCTTTTTTATTAGTGAGACTGACTCGTTTCTTCGTCTTCTCCATTTCTGCTTCCTTTGCAGCTTTCTTCTTCTCCAACTCCGCTTGTTTGACATTCTCTTGGTGTGCTGCTGTCGTAAACAACCTTACAAAACTCAAGAGGGTCGCGGTAACTGCAGGCAATATCGATAATCATGTATTGTTATTAGCTACGTAAAAACAATGAGCCAGCCACTTTTTATGTATATTAGCACAAATGAGGATGATGAAGTTCATCGTATACCTTGTTCAAATGGATAATCGTTCGGATCCTCGCCAAAATAGTGTACAAGTGCATCAGTGTTTCCTCCCTGTGGTCCACCATCATAAGATTCAAAAACAAAAGTAATTAATTTCAGGATCAAACACATTTTTAAATGTAAGGTACTTGGAATCTAGTAGAGGTTGACAAAAATTACCACTGAGGAGTAAAGACTCGATACAGTTGCTACTTGAGTTTCAGCAACGGATATGAAGTCCTTCAATAACTGTCGAAAACATAAAACTAGATTTTAGCGTCCGGAAGAAGTTATGTAGGAAAAAACAAACTTAGCTGAAGAATTATTTCTAGCTGTTATTGATTTTACAAAATGATGGAAGCAGATTTAGTAATGTGGCAAAGTGATAGACCTAATCTCAAATTCATGATTGATAAAAGATGGATAAGATTGAAAAACAACAACATACTTTACGGAAAACTTCAGAAATAGGACCGTCACTTTCGGATGCGGTAAGCTCCTGGTTCAGTTTTTGGAGTCCTTTGGTTATAGCTACCATTTCCTCAGCCAACGACTTCAAATGTATCTGAATCAACAGGACAATCAAATGATGAGCCAATTACAGCTAAGAACGGATAAAAAGTACGTACAAATGCAAACCTTTGAAGCTGATTCGAGATTTTCAAGATCCTTATGGAAGTCCAGTAGATCTGATGCCTTGGAAGCAAGGACCTGAGAAAAAGAAAGATTAGGGGTTTCAGTATAAATAGATTCTACTTCTTTTGATTGAAATTTACCTTGCAAAGATAATGCATGAGAGTCATGTTGGTGTTAGCAGAACATTTTTCGCTTAAATTCAATAAACTGTCCAACTTGAATCCCACTGCACTGCCTGCAGAAAGCAGAGCAAAGGGTCTTTATCAACCACAAAGGATTTGCGTTCATACAAAACAAGTATTTATGATGTAATGAAACAAAGGCGCCATTCTTGAACTTAGCCCACATTGAACAGAGAAATTTTATTGTGTTATGTCTTAAGCTACAGAAAAAAAATATTTGGGTAAGAAAATAATTATAATACTCACCCCTGGCAGTTCCTTGGTTCAATATGTTCCCCAGGCAGAGAATAATTTTCATAATCTCTTTTAGCTTTTGTGAAGTACGTATCTGATAAACAAGCAATAAGGAGAAAATGTCTAAGAAAGATAAACGCAAATGGGCTGCGTAAATTATTGAGTTTTAAGTATTGCAAATATCTTACCTCCTCACATGCAGAATTTACGGTATTTAAACCTTTATTAAGTTCTTTTATCTGCAAAGTAATCATCATAAAAAAGGAGATCAAGAATCTACAGTTACTTAGACACTGACAAAAACCAAAACGTTATAGGTAAATACCACCAGACCTGAGTACCGAAATGAATCTTGAAGGAAAACACTCTCAGCTTCGATTCTACTCCTGGAACCTTCATTAGCTCTAGGAAGTACTGCGGAAGCAAAATGGATGAGAGAAGAAAACGCATTAATCACACGTAAATACTCTTTTAATGGAACTTTAGCTTTAGCTAAACTAAGCAAATTGTTAAGAACTATATTATAGTGGAAAATAAAAACAGTGTGAGATTGGTAATCTAAAGACTTAAAGACAGACCTGCTCACACTTTCCCAAGGTTGCCTTGTCACCAGTATAGTTCTACAACAAACCAATCAATTACGACCAAGAATAATGACTCGTGTCAACTAACAAGTGAATAATGATAACCAAGAATTGACAAAAGTAAAGACAGAAGTAGATAGTGCTACTCAAAAGTCAAGAGGTAACCTTAAGAAGCTTCATCTCCTCCTTTGTTGGGCAAAACCTTATAAGATTCTCTATTTGATCAACATCTAGTACAGACTCATCCATTCCTAGAACTGCAGCCTAAATGATGCACAGAATAATGTGAATAAATTATCATTGTACTATAAAACATTAACCAGTAATGACTTGTTCGCTAGTAAAGTAGGTTTTGGAGCTTACCATCATATCAGGCAGCGGCATCTCTACTTTCTGAAGCATAATCATAGTGTTAAAGGCTCTCCTCTGGTCGATCTACAAACCAGTAGAAAAACCGTCCATCAAACAGAGTGATATATATATTATTATTATTACGTCAATCACTTGTTTGTAACTACATAAGAGTATCTCCAATGGAGGTATCTTGTTAAGATACCATAAGAAGTACTAACCAATGTGGATGCTCTAATATTTAAGTTGTTGAGCCAGCTATTATGAACCACATGCTTCATTTCCGTTTCGTTAGCGGCTTTCTTCTTCTCCAAGTCAGCTTTCTTGACATTCTCTTCGTGTGCTTTCTCAAACAACCTTATAAAGTGAAGGAGGGTCGCAGTAACTGCAGCAATCCGTCACCAGGTATTGTTATTAACTACATAACAGTTCCATTTTCTATGTAATTGCACAAGAGGAACGATGAAATTTATATTCCTCTGCCATACCTTGTTCAAATGGACACCATTTAGGATCCTCGCCAAAATAGTTGACAAGTGCAACAGCATTTTTTCCCTGTTGACAATCATAAGAGAAAGAAAAGCAAAAAATCATTTCAGGATCAAATACATTGTCAAAGGTAAGAGGTTGAGAAATTACCACGACAGAGTAAAGACTCAATACGGTTTTCACTTCAGTCTCAGCAATGGAAATGAAGTCCTTCAATGTCTGTTATCAAATACATAAAACTAGGTTTTAAGATCCGGAACTAATCTCAAATCCATGGTTGATCAAAATATCCATAAGAACAAAACCAACATACATTACGAAATACTTGAGAATCAGGACCATCAGTTTCGGCTGCAGTAAGCTCCTGGTTCAGTTTTTCCAAATCTCTGATTATATCTTGCATTTCCTCAGCCAGAGACTTCAATTGTTTCTGAAATAGACACAGGACAATCAAATGATGAGCCAATAGAAACTAAGAAGTAGAGGACGAAAAGAGCACAAATACAAACCTTTGAAGCTGATTCAAGACTTTGAAGATCCTTATGGACGTCCAGAAGATCTGATGCCTCCGAAGCAAGGACCTGGGAAAAAGAAAGAGGAGAGTTTCAGGACCATTCTCTAAAACAACCCTCAACGGAATCTAGAGGCTGTTTTTTTTTATAATTGTAGTTTACCTTGCAAAAATTATGCATGCTTTTAACACATAAACTGTCCAAGTTGAATCCCACTGTAACGCCTGGAGAAAGAAACAATGTATATGATGCAGCAGAAACAAAAAGGCGCCGTTCTTGAATCAAAGGAATCTTATTGTACATGTTTCATTGAGGTCTTGTGCAAAAAAAGAAAAAATATAATACTAACCCCTGCCAGTTCCTTGGTTCGATGTGTTCCCCAGGCAAGTAATCTTTTTCATAATTTCTTTTAGCTTTTGTGAAGAACAGACCTGATGATGATTTAGAAATGAGGAGAAATATTCTAAGAAACAGATATGGACTGCACAAAAAACTTGAGGTGATTGATGTAACATCTTACCTCCTCACACGCAGAATTGACCACATTTAACCTTTTTTTGAATTGTGTTATCTGCACAGCAATCATTATTAACAACAGAACCAAGAATATACAGTTACGTAGACGCTGCTGTGAAACATAATCTCGTTTTCCTGCAAAGAATCAGATAGAATAAGTTATACAGCCGGACCTTAGTGCTAAATTGAATCTTGAAGTAAAATACTCTCAGCTTTGATTCTACTCGTAGCACCTTCCTTAGCTCTTGGAAGTACTGTGATAGTAAAATTGATGACAGAAGAAAATGACTTAAACGAAGTAACCATATTATATAGTAGGAACCAAAAAACCGTGCAAGATTTGATTGATAATATCAAGACTTCAACAGACCTGCTCCCACTTTTCCAAGGTCCACTTGCCACCAGTGTAGCTCTACAACAAATCAGTCAATTAAATGATATATATCACAAAATAAAGATCACAAGTAGATAATGCTACTCAAAAGTCAAGAGGTTAACCATAAGAAGCTCCATATTCTCCTTGGTTGGGAAAAGGTTTATAAGACCCCTTATTTCATCATCATCTAGCACAGACTCATCCATTGCCATGATTGCAGCCTGGACGATGCAATCTGGTTAATCTTTCATAGCTTAATGATAATTAATAATCCACATTTACTCGGGTAATGTAGGTTTTTGGAGCTTACCATCATATCTGCAGGCAGCCGAATATTTAATAACATTAGCGTAAGTTCCGTGTCAGTGGCTCTCCTAAGGTCAATCTTGAAAGCCAATAAGACAAAAAAAAAACTCTTCAAAAAGAGTGGAATATTGAATCACAACAGTCACTTAATTGTTTATAGCTACGTGATAAAAGTCTCCACCAGAAAAGAGCAAGTTAAAATATCTGTGTTAGGAATATTTAACATTACCAGTGGATCTTTTTCAGGTTTTGCTGCCCCAAGAGAGAAAAAGGTCTCTATTTCTGATACATCAAGTTCTATTGCACTAGCCAAAAAAAAAAAGGAGAGAAAAAAATGATAGAGTAATTGCAAAGCAAAGGTCAATGATATAGGAACTTTAATTCTTCCTTCTTCAATCCGTTGGAATTCGGTTTCTTGAAGGGATTACCAGAGAATCTGTTCATCCTCGATATCGCCGTGGCATACTTGTTGTATCTGTAACTCATCCCATAAGCTCCCCGGCAAAGCCCTTGTTATTTTAACCCAGTTAAATCGCTTCAGGGAGGACTTCTTTTTAGATGGACATGGAAAACAACACACTATACCCTTAAGTGCACAAGTTGGAGGTGGGGCTCCTACAAATATCAGAGGAGGTGGTGGCAGTGGCGCTTCTCTACGCACACGAGTAGGTGGATAACAACAACACAGAACTTCTGCATCAAACATCGGAAGTGGAGGTGGAGGTGGAGGTGGACGTGGTAGTACTCTTCTACGCATAGCAGGAGGAGGAGGTGGCGGCAGTGGTGCTCTTCTACGCATAGGAGGAGGAGGAGGTGGCGGCAGTGGTGCTCTTCTTCGCATAGGAGGAGGAGGAGGAGGAGGCGGTGGTGGAAGTGGAACTCTTCCACGCATAGGAGGCGACACCACGGCATCAGCGCCAGAGATCTCGACAGGGGACATTGGATCAGGAACCAAACGGATGATTTAGTAGAGAGATTTAATAACAAACATATTTCTTCACCGACCTAGATCAAATAACACTAGTTCATAGCAAAAATACTCAGAAAATATTAACAGAATGATCAATGGCAGCACAATTGACTTTGAGAAAAATTTGAACAGTCGACGGACGAGACAGAGTATTTGATGTCCATTTTTTTGAATAATAATTACTACTGGCATATTAATTGACGAATTCATCTACCCAAAACGACGAAGTCAGGTTGACGAAAAAAAAAAAAACGACGAAGTCAGAAAGACCAATGGGCCGAAACCAAGCCCCACTCTTATTTATGATGTCTCGGTTAGACCATCCTTTCCATTACAAAACAATAAAATTTGCATTAAAACCCTCGAAGGAAGTAAAAAAAATGAAACTTTGAGCTAATGCAACATAGTACTGAAACATTGTTAGCATTGTTTTAGAACCCATAAGGAGAAGTCACGTGACTCCGTAAGTTATCAATGGGCTTTTAAGTAAATTAAGCCCAGCCTTTAATATATGGGTCTCCTCCGCTGATTAAGAAAATATAAATGAGAATAACTAGTAAAAAAATTAATATATGGGTCTCGTAAAGACATTCCCCACCCCCCTTTATTAAAGTTTTACATGATGAAAATATAGCAACCAGACATGAATATGACGGGTTACTAATACCGATTCAATTACTAAAAATTGGTATGTAGTGACTTATTTTAAATCAATAATAACGTGTTTCGACAGAAGGGAAAATCACAAGTTGATCGTAAATGAAAACGTGGTTGTAATTATAAATATAGTTTTTTTTTTTACGTTTCCACGTAGGATTAGACAAAACACCTAGAGGCTTAAAGATAGAGAGAAGAGAAGGGTCTGGTCGTGTGTCCGAACCAAGTCTCGCTCTTTTTTTCTCGAAAGTCCACCACTACTATGCTCTTTCGTTTCCAAGAGTTCAATTTCAATTACGCAACCATGGAAAAATCAAAAAAGCTTTTTGTTTGCTATTATTAAATACCTCTAAAAATATGAATTAAACCCTTTTGTGAATAATTAATAACTTTATTGACACACAAATAAAAAAATAAACTGCTGGAAGATTTGTCGAAATCTGGTTTCTTCCTTCGTTTTTTTCATTTCTGCTCCTTCTTCTCCTTTTTTCACCTGAAATTCTTCATCTCACTGTCACTTCCTTCTCTCTCTATCTCCCTCTTTTATTTTATTTTTAACAACTTTTTGATTAGCTTCGAAGATTCTTTGTTCCCACGATTGAGAGAAGATTCGGCATTGTACATAGAGATCGATTCATTTGGAACGAAACTAGTTTGAAAAATTCTCAACTTTGGGGTTTGGCTTTGTGATTACGACTTGCGTTTTTGTTTCCAAAATTGGATTATTGGTGGAGGCAGAGAGGTGAAGAAGGAATTCTGGGAATTGGGTCTTTATCACGCTCTTGTAATTAAGCGAAATTTGTCAACTTTTTAGCTAGGGGTGAGAAATTAGGGTTTGTGACCTGAATTTTTGGGGGAAGAAGGGGATCTGGGGTTTAGGTCAACGGAATTGGAGCAATCGAGAATGATCTGCTTGTTGGTTTACTAAATCGACGGTTTGGATCTGATCGGAGGAGAGACAGCGCCATCCCATGGCGCTGTTCCGTCGCTTCTTCTACAAAAAGCCTCCGGATCGGCTTCTCGAGATCTCTGAGCGTGTTTATGGTAATCACTCCTTCCTTTTTCTCTCTTTTCATGATCAAAGTATCTATAAAAAGATGAAATTGTTGCCGGATTTATTCTTACAATCGGTGATATATGCGCATTGGGATCAAAACTGCTACGACGAGCTTCTGGATGGTATAGGGTTTTTGGCAGTTTGATTGGGATGAGAATTAGTGGATGCTCATTTGAGCTCAACTTTGAATTAAAGAGGTTTTAGGAATCAGAATCTCTTTGAAGACAATTTATAGCTTTGTGGGATATTCTTTTGTTTCCTTTAATGTTGGACAATGATAGTTCTTTGGAAAAGGGGTTTATTTGAGCTTCTGGATTGCACTTGGGGATAGTGATTAAAATTTCAGAGCTTGCAGATTTGTGTTTCCATTTTCTAGCAACCTATATTTTGCTGGAGTAGTTCAAGGTTTCAGAGCTGATCCAACTTCTCTTGTTTTTTCTTCTTCTTTGCAGTTTTTGACTGCTGTTTCTCTAGCGATGTTATGGGGGAGGATGAGTACAAAGTATACTTGGGTGGCATCGTGGCGCAGCTACAGGATCATTTCCCAGAGGCGTCTTTCATGGTGTTTAACTTTAGAGAGGGGGAACAGCGGAGTCAAATATCAGACGTGTTGTCCCAATACGATATGACGGTTATGGATTATCCACGGCAGTATGAGAGTTGCCCGCTTTTACCTCTTGAAATGATCCATCACTTTCTGAGATCGAGTGAAAGCTGGTTATCGTTGGAAGGTCAACAAAATGTATTGTTAATGCATTGTGAAAGAGGTGGTTGGCCTGTTCTTGCTTTTATGTTATCGGGCCTTTTATTGTACAGAAAGCAGTATCACGGCGAGCAGAAGACGCTTGAGATGGTACACAAACAGGCTCCTAAGGAGCTTCTTCATCTATTGTCTCCTCTAAACCCACAGCCATCTCAACTTAGATATCTTCAGTACATTTCTAGAAGAAATTTAGGCTCTGATTGGCCTCCTTCCGACACTCCTCTTCTTTTGGATTGCTTGATTCTCAGAGATCTCCCACATTTTGAAGGGAAAAAAGGTTGCAGACCCATTTTACGTGTTTATGGTCAGGACCCTAAAGCCCGAACCAACAGGAGTTCCATACTTCTCTTCTCCACACTAAAGACAAAGAAACACACTCGTCTCTACCAACAGGTACTTTTCAGACCATTGTAATCATCACACTGTTTTGTGCGAATTAAAAACATTAGTAAGGGATAGATTAAAATTTTATGAGTTCTTTTGGTAATTTATTATACATTAGTTAAATGCTTCTCTATTGAAGAAATATGCGCAAATTTGTGATCTCATCTGCAGGAAGAGTGTATCCTAGTGAAATTAGATATACAGTGCCGCGTTCAAGGGGATGTTGTGCTGGAATGTATACATTTGCATGATGATTTGGTGAGTGAGGAGATGGTTTTTAGGATCATGTTCCACACAGCGTTTGTGCGTGCTAATATTTTAATGCTCCAACGCGATGAGATGGATATACTCTGGGATGTCAAGGACCAGTTCCCAAAGGAATTTAAAGCAGAGGTAGGCCGTTGTGAAATTTTCTCTGATCATATGCTGAATAAGGCTTTTAAGTTTGAATGCATACTCATATATGTATCAGGTACTTTTCTCTGGCGCTGATGCCGTGGTGCCTCCTATTACAACGTCTACATTATCAGATGATGAGAACGATTTTGATATGACTTCACCTGAAGAATTTTTTGAGGTGGAGGAGATCTTTAGCGATGTGATTGATGGACCTGACCATAAGAGAGACTCGGATAGTTTTGTGGTTGTTGATACTGCTTCAGATGATTCTGAGGGTAAAGAGGTGTGGAAGGGGGATGTGGAACCCAATGCGTTTCTAGATTGTGCATCAGATGATTCAAACCATAAACATGATATGCATGCAGAGACTAGCACGGATCCAGTCAAAGATATCACTGTGGATGATGTACAGTATAGATCGGATGGGAAGGCAGATTCTAATATCGACTCAGTGAAGGATATAGGAATAGATGATGGTGATGAGCAGCGAAAGAGAAGAACAGTGGAAGCAAAGGAAAATGATTCTAGCACAGTACAGACTCAAAGCAAAGGTGATGAAGAAAGTAACGATTTGGAATCTATGAGTCAGAAAACAAATACTAGTCTCAACAAACCCATATCTGAAAAACCACAAGCTACACTAAGGAAACAGGTCGGAGCAAATGCAAAACCGGCTGCTGCTGGAGATTCCCTTAAACCGAAGTCTAAGCAGCAAGAAACTCAGGGTCCTAATGTAAGAATGGCTAAGCCTAACGCAGTCTCTCGATGGATTCCTTCAAATAAGGGCTCATATAAAGATTCTATGCATGTGGCTTATCCCCCGACAAGAATTAACAGTGCTCCTGCCTCAATTACCACTTCTCTCAAGGATGGTAAAAGAGCTACATCACCTGATGGCGTGATTCCAAAGGATGCTAAGACTAAATATTTGAGAGCATCTGTTTCTTCACCGGATATGAGGAGTCGAGCTCCAATTTGTTCATCACCAGATTCTAGCCCGAAGGAAACGCCTTCTTCTCTACCTCCTGCCTCTCCACATCAGGCTCCTCCACCCCTGCCTTCTTTAACCAGTGAGGCCAAAACAGTTTTACACTCTTCACAAGCAGTTGCATCACCTCCTCCTCCTCCGCCCCCACCACCATTGCCAACTTACAGCCACTATCAAACATCTCAGCTCCCACCACCACCTCCGCCTCCTCCTCCTTTTTCATCTGAGAGACCAAACAGTGGAACTGTGTTGCCTCCACCACCACCGCCTCCTCCTCCTTTTTCATCTGAGAGACCAAACAGTGGAACTGTGTTGCCTCCACCACCACCACCACCTCTTCCTTTTTCATCTGAGAGACCAAACAGTGGAACTGTATTGCCTCCCCCACCATCTCCACCTTGGAAGTCTGTCTATGCTTCAGCTTTGGCGATTCCTGCAATATGTTCTACATCTCAAGCCCCTACGTCTTCACCAACTCCACCACCACCTCCGCCTGCATACTATTCAGTAGGTCAAAAGAGCAGTGACTTGCAAACATCTCAGCTACCATCGCCGCCGCCTCCTCCTCCACCACCTCCGTTTGCATCTGTGAGGCGAAACAGTGAAACTTTGTTGCCTCCACCTCCACCTCCTCC
>Ga0041059_1001593_pt1 | contig 17840 bp, 18 predicted proteins | sample AraColnosormetaG_FD_56232 | JGI IMG/M metagenome (GOLD analysis project Ga0041059, IMG submission 56232) | Arabidopsis roots microbial communities from North Carolina, USA - Col MF nosort | ecosystem: Host-associated > Plants > Roots > Unclassified | place: USA: North Carolina | collected...
AAAGTTTCATATTTAAGAAATTGAANAGGATTGGATTAAGAAAAAAAAAAAAAAACAGTCAAGAAATAGTATGAGTGACGATGAGCTCGCTGTTTGAAGATAAATCTAAGGAAGCTTGTATTCCTATGGATGAGGAAGGACCTTCCATTCTTACTGTGACTGGCTTCCCTAAGAGCTTCACTCCTTGTTTCCAATACTTATCATCTGTACGCAGAGAAACAAATCCGCTAATTATTCCCCTTATAGATCGTGCAAGCCCTGAAAGTAACATGTTGGGGAAAAAGCCAATCCTCTACTGAAACCAGCTAAGAGGACAATCTATAAAAACTGCCCTTTAGTTGTCAAAATTTACAGGGGTAACCGTAAGCATCAGCCTGCAACGATCAAACTATTTGATCCCTTTCAAGCAAAGTACTCAAGGTTAAGAATCTCATACCTGGTCCTGTTGAGATCACGGTTGAGTTTTCTTCATCCATCACCCAATCCATCCACAATGCAATTCCATGGCATACGCCGGGTTTTATAAACTCAATCTGTTTGCAGGAATAAAAACATTTCTTAAAAGCATTCATCCGAGTTATTTGTGTACTACTGATGCCTCTGCAAACTGCATGTATGTGAATTTCCAACTAACATACCTGAACTTCCCCAGAACATGGACCTGTGATGGGCTTGGAGAAGTCAAACTCCATGACTGTGAATTCCTTGCTAAGTATCTGAAAATTGTCCAAGAAAAGGAACCATCTTTACATTCCCAAAGTTTGCCAATACATATAAATCTAACAACTTCTGTTTACCTTTGTCTCTCCACATTGCCAGATGAAGAAGGGCAAACAAGGACTGTCTTTACCAGAAGGTAGATCACCACATCCCCCTAAGGTTGTATTCACCAGAGTATGGTCAAACCCTTCTACACTTCCCAGGCAACAACGGCTCTTCCAGAGATCCTGCATCATAACCCATTTCATGAATAAACAAGCAAACGCATTTCTGTTTTAGAATAGCTAGGAAACGAACGACACAGTACTTACAGGAAGATACATCGCACAACCTCTCAAAACCCCTTTATACGGCATTACCACTGCATCTTCTGACAGGACAGAATCAAGTAGAGTTCTGTCCTTCCTTCACGCATACCAGACAGTAATTGAGGCTATATTGTTAACAAACTAGCGTCTTTGACAAAGCAACGTGACCAATTCAATATCAACATTTACCAGAATCTGAGATTTTGCCACGGAAGCCCATTTTCAAGTCCGCTATAATATGGCTCTCCAATCAGCAGATCAATCTGTTGATTAAAACATAGGGACACATAATCAAAATGGAACCCAAAAAACAATTAAGGAATTAAATGACTAAGCAAAAGGACTAAACTAAGGGGACATAACTTTTCAAGAGTTCGGCAACAAACCATAACTTTTTATGAATTTTGAATATGATGTGCATCAAATGGAAGTGTACCTTGCCTGGATACGCTTTGGCCAAATTTGTCTTCCCATCTCTGAAATATTCGAAACGATCTTTTGAAAAGCCATTTGAATCAGCAATGGCTTCAAAGTATCTGGCAGCATTCTCTTGCAACCCAGGTGACAATGATAAAACCCGTGATCTGTTCGATATATGTAGAGCCATAAGTGGTAAGAGAAGACTGTCATCAATGACGAGACATTGTGGATACGATTTCCCCTGTAACTGAAAATAGGAGAAGAAACATTAAAGTGTGCTCCGGAATGTTGGAGAAATATAATATGACAAGTATGAATAAATTTCTTACGATGGATTAGAGTAGTGTTCCTTATTAGGATTAACAAGCCAAAATATCACCACAACCTTATGCAATTTCCAGAGGAATATTTTGTAAATATACGATAGACATAGAATTTAGAACCTACAGCTTTTCTTGTGGCCTCAAACAAGGATTGTCTATATATACTGTCACCATATATTGCGACTCTTTCGGGTGGTAATGTGAGGTGTAGATCTCCAGTACTTAAAGGAAAGTGTGTCCTCTCATGTGTCAAGCTTTGAGTCTTCTTCAGATTGTACAAGATGTTAGTACAAGTATGAGAAGCATGCAAATGAACTTTTTCTCCTTTGGATATGGACACGCCTGTTCCTGGAGTAAACCAAACACACTGTTTCCAATGGTCACACCAGTCTCTAACACCTGTTTAACAAGAAAAGAAAACCAAAATTGGTCAAATGACTCAGTGATCAACAACCTATTCGATCGCAATGGAGCTGAATGTACTGCAACTGGGGGAAAAAGGGATTCCTCTAAACCATATAACAGCGTGAGAATTGACATAAGTCACAGTAAGGTGTAACTCACCTATCTCAGAATTTGAATCTATCCACCTGGGAGCGGTAGAATAGAAGATTGTTCCTTCACTATCAAGCTGCAGCACCCACCTGAACCAAAAAAAAAACGATTCTTCATATCATACTGGTAAAACAGGTCAAGTCTTGAGCCCTCTGCCAAGGCCTTTTAGGTGGAATGCATGATAATGCATCACCAAAAAAGAAAAGTGTACTTTTTCGTTGTAGAGTACTAACTACTAATATGTGAAGATATATGCAGTTCAAACACCTAAAAACGAAAAGAAGAAAGCCAGTAAAGGATACAGTACCATGATATAATAGCATGAACACTACCCGTGGTTTTTGCTTCTATGTGCACATCAAGCTCTCCATTACTTTCTGGCCGTTTCCAAAAGTCAAATTCAAATATTTTGACGGGCTCTGACAACTGGATGAATATATGAATTGAGTTTATAAACTAAAGCTCATTGCAAAACTGTAGGGAGAAGTTCAGGATACTAGTACCAGTTTGATCTCTTTCTCAATAGCATCAACATGCATGCTATACTGTTGTGACTTGATACCAAATAGACTCTCTAATCCAGGAGGAACTAGACGAACACCATCGGATGTTTTAGCCTCGTTATTTCGTAGATCTTGCAAGTTACATAAGAATGTGCTTTCAACAAGCTTGAAAATATTGTAAAGACAGAGCAAAGGGAAACAATGTGAGAATGAATTCAATCAAGCTAAAGAATGACCAAAATTCGATTAGACTAAATAACGAACCTGGCAATAAGTAGTAGCTCGATATGGCACTGTTTTGGGATTATCAACCAGCAACATGTCATGAGCGTGTTGTAAACTTGGGATTAGACCTTCACCAAGTAACTCAGAGTCCAATATTTCACTAACCTAATGAAGAAGAGAGACACACTTATGGTTATTTCCTTCTGAAAAATTAACTACAAAGTATAGATCTTTGTATACTCACAAGAACGTCAGCTCGTGAAGCAATGTCTTCTGATCCAACTTTGAGTTCATCGGATCGTTTGTTGATAAGGTTAATGTTCTTAGTCATTCCATTCTTATGCATAACCTTCCTCATAAGCTTAACCATCGGTAAGTAAGACTCACACGCCGTCACCATTCCTTTTGAATCACCTCTCATTGCTCTCACAGCCATCATTGATAGCAACCCAGTTCCAGCACTATACACACAAATTCCACATTCTCCTTTATCAAAATCTGAGTGTTTAAACCAAGAATTGAATCAAGTTTATGGAAATGACTCAATGAGAAGACGAACCCAATGTCCAGGACGTGGCAAGGTTCAGTGATGGTTTTCTCGATAGCGAGACGATAAGCTATGTTACGGCGAGAATCATTGAGCATGTCGAGATACGACGTCGTCGCGAGTAGGCCGTCAGTGGAAGTTCCGGGTTGGTCATTGTCCTCAATGACAATCCATTCGGAATTTCCGGTGAGAGGGTCTTGTCTGAGCTGGAAGACGCGTTGACTAGACTGAGAGCTCATGGTTCGAGCAGTGACGGACCTTCTTAGGCGAGTCACTGAGTGGCAATGGAAGGAGGAGATAAATGTTTTGGGAGGAAGAGAAGACAGAGGCGACATTAACGGAGGAGAGCTTTTAAGGTTTTTATTAGTCGTGAGAAGAAACTTTCCGGCGATTGTTTATGTTTATTGTTTATTTAGGCCCTCATCATTTTCTTTTTATTGCAAATGAACCCCAGACTTTCGAAATTTTAAATACAAGTAAAACAATCCCAACTGCCAACTCTTTTGTGATGCCAAATAGGCCAAACACTATTATTACTAAATCAGAGATAATAGAATTTCAACTTTCCCATATACCTTTGTTGGAACAATATACCAAAAATATTTAAACTACTCTACAAATGTCATAGAATCACCTTATAGCATAATTATTGTGATCTAATATTAAAATAAAGAATGAAAACTTTAACGAAAATAAACTAAAGCTCTTGATGTATAATATTCGTTGAAAATATCTACATATATTACAATTGAAAAACAAATAAGAACTTATACACATATTAAAAAATATTTATATAAAATAAAATACAAAAAAAAAATTGATTATACGGTACATTTATATTTAAGAGTAATCAAATAATAAAATAAATATTACAAAAATTTGAGAAATACAAAATACCAAATCCTGGAAGCCCTTCTATCAATTATACTTATATTAAAACAAAATTAATCTACAAAAAGGACAAATCAAATATAGATTTTTTTCGTCAGTTAGAATGGTTATTCGGTGGTGTAGCGCAAATTTTCCATATTTTTGAAAATTAATACAAGTAAAGACTATACTAAATCGGAACGTATATGAGTTAAGGGTTTAACTTAGCAATAAAAATATTTGTGGGGTTAAAATGAAAGATCCAAATATTTAGTTTCGGAGAAAAAAAGAGGCTTTTGGCCGGAGAAGACAACTTTCCCATTTCCACAACTTGGAAATCGAAATCCATTTCGAATTTTGGTTAGCAGCGATTTCAAATTCCAAACGTAAGAATTATGGCGGGAGTGAATCAGGCGTGTATCTTCTGTGAGATCGTGCGAAATCCAACCACTACTCGTCTCCTTCACACCGTTATCTTCTTCTTCCCTTCTCTTGTTTGTTTGGTTCATCATCAGAGGCTAAATTGAACAAGTTTTCTTACGTCTGCGATTATCTTTTTTTCAGGATGAGAAAGTCATCGCCTTTCAAGACATCAAGCCTGCAGCCCAGAGGTTTGTGTCTCTGTTCACTCACTTTGCTCTATCGAGTTTTGTGAATTGAGTTTGATTCCGTTTACTTAAGCTTGTCCATTGTAATCAATTTGCATCTCCTTGCTTACTTAGCTATCATTTACTGGTATTTATGAACAAAGCACTGATGATGTAGGCACTATTTGGTGATTCCAAAAGAACATATTCCTACTGTGAATGACCTTCAGAGAAGAGATGAAGACTACTCACTTGGTTGGTTATCTAAACATTTTTATACTTCATTTTCTGTTGTGCCTATGTAAAGTTTCGATGAGGATGTTTGTTTTATGATTTGAGCAGTAAGACACATGCTTAGTGTGGGACAACAACTGTTGCAGAAAGATGCTCCTCAAAGCATTCATAGGTGAGCTTTCTTGGTTACATACACTCAATGAAATCAATTATGAATTTGGAGTAAGTAAGGCTCCTTTTGGTGACTTCTGTAGCATTAACCTGATTTGTACTTTCTTCTCACAGATTTGGTTTTCACCAGCCACCATTTAACAGTGTTGATCATCTCCATCTCCACTGTTTTGCATTGCCTTATGTGCCCAGGTATATATATGCTTCATACTCGTTGATCTTTTTTGGGAAATTCTTTGCGTCTCTCTCTTACTTTCCCATGGCTTGAAAACTGTGAGATAATAAGCTTTGTTATCAATATTGTCATCAAAACAGATGGAAAGCCATCAAGTACAAGTCTTTGGGACCTTTGGGTGGATTTATTGAAGCCGAGACACTGCTAGAGAAGATAAGGCCTCTTCTTTCAAAGGTGTAACTGAACCCAACTTGTTTAACCGCATTGCGTTGCTTCTCTTTGCTAAAACTGTGCAATATCTCTTTTCTATTCTTTTGCTGGCAAATCTGTGAACAAATGCCAAATATTATTAGAGATTTTGTATATGAAAGAAGGATGTGTCAAGTAATTATATGTAATTTCTGCCATTGTCCAATAGTTAACACTTAACACCAATCTCATTGTTTCCATGCTTTATGGGTATGAGACGTATACATGAAGGATTCTGATATAAGCTCTGGAATAATTGCCATGAAATTTAGACTTAATCAGAGATTTAGACCCCTTACTTCCATAAAGGATCTCTGGTATATGTGGGCCTTCTTGTGTTGCTTTGATGCTATGTCATCTCTAAAATGTAGGGGTTTGTACTGGTTGCAGTGCATGAGATCATCATCATCATCCTATTCCAGCTTAACTGGTGCAGATGTGTTCTTGCGACATCATAGTTATCCACATAACAGGTAAACACGTCTTGAATGAACTTGTACGTTAGTAGTGACCTTTCTGTGTTGTGATCGTGTGAGGTGGAAACAGTATAGGTCATGCTAACAAATTTTAGGAGGTATTAAGCACTGTGATTAGGGGAACAAAAGAGATTGAAAATCTAGCATTAAGTTTCAGACTATCGCCTATACTCAGGCGGTTCAGATTACTCGTTTTCCCTTGTAGGGGGATCCTTAGGTATCAATAGCATGGATAAGACTTTTGGGTGATCATAACTAAAAACCTGAGCTTATCTAAGTACTAGATGCCATTGAGACCAAATCTTCTCTGTTCACACTTCACATGCAACTTGTGTAGTTAGATAGAAGTACAGCTTGCAGTTGCACTGCCTTTAGCTTCTTTGAGTGATGATTTGGATGCGGGAATACAGTTTCTAAGATAGTTTTTTCTGAGATTTGTTATGGTATAACATTCTGGGGACGTTTGATAGGAACCACTAGAAGAAGTCAAGTATATGAGATAACAAAGCAACAAAACTTCTTAATGGTGTTATGTTCTAAATGAGTAGGAAATTGCAATAATTGAAATTCTTGATTTGCCATTGTCTTGAAGTATTTAGGCCCACAAATTATAAGCATTTTTTGGATGGATCTACTTGTAATCCTCAACCACCCCTGTCAAATACCAACTCTTTGTTTGGTTCTTGCTCTGTTTTTTAGTTCATAAAGTCTATATACGACATATAGACATCAACAAAGCTTCTTATTTTCCTGATATTTTAAACCGGGTTGGTCATGTCCTTATAATTTTTTTTGTATTGTAATGCCTTTGAACAAAGTTGCAGGGTGATCATGCACTTCTAAAAGAGAGAATTTTTACAATAAAATATCAATTTGTTTTGTTGATTGGCAATGATTATAGATGAATAGGTTGGTGAGTTCGTCTTCTTGTCTGTTTGGTTATACAACTCTTAGGGCTCTCAATAAGTTATGATTCCTCCCATGTCTCATTGTTTTGTTACAGTTGTGTGACTTGTGTTATGATGATACTACCTGTCTAAACATTTGCTGATTCCAGTAGTTTATAGGATCATCATATTCGCAGATGAACCACTTGGAAGTGTATGCAGTTTATGGAAATAAGTAGTGTATGCAATTAATGGAAATAAATGGTAATCTCATGTACCGACGACTAGCTTTTTGATGAAATCAAATCTCTAGTAACCTTTGTGTTAATGGTGACACAAGAAAGCTATAAAAAAAAGCTAAAGCTGGTGCTTGTGAGGACAACAGCTCTGGTGAAGAAGACAGGCTTGAGCCTTTTCTTCTTGTAGCGACGAACCAACGTATTGATTTTATTTTTTTTGCCGTAAAACTACAAAGCTGCAATAAACGTCACTCTCAAGTCTCAAACCTCAGGTTTGCTTTTGCTTCATTGGTTCCTTCTTCTCGTTTTTTGTATTTTCAGAGTACAGCTAATTTAATTTTCCTACATAATTTCTCGAAATCGCCTCTCTGTTAACAGCTGTATCCAAAATTTTAGATTTAAAAGAAAACAAAAAGAATCCATGCTCTCTTTAATTAAGAGCTGACGAATCCCATCATATCCAAAACCATTGACACGGTTTCGTTTCGTATTTCAAAGTTTCCAATACTTTTTTAGTAAAATAAGTCAAAGTATTTTTGATGTTCCAAATTTTCAATGCGGGAAACTTATCCTATAAATTACTTTTTCGTATTTTAAAATCGAAAAAGTATCGGCTTGTACTGGAGGAGGTTGGTGAATTTTATAAGACCATTTGTCCTCTAGCGATTCTCTCTACCTAATCTAGCTTCAATACAACATAGCCACTGGCATTTTATATTAATGCTTTTAATTGTTATCTAATCTTTTTGTGATGATTGATTAGTTTAGATTATATGTTCATGAAAATCGGTAACAAGATATAGTCTCTTGGGATAAACAATGCATCCCTTTTTATCTTTTACAAAATCCATAAAACCCATGATATCATACACTTGTAACGAATATGTATGGAATGATAAAGTTCGGCTGCATGATAGATGATTATTCAAGCTGCGGTCGGCAAATTGGCTAGGTGTTGTGGTTCGGCTCGATTGGATGTTTGATTAATTGGTTAAATGTTTGGTTTTTTGGTTAGACTTCATATTAGCAGAGCAATTTTCTAAAGAAATGCAGTAAAAAAATAGAAAATTGTCAGGTGAGACAATACCGAAGGAGAATTTAAGTTGTATTTGTGTGTGGAGAAGAGTGAGGTACACGTACCTTTCTCTCTCTCTTCGACGCTTTAACCCTGTCCATGCCATGGCAATATCCCACCTGGCTTGGACTCTACTTTCTTCTTTGCTTTTTTTACAATTTCCACTATTTATGTTTTTTAGCGTCTCAAGGCTTTTGATATTTTTCCTTTAAGTTGAGATTATCCGAGGGTGTGGATTGGATATGTTATAAACCAATGAAGTTGAATTTTAATAAATGAAACATAAACAAGAGAAGATAACAAACGTAGGTTTAATAAATGTATCATGTATGGTTGCATGCGAAACTCCCCCATCTCATCAATGTACAATGCAGTTGACTTTTGAGTTTTGCCAATCATCAAAGACTAGCTAGACAATAGTATTACTATTACAGTGCAAGTTTCAACATACTGCTGCGTTTTGGCATATGTAATGGTGTTGGTTTCCTGTCTAAATCTAATTCTTTATCTAGGACTAAAACTCTGCATGCCACTCTTTTCATCGCTCAAGCCTTTTCTTTAGTTTCAAAATAATTATGTAAATATCTTTTTGTCAAAAGCATAAATATCTATATTTGCTGAAATGAAAGCCAACAATAATTTATTTTTTAATCGTCTCACAATATGTCTTTGCTCTGTCCTATAAAAACACTCGACCTCCTCTGCTTCAAAAATTCAAAACCATTCCTTGGACTCCACTGTTTTATTATCCACCATGAAAACTTGTTTGATCTTCTTCCTCTACACAACAATTCTCCAATACTATTTCCACTTCTCTGTGTCATCATTATCAACACCTCTTCTCCTCCATCTCTCCCACTCTCTCTCAACCTCAAAACACTCTTCATCTCCTCTCCACCTTCTCAAATCATCCTCCTCCCGTTCCTCCGCCCGCTTCCGCCGCCACCACCACAAACAACAACAACAACAACTTTCACTCCCTATCTCCTCCGGCAGCGATTATCTCATCTCCCTCTCCGTCGGCTCCTCCTCCTCAGCCGTCTCCTTGTACTTGGACACCGGAAGCGACCTCGTTTGGTTCCCTTGCCGTCCTTTCACTTGCATCCTCTGTGAATCCAAACCACTCCCTCCTTCTCCTCCTTCATCTCTCTCCTCCTCCGCCACCACCGTCTCCTGCTCCTCCCCTTCTTGCTCCGCCGCTCACTCTTCCCTTCCCTCCTCCGACCTCTGCGCTATCTCCAACTGTCCTCTTGATTTCATCGAAACCGGAGATTGCAACACTTCTTCTTACCCTTGTCCTCCTTTCTACTACGCTTACGGTGACGGCTCTCTCGTCGCAAAACTCTACTCCGACTCACTCTCTCTCCCTTCCGTCTCCGTCTCTAACTTCACCTTCGGCTGCGCTCACACCACTCTCGCTGAACCTATCGGCGTCGCTGGATTCGGCCGTGGACGTCTCTCTCTTCCCGCTCAGCTCGCTGTTCACTCTCCTCATCTCGGTAATAGCTTCTCTTATTGTCTCGTCTCTCACTCTTTTGACTCGGACCGAGTCCGCCGTCCGAGTCCGCTCATCCTCGGTCGCTTCGTCGATAAAAAAGAGAAACGTGTCGGAACCACCGATGATCATGATGACGGTGATGATGAGAAGAAGAAGAAAAATGAGTTCGTCTTCACAGAGATGCTTGAAAACCCAAAGCATCCCTACTTCTACTCTGTTTCACTCCAAGGAATCTCAATCGGAAAACGGAATATTCCAGCTCCGGCGATGCTCAGAAGAATTGACAAAAACGGTGGCGGAGGAGTTGTTGTTGACTCAGGGACAACGTTCACGATGCTTCCGGCGAAATTCTACAATTCGGTGGTTGAAGAATTCGATAGTCGGGTCGGGCGGGTTCACGAACGGGCTGATCGGGTCGAACCGAGTTCGGGTATGAGTCCTTGTTACTATTTAAACCAGACGGTTAAAGTTCCAGCTCTGGTTTTGCATTTTGCCGGGAACAGATCCAGTGTGACGCTCCCCAGGAGAAATTATTTTTACGAATTTATGGACGGTGGAGATGGTAAAGAAGAGAAGAGGAAAATTGGATGTTTGATGTTGATGAACGGTGGAGATGAATCAGAACTTCGAGGTGGTACTGGGGCTATTCTGGGGAATTACCAGCAACAAGGGTTTGAGGTGGTTTATGATCTGTTGAACAGAAGAGTTGGGTTTGCTAAGAGGAAGTGCGCATCTTTATGGGATTCGCTTAAATAAGCCTAACATGCGCTGAAGCCAATAAATCTTTGAAATAAGCCTAACATGAGCCTCTCCGGTTTGACCGGTGGACCGGATTGGTTATGATCATGTTTTGGGGATGAGGTCTTATCGAACAGTAATTACGTTGTTGGGAAGTACGTAAAATAGATGTAGCTAGCCTTAATAATTTCGATGAAACCATACTCGAAAGTACATAAAAGTGTTTACAATTTTCAAATAGATGTCATATTAATTTTGTTTTTTCGTCATAATTAAAAGAGGTTGTTATATTATATGTCGGTTAAGCATCGCTTTTTAAAATTAATTGAGAGCCAATTTTAATAAATAGTAGTATTAAATTGACACCAAATAGGATAGGTATATATGAAGTAGCAATTAGGGGGGAGGTACCAAAATTTCTTTAATGACTAGTAACCATAGATGATGAGGCGACCAAGAAGTTGATAATTATTGATTTGTTTCAAGAGAGATTGACTTGCAATAAAAGTCTAGAGAGGCGGAAACAGCAAACACGTTGGTGTTCCGCGTCTTCTTAGTTCTTACAGTGAATTATTTACACGTAGACCAAACCCACTAGACCTCAAAAGGAATATGTAAAACTGTATCACACACATCCCAAATTAACTTTTATTCTCTAATGTATTTTTACAGTTTGCTTGCAATCCAAAGTTCAAGGATCCCAAAGTTATATCGCAGAAAGTTTGTTCATCTTAATCCAGGTCAATACATTGTACAATATCATACTAGCTTTTAACGATGAAATTTCTATATACAGTAACTCATTATTAATTTGCTCGAAACATTATTAACCCCAAAATAACATAATTAGTAAACTGTTTTTGACATTTTTGTAATGTCAGTCCAGATTAATTATTGGATTTTATTCACCTACTAAACTTCGATATTACTTAAAACAATTTGCGAAATATTTTGTACATATCAAAACCGCTTAATATTTAATTTCTTTCTCTTATTAAAAAGAAAAACTCACCTTTTACACTTTTACAGTGTACGGACAATTGAAAACGAAACGTTTAGAAACATAAAATGATCTTTTATTAATACCAAAAATGAAATAAAATGATGCATTTAAAAATCTCAGCAAACAAGAATAAAACACGTGTCAGTGTAGGGAGAGTTTGTCGTTTTCACCTGACACCGCCATACTCTCACCTTCATTTGCTTTATGAGCTTCTTCGCCTCACAAAACCTCCAAAAACCCTAAAGAACCAGAGAGAGAGAGATCTCAAAAAGCAAAACCATAACCCTAAAGAGCCTCTGAAATCTCCAGCCGCCGAAACATGTCTATCCCGCACATCGCTCCGGTACCTCACCCTCGCGGTACTGATCTTTAAACCCAAAGATTATTACTTCACCATTTCAATAAAAATCTTTTATTTTGTCGACTGATACATATACATTTCTGTTTTTGTGTGTATGTGTGTGTGTAGATGGGTATTACGCTACAAACAATCCGTACCAAGTGAACGGACCAAAAGGTTTTACTGAGTTCAAGTATCTGGAAGAGACCCATGATCTGTTCGTGAGGCTTGATTTCCCAGGAATCCAGAAAGAGAGTGTGATAATCCTTCTCGAACCATCGAAGAAAGCTGTCATTGTGACCGGAGAAGCACCCAAAGAGAGCAAACACGATTCTTCTCACCGTAAGTATGGAACCGCCACGGGTCTAATCTGTGACTGCTGTGAAATCAGTAACATTCAGTGTTTTGTTGGTGATGGTGTCGTTAGACTTATCCTCTCCAAGCAGAAGATCAATCTTCGTGTTCCTATTTTCTGTTCCTGTAAGATCACTAATCTTCAAAATGTTTTGTTTTTTTGTCTTATTTTTGGTAAAGATTTACTTCTAACATTTTAAAGGATACTAAAAAAAATCTGACATTTTTGTCTTGTATTGTTTCAGTCGGAGGTGCAAGAATGCCTACTGATGCTTCTCGTAATGTCTCTATCTGTGTAATCTTTTGATTAATTGTTCTTATTTGTCATTATGATCTATCGTTTGTTTATTAATAAAACTATGTGCTTTGTATATGACTTTTGGCAGCTAACATCATTCGTGGTTATAACCCAGAAGGTATATGATTTTTTATGTTTCTTTCTTCTTCTATTATTTTCTGGTTAATAGATCAGACTTATCAGTTGAGCTTCTTTTAGAAACTAGTCTTCGTTGTTTTAGTATAGTAAACGTATCTGACATTTTTCATGGGTTTGTGTTGTTGATTCCAATTGTTGCAGTCGCAGGTGGCCATCCTCTTGGTATGTATAACATCAACCTTTGACTATACCTTTTTACCATTTCTTTTTTTCTTTGACTTGTTTTAAAAATAAAAATCCTCTTTTTTTTCTGTTCTTGAATCTTGCAGCTCATCTTCGTGGACTTAATCCAGAAGGTATCATCTTGTTATTAATTCGTCTAAAGACAGACAACTTCATAAATTGTTTTGATTGATTTCATTAATTGTTTTATCATCGTAGGTTGTCGTGGCACTGACCCTTTTGGTATGAACTTAATCTCTCCATTGTGACATAATTTCCAAATATAGTAATTGTAGTTATATGTATCAATTACTATGCGCAAACAAAAGACTTAAGAGATGCTTACTGATTTATATTTTGTGTTTGAACGTTGGACAGATCCGGCGTTCACTGGTCCGACCATACGACCACACCCGTCAGTGTTGGAGGGATCCACGAGTGCTTACGAGACAAAGCAGCTCTCAAACGGTGGTCTGTATCTGCGAATTGACATGCCTGGTGTCCCTAGCGACGGCTTCATTGTGGCAGTGGACGGCAATGGTGTCGTCACCATCATGGGACGAGCTCCTGCGACTATGCACGACTCAAGTGGGCGTAGTTACGTATGCAAGGTCGCCATTGTCCCTAGAGGCTATGACTGGCGTCGGATCAAGATAATCGCCAAACATGGTGTCATCCGTCTCACTATCCCTCCCTACTAATTAATGAATCGGCTCTTAATTAAGATCATGCTTTTGGAATTAATCATCATGTTTAAAACAATATTGGGACATGCATATGTTTGTCTTTTTCTTTTGGATTCCCGAATATTTCAAGAACACTAATTAAATGGACTTTAATACATATGTACGTATAAGACGTGTATGAAAATATTCACTCGTATGTTTTTTTTTTGTCGCACTCGTATGTTTTTAATCTTCGTCTAATGCATGGTTAAAATGAAAATAAAATAAAAAATGATGCACTAGAAAATGTCAGCAAATGAAAATAGAACACGTGTCAGTCTAGAGACTGTTTGTCGTTTCTCACCTGACACCGCCATACTCTCACCTTCATTTACTTTATGAAAGCTTCGCTTCATTAAACATCTAAAAACCCTAGAACCAGAGAGAGACAGAGAGAGATTGAGAGATCTCAAAAAGCAAAAGAAAAAAACCCAAACCGAAATCTTCGGCCGCCGAATCATCATCATGCCTATCCGCCGCCGAGTCAGAATCAACATCCCTACCAGCCCCCGAATGATCACGCCTATCACGCCCATAGCTCCGGCGCCTCACGCTCATAGTAACGATCTTTAAACCCAAAGTTTACAATTACTTCACCATTTCTTAAAAATCTTAGATTTTTCTCCACTGATATGCATACATTTCTGGTTTTTTGGTGTATATGTGTAGATGGTTTTTACGCTATGAACAATCCGTACCAAGCGAACGGACCAAAAGGGTTTGCTGAGTTCAAGTATCTGGAAGATACCCATGATCTATTCGTGAGGCTTGATTTGCCTGGAGTCAAGAAAGAGACTGTGGTTACCCACTTACCCTTCTCGAACCATCCAAAAAAGCTGTTACTGTGACCGGAGACGCAGCTAAGAGCAGCAAACACGATGCTTCTAACCGCAAGTATGGAACCTCCGTGGGACTACTCTGTGACTGCTGTGAAATCAGTAACAACATTCATACCTTTGTTGAAGATGGTGTTGTTAGACTCATCCTCTCCAAGAAGAAGATCTATCCTCATGCTCCTAATTTCTGTTCTTGTAAATTCATTTTTTTTTTTGGGTAAAATTACTTCTGACATTTTGAAAGATAATAATTTATTCAAGACATTTTTGTTGTTGTATTGTTTTCAGTTGGAGGTGCAACAATCCCTACTGGTGATGCTCCTGGTTAAGTCTCTATCCATTTAATCTTTTGATTATTTGTTCTTAACTTCTTATACGTCATTATCTATGGTTTGTTTATATTAATGATGTGTTTTATATCTTCTATTATTTTCCGGTTAATAGATCAGAGATATTTGATATTTCTTATCATTTGAGATTCTTTTAGAAATTAGTCTTGGTTGTTTTATTTAGTAACGTGTATATATATATCTGACATTTTTTCATGGGTTTATTGTGTTTGATTCCAATTGGTGCAGTTGCAGATGGCACTCCTTATGGTATGTAACATCAACTTTTGACTAATCCTTTTTAGTTTTTACCATTTTTTTTTCTTTTTCCTTTGACATGTTTTCTAAAATCTTCTTCTTTTTAATTTTGTAGTGAATCTCTTAGCTCATTTTCGTGGACTTATCCCAAAAGGTATATATATATTTGATTTGATATTTTTACCACTCCATAAAACTTTGTGGTTGATTAATTAACTAATCTACTTCATTATTTGTTTCATCATAGGTCGCCGTTGCACTGACCCTGGTGGTATGAACTTAATCTCTCCACTGTAACATAATTTCCCAATATATTAGTTTCATTATAGTATGTTTATATCACATGCATGATTTCTATAAATAGATTCCTCTATACTGAAACAAAAGACTTAATTAAGGGAGGCTTAATGGTATATGTTTTGTTGCTTCACGTTGGACAGATCCAGCGTTCACTGGTCCGGTCGTACTACCACACCCGTCAGTGTTGGAGGGACCCATGATGCCTTACGAGACAAAGCAGCTCTCAAACGGTGGTCTGTATATGCGTGTTGACATGCCTGGTGTCCCTAGCGAGAAGTTCATGGTGGCAGTGGACGGCGATGGTGTCGTCACCATCATGGGACGAGCTCCTGTGACCATGCACGACACGAGTGGGCGTACTTACGTAGCCAAGGTCGCCAATGTCCCTAGAGGCTATGACGGGGGTCGGATCAAATTGGTCCCCAAGCATGGTGTCATCCGTCTCACTATCCCTTCCAACTAATTTATAAATCGCATCTTAAGATCATGCTTATGCATGGAGCATATCTATCTGTTTGTCTTTTCTTTTGGATTTCCGAATGTTTCAACAACTTTAATATGTACCTAATTAAGACGTTTCACTCGTATGTTTATGCATGTTAATTATGCTTAATTTTGTCACCATCTAATGCATATGGTTAATAGTCCTGGTAAAACGAATTTGCTACTTCACTATTAGTACTGTAATTGATTTCAAGAGAGATTGACTCAAAGTCTAGAGTGGCGCGATACAGCTCAACTAATACGTGTGCTTCTAGATTGCTCCAAAAAATAGAACACGTGTCAGTATAGAGTTTTTGTCGTATTTCACCATAATACTCTCTTCCTCACTCTCTCATTCATTTGCTTTACAGCTTTCGCTTCATAAAACCTCCAAGAACCCTAAAGACACAGAGAGAGAGATCTCAAAAAGCATTAAAAAAAAACCCTAACGAAATCTTCAGCCGCCTAATCATGGTCTCCCCGGTTACTCTTGCTCCTCCATCTCCAGGTATGTTTTAACTATTTCTCTTTTTTCGTTCTCATCAAATCGTAACCTCTTTCTTTTATTTCCGATAAAGTTGTCATTTTTTTCTTTGTTGTTGATTTGAGCAGAGGGTTTCTACGCAATAAACAATCCATTCCTTGTGAATGGTCCAAAGGGTTTCTTAGAGGCCAAGACTTTGGATAATGAAAGCTACATCCGCTTCGATCTCCCCGGAGTTCCAAGAGACGGCGTCACTGTTTTACTAGACCAACCTAATAATACAGTGAATATCTTAGCCGACGCTCCCAAGGAACACAAGTATGACTCGTCGCACCGTAACTACGACGGTACCAAGCTAAGACCCAAGATCAGTGTCGGCGGTATCAACACCAAGATCCCTTGCAAATGCTGTGAGTTCTTCTCCGGCTTTACTTCTCACATGGCCGATGGTGTTCTAAGACTCGTTCTCACCACGAGCCACGCCTCTACACGACGTCCTTCTTGTACTTGCATCTGTATATTTTCTATCTAACCCTTTTTATTTATTTATTCGAAAAATAGAAATTTGTAATAGGATAATTATCTGATATGAACCATTATTTTTATTTTTGTTTCTACAGCTTTTCTTGGTGGCTCAGACGGAGAAGGTATTATTAGTTCTGTTTTAATTTCATCCATAAACTTTTGAAATATAGCTTACTTACTTAATTAATTAGAATTGTTTTGCACTCTGATTTTCTGGTTATAGATCGCGTTGGCACGGCTACTGATGGTTTTCCCCATGCCACGGATCCTAATGGTATTCACATTATTCCCCTTTAAGCTTATACATGGAAACTTTAGAATTTTTATTTAGAGAATTTCATTGTATATAGGAATAGGAGAAGAGTCTTTGAATATTAATTTGTTGTTGTTTGTGAAATATGTGGAGCAGACCCCAACTTGACCGGCCCGATATTGATGCCACATTGTTGTATTGCCCAAGGATCGCAGATGCCTTATGAGTCTAAGAGGCTCCAAAACGGTGGTCTTTACGTGCGTGTAGACATGCCGGGTGTTCCCAGTGACAACTTCACTGTCTCTGTCACCAATGGGCGAGTGAAGGTGACTGGTGTAGCTCCTGCTCTTAGCCACGACTCTGCTGGCCGTTTCTACGGTGATGTTGCTATCCTCTCCACTCCTGTTGACTTTCCCGCCCGTAAGATCAAGACCATTGCCAAGAACGGCGTGCTGTTAGAGTAAAATTCTTTTAGAGGTAATGGAGAAAGTGTTTAAGTGTTTTGAGAGAGTTTTTTAGGAAATAGAACTTTTATTACTTTGCTTTAAACTT
>Ga0041059_1001594_pt1 | contig 17839 bp, 10 predicted proteins | sample AraColnosormetaG_FD_56232 | JGI IMG/M metagenome (GOLD analysis project Ga0041059, IMG submission 56232) | Arabidopsis roots microbial communities from North Carolina, USA - Col MF nosort | ecosystem: Host-associated > Plants > Roots > Unclassified | place: USA: North Carolina | collected...
GTTTTAATCTAAAACAATGATTAAATCACTTAACATCCTTAATCAAAACAAACAATTCATTTTAAAACGTATATAGTACAATGTATACGTAAATAGTATATTCACAAAATAGAATAGTATCTCTCAAAAATCTTCCAAAATCAAAATCGATTTATTGGCTATTTCCCTTTAGAATTTCCAACATCGTAAACCCTTTATCGCTTCTAGATCTAAGAAATCCATAACATGATCGTCAATTTGTTGTTCATAATTCTCAATTTTATTTTCCATGGATTTACAAATTAAAATTCTCATATGAACTTTGATGGGAAAGTGAAGATTAATTTGACATAATTGGCGAAAGGATTTCCCCGGATTTTTCTAGTATTCTCTGGCTGACGAAGAATAAATATAGTCAGAGTATTATTGCGCTAATGGTGTTGTTATAAAATAGAGTAAATCAGATTTGAGTGATCCTATCGACATTTAAGATTGATCCATATATAATTTTGACTTTTGTTTAGTTGATGGTGATGTATGTAAAGATTCGTAAGAAAAGGGCGAGATAGATGAAAGGAGCACACTTCATAAAAGAGAAGAAGATTTATTCACAAGGATGTCTTTTGAAGAAGAAAGAAGAAGGAGAGCGAGATGTACAAACACAGTAAGAAAAGGGAGAGAGAGATGAAAGGAGCACACTTCATAAAAGAGAAGAAGATTTATTCAATAGGATGTCTTTTGAAAAAGAAAGAAGAAGGAGAGCGTGATGTACAAACACATGATAGTATTGTCAATATTATATATATTATACATAATATTTTTTTCTATTGTTTGAAGTGTTAGTTTACCAATTAAAGTATTTTTGTTGGTTATATTTGCCAATTCCCCAAGTATTTATACCATTTTCGAAGTTTCGACATAAGTTAAAAAGGATATAAGAACCGGAAAAATAACGAAAATCTACAGAAAGAACAGACAATGACAAAACAACAAAGGAGGAAAACATATGTATAGAGCGAAAACAAAAGAAGAAACACCGATTCCAAAATGCCAAACTCGGAAATTTGCGTGATTTCCTCCACAACTCCAAGAAGCTGGAGTCTCATCCTAAGTTGTATACCTAATTTGTTTACAGAAGTTATCTATGGTGCTAAAAAAAATGGTTTTAACACTTGAAAAAAAAGCTTTTACTAAAGTTATATATATATGGTTTAGTGGTTTTCTTTAGTGTATGAGTCGATATGAGAGGACAGTAAAAGATAAATCATTTTTTATATAAAAAAGCTGTTGAATATTATTTGTTATTTGTGATAAACAATTTGAATAGTAAAACATGTTACATAATTTCTTTAGCTAGTGCTTATAGAAAATTGATTTTAAAACAAAATAAAGATAAAAGTTAGTTTCTATTCAAAAAATTGAAAATGATTGCCACATCATTTAAAACTAAAAGTTAAAAATTAAAGGTAAAATTGGTTTTTTTTTTTTGAAATCGCTTTAATTGTAAGGGTAAAAGTGGATATTTGTTTTTACTGAAATCATGAGTATGAAAATAACAGCAATTTTTTTTGGATAATAAACGCACATTTTAATTATTATGTGTATTTTTTCCAACCAAAAATAATTGAGTATTCAACGTCTAGATAAAAAAGAGACTGAGATTTTTTTCGACTTTTTCTCCAAAAAAAACGAAGTTCCAAAAATAATGATGAAATTAGTAGTGGTAAATGGTCAATTTAAATCCGTTGCTACAAATCAAAATTTAAATCTGTAAATTAACTAAATCTATTAAATTATTAATGAAAACCAATGTAAAAAGAATCTCAACTTCTCAAGCATACTTTGTTTCAAATATTCTACTATTCAAAATACTCCCTTAAATCATAACCTGAAACTCACATAAGCTGATCCAAAATTGAATTTCATTCCACAATTTTTCTCTTAAACTTCATATAAACATGTCAGCATGTTACACGGCCTTTTTTGTCTGCTTCATATATCTCTCAAGTGTGTGTACTACACAATAACATTTCCTGAAAATCTAACTTTCACCCACTCACCATCTTTTCTTCTCTCTTTCCCCATCAAAAAAAACAAAAACAAAACACAACTCTGTTTCTCTCATCTTAAAATTCATGTAAAAAAAATCTACAAATCAAAGAGAGAAACAGAGTAAAGAGAAAGAGAAGAAGATGGCGCGGAAATACTTTCAGAGAGAAGTTTTGCCGGTAACGGCTTTGGTAATAATGGAATGTGCAAACGTTGGTTTAAACACTCTGTTTAAAGCAGCAACTTTGAAAGGCATGAGCTTTCATGTCTTCATCGTTTACTCTTATGGTCTCGCTGCTCTGCTTCTTCTTCCTTCTCTGTTTTGCTCTTTCAGGTCTCTCTCTCTTCTTGATTCGATCTCGATACTAAATTTTTCATCTAATCTTGAAAATTGGCTAATCGGTTCTTGTTTAATTTCACAGATCAAGAACTCTTCCACCGATGAATTTCTCTATTCTCTACAAAATCGTGCTCTTAGGGATTATTGGGTAAAAGTCTCATCTCTTGAAATTTTCTACCAAATAAAAAATTCTCAGTTCTTGAAATTTTTCTTTAATTTCAAGCAATACCTGAGTGTTGCTGAAATAGGTTAATTTGATCTTTAATTACCTGATTAGATCAAATTTTTTGCATGAGTGTTACTGAAATTCTCAGTTTTTGTTTACCAAAATTTAGAGAATAAAAAGTATAGAAAGAGACATTTGGCTTAAAGTTGGTTCCAAAAGCTGCAACTTTACTGCAAAAATCTAAAAACATTATTATTATTATAAACAAAAATAAATTCAATTTTTGGGGGTTTATTTATATGATTTAATCTTAGTAAAAAAATGGAATATATTATTTGGTTTTGGTTATAAAATTTTTGATTAATAAAAGTGTGTGTTGACAATGTATATAGATGCTGTTCATGATTTATTCTTAGTAAAAAGTGGAATATATTATTTTGTTTTGGTTATAATTATTTGATTAATAAAAATGTGTGTTGATAATGTATATAGATGCTGTTCAAACATAATGGGATACACAGGGATAAATTATAGTTCTCCAACACTTGCTTCTGCAATCAGCAACCTCACTCCTGCTTTCACCTTCTTGCTTGCAGTCGTTTTCAGGTTTGACAACAACATTTCTATATCCTATTTGACATATTCCTTTTACATTATCAATTTACAAAATTACCCTCCGTCCATTAACTGTATATGGGCCTTATTGTTTAGCCCATGAGGTTATGATTTGAAAACGTTTGGTGTAATGTTGTAGGATGGAGAGTGTGTCTTTTAAGAGAACAAGTAGTGTGGCTAAAATGTTAGGAACCGTTGTTTCTATTGGAGGTGCATTTATAGTGACTCTTTATAATGGTCCTGTTGTGATTGCTAAATCGCCACCGTCTGTTTCTTTGCGATCGCAATCGACTAACCCTAATTGGATACTTGGTGCGGGTTTCCTTGCGGTCGAGTATTTCTGTGTTCCATTGTGGTACATTGTTCAGGTCTGAACTCTATATGCATATATAACATATATGTCACTATGTGAGTTTTTTGGTTTTCTGATAGAATCATATGTTCTCAATATTTTTTGTAGACTCAAATCATGAGAGAGTATCCGGCCGAGTTTACCGTTGTTTGCTTTTATAGCATAGGCGTTAGCTTTTGGACCGCGCTAGTCACATTGTTCACTGAAGGGAATGACTTGGGTGCATGGAAGATAAAACCGAATATAGCTTTAGTGTCGATCGTTTGCTCGGTGAGAATATAATTACACTCATGTGTTTTTCCCTAGAGATTATGAGTGTGATTAGTTTTTTGACAAGCAAAATGGTTTTATTTTGGTTGATTCTATTTCTATGTTTAGGGATTGTTTGGATCTTGCATAAACAATACTATCCACACGTGGGCATTGCGGATCAAGGGGCCTTTATTTGTTGCAATGTTCAAGCCATTGTCTATTGCAATTGCTGTTGCAATGGGAGTTATCTTCCTGCGAGATTCTCTCTACATCGGCAGGTACAAAAACAACTCACACTTTTATTTAAATAGTAACGGGTGAGTCCAAGATTAGTTTGGGACTTGCGGTTATGTTAGAACCATACCTCAAAAAACTGTGGAAAATATTAACTAGTCATTCTCTAATTCTCAGCTCACTTTAACTCTTTTGGTTTCCTTTCTTTGCTTGAATGATGATCCCAGCTTGATCGGGGCAACGGTAATAACAATCGGGTTTTACACGGTAATGTGGGGAAAAGCCAAGGAAGTGGCCTTGGTCGAAGATGATAACAAGGCTAACCACGAGGAGGCCAATGAAGCTGACCTTGATTCTCCATCGGGTTCACAGAAGGCTCCTCTCTTGGAAAGTTACAAGAACGATGAACATGTATGAGTATCATCAACTAGTGAAGATCACGCTATATATATATGTGTGAAAAAATTCATATGTGAATTGTCTTTGTAATTTATTTGATGAGACAAATGTGATCTTTAATTTTAGGATCCAAGTGTTTTCTAATCACAATCTAACAAGTCCTTTTTATATCCTTTTTTTCTTAGTCTTTCACATGATTTACACTAGAATGATTCCAATATCCTTAAGAATAAGACTAATTCTTCACTTAAGATTTAAGAACATCTTTTAGTGATAACTGATAACTACAGGTTTTGGCGACCAATTTTCATTTGTTTTATAGTCCTTGATAGTGGTGACGATATGTCCTGGATTTAAGACTTACTATGAACTGGAAAATTAATTGCTCATCAAGAAAAGATATTTAACCTAAAAATCTCAAAAATTATCCTAAAAATCTTTGTCCTCATAACTATAATTAAGTTACTAATTAACTAATGGTTAGACATTTTTTTTTTTTAACTATATAGTAATAGTGTAATAATAATTGTTGAAAGTGGTTTTTACTTTTACTGCGGTGGGATGCAAAAGTAAGTTGAAGTTGAGATTCTAAAGCTCCTAAATTGGTCAAACCGTCAAACCAGAGTTTCAGATTCAGACAATCAAAAACAAAACAAAAAAAATGGCTGGGAGATTCTGTCAAAGAGACGGCGGGATCATGACGGCAATGGTGGCGGTGGAGATTCTGACAGAGTGTAGCCAAAGTAGTTGGAACAATAGTTTGCATTGTGGGTGCACTTGTGGCAACTCTATACCATGGCCCCATCGTCTTCGCCGCATCTAAGCCGTCCTTTTATCTCCTTCAGCGTCTTTCGGCACCTCCCTCGCAACCGTCCAATTATAATTGGGTCATCGGGGGAGGTCTTCTGGGTTGAATACACTCTCATTGCCGTCGCTTACATTGTTCAGGTATAAAGAAAATTAACATTGTAATACTTTGGTCATACAAGGTATATCTATTGATTTATTTAATTTCTTCACATTTTTGGTGGGAGTAGACACATATAATGAGGGAATATCCGTCGGAATTTGCCTTGGCACTTTCCCACAATGTCTGCGTTTCAATCTCTTGTGCATTTGTTAGTTTATTCGTGGAGGAGAACAATCCTAGCGCATGGATTATGAGATCGAAAATTATGTTGATATGCATCGTCGCAACGGTATGGAAATGTTTCTATATATAGTTTTAATCAATGATCTTATTTTGTTAAATTTGTGTAAATGATACATTAGGGGGTGGTGAATTCGACGAGCTATGTTGTTGAATCATGGACAGTGCGATATAAGGGGGCTGTGTTCCTAGCAATGTTCAGGCCATTATCTATCGTAACCGCTGTCGTACTAGGGGCAATATTTCTAGGCGATTCTCTCTATCTCGGAAGGTGAAAGAAGAATGTTTAATATATCAAAAGATGGATCACCAAATTAGTATTAATTACTCATCTTGGATTTTCACTTTCAGTTTTTACTATCTATATTTGGCAGTGTGATTGGTGGAACGTTGATATCAATCGGTTTCAGTGTCCATAATTCATTATTTCATATAGCCAATGGCTTTAGCGCTTTAGCCAAATCCAGTGTTCTAAGGCATATTGGCATGTTAGTATAGAAAAGTTGTCCTTATCTGAACAAATTTTTAGTAATGGAGGCAACGACCTTTGTGCATGTGAGCTATGTTATGTACAATAAAAAACGTATCTGAAGTAGGTCTTCTTCGAAAACGACTCAGAAGATTAGATTCCAGGCAGTGGCAAAACAAGAATTGTGACTGACTCTGAAAGCAGCTACACTTACGAGATCAAATGTTTAAAGGGAATGGTTGATTGGATTTCTTTTGGCTCGAAGAGGCATACATATAAATTTTGTGATGATGCCTTAGCCAAACTAAGTTTTAAGATATATTTAGAGATATGACTATATGAGTTTTGTAGATTGAGTATTGTCTAATCTAATTTGTGTGAGAAATCTAGTGATGAAAATTGGCCGGTGAATTTTAAACGCGTGTATATATCAATCTCTATTCTCTAGTGGTCCTTTTCTATAGTACATTGGTCCAAATAATAGGGAATCTTATAATAAATTCAAGAGACTGACAATTATCTTATAAAAAATTCAAGAAATTTTATTTCAATATTTTATAAATGCATAAAATTTGTATTACAATCAAATACAATATTTAAGTTAAAAATATTATACTGATGAATACTTATATATTATTATGAATATTCATTTATTATATACTTAACTCTTTTCTTTTGTATTTAAAATTATTTTCATTTATTATAAACAGATTTGAATTGAATGATATTTTTAATACATTTTAGTTTTAATCATTTATTGTTTTGCTCATGTAGACATCTTAGATGGAGAGAGGACTACCAAATTATATATATGATTCATTTATTATATACTTAACTCTTTTCTTATGTATTTAAAATTATTTTCATTTATTATAAACAGATTTGAATTGAATCATATTCTTAATACATTTTAATTTTAATTTTAATCATTTATTGTTTTGTTGATGTGAACATCTTAGATGGGGAGAGAACTCCCTAATTGTATATATATGATTGGCCCAAAGAATATGGAATCTTATAATAAACTCAAGAAACTAACAATTATTGGACCCATAAATTGACATTTCCTTTTACTTGTAACATAAAGAAAAGTAACAAAGGGATAACAAATTAAAGACTCACATTCCACAACAAATTTTTCTACCAATGCCAATAATGGCCGGAACCGCAAGTCCTTGGCGGAGAGAGGCCGTGTTCTTGACGGCAATGCTGGTGGTCGAAACCAGCGTCGTCGGAATAAGTACTTTGTTTAAATTTGCAACTTCAAAGGGACTCAACATTTATCCTTTCCTCGGCTATTCTTATCTTCTTGCTTCTCTTCTTCTTCTTCCTTCTCTTTTCTTCACTAACAGGTTTCTAATATCTTTAATCTTTACAAGACCATTTTTCTTCTTCTTTGTCAAAATCTCTTAAAACCATTTATAACAATTCTTTTGTATTGATTTGTATGTTTTTGTTTTACAGGTCAAGTTCACTTCCTCCACTAAGTGTCTCAATACTTTCAAAAATTGGACTTCTTGGATTTCTAGGGTAATATCCAAATAACACATTCCTTACTCCAATTTCGAATATGTAACTAGCTTCCACTAAATGTTGCTAATATATGATTTTTGGCTGGAAAAAAAAAGAACAGATCAATGTATGTGATCACAGGATACATAGGCATCGAATACAGCAGCCCAACCTTAGCCTCCGCCATAAACAATATCACTCCTGCTCTTACCTTCATCCTCGCCATTATCTTCAGGTTTTTGTTTTCTTTGACTAATTATTAAGTTTTTGCTGATTTCAATTTTAGTTTTTCGGATTATTCTAGTCAACAAGTCGAAATTGTAACCATTCCATTTCCGGCTAATTTAATTTTAATAATTATAATAGTTTTTTATGTTAACCGAAATTAATTAAACTCAAAAGAACTAATCCCGAAAGATATTGTTTACATATGTGATGAAGCCGTTCGCTATGAATTTTTCGTGCATTATAATAAAGTTCTTTAGAATAATTACTTCAAAGTTCCCCTATAATTTTTTCAATTCGACTATTTTTTTTTCCATAAATCATGTTAGTTTTCACTTCACTATATTCAACACTATAGTTTGCTAACCAATTCTTTACCACTAGCCGCCTTACCCCTATCCCACAACTGTCTCATACTCTTATCAGTAACTAGGTAAATAATCTATATTTATGGTAAATGCGTTTAATATGTTCTTCTTTCTTTCTTTCAATGCATACATTAATTCAGGTTTTCGGCATCTATATTTATGGCAATTGATATGAAGATTTAAGTTACTATCGCACTATTGCTCAATCTTGTGGTCCAAATCATACAAGGCTGTTTGCATGAATGAAATAAATGCGTATTAATTGTGTTTGATCATTGATTATTTCTTAGCCTTCTTTTGGAATAAACACTTAACACACTAAATTTCATTTTGTGAATAAAGAATGGAAAAAGTATCTTTCAAAGAGAGGAGTAGTCTAGCCAAATTGATGGGGACGATATTGTCACTGATAGGTGCACTTGTGGTGATTTTCTACCACGGTCCACGTGTCTTCCTCGCATCTTCTCCGCCCTATGTAAACTTCCGTCAGTTTTCTCCACCGTTGTCATCTTCAAACTCCGATTGGCTCATCGGTGGAGCTCTTCTAACCATGCAAGGCATATTCGTTTCTGTTTCTTTCATTCTTCAGGTACCAATTTTTTTTCCTTATATATAGTAGAAATAATTTTAAATTTATGGTTAAGTCAAAAATTAGTCATTAAAAAAGGTGGAAACATACGAACACATGGTTTAGAGTAGACCTAGGCGTTCAGATATTTGGTTCGGTTCTAGTTCGGTTCCAATTCTTTCGGCTCTCGAGTTTAGGATTCATATAGGAACTAAAACAGTTTTGGTTTGGTTTGGGTTCGGGTTCGGTTTTTTCGGTTCTGAAGTTTAATTAGGACCCATTCGGATATTTATTTCAGATATTTTTTAGTATTTTCGGATATTTTCGAGTATTTTTGGATATTTTGGTATTTTTATATATTTTTCAACTATATTTTCGGTATTTTTGAATGTTCAATCTAAAAATAACTAATATTTTTGGATATATAATCATATTTAGATATTCTCGGATACCCGAAATATTTCAGTTCGGTTCGGGTTCGGTTCCAATTATTTTGGTTCTAGAATTTAGGATTCATTTGAGTATTTTACCATTTTGGTTTGGCTTCGGATTCGGTTCTTTTTGCTTTGGTTCCAGTTCGTTTTTTTTTGGTTCGGGTATTATGCCCATGCATAGAGGGGTGAACTTTGGTTTTTGGTTGGAGATGATGTTATAATACATGTGGGAAAACACATATCTTCATTTAGTAAACATCATTTCATTCTAATATTTATTCTATATAATGATTTTTGGACAGGCACATATAATGAGTGTATATCCAGCAGCATTCAGAGTCTCCTTTCTTTACACTGTATGTGTTTCAATCGTGACCTCGACGATTGGACTAGTAGTTGAAAAGAACAACCCAAGCGTTTGGATCATTCATTTCGATATTACTTTGATTACAATTGTTACCATGGTATGTTATATATATATATATATTTTAAAGATATCAAAATATCTACTTTTTGATCTTAACACTTTTTTAAAAATAAAATATTTCAGGCAATAGTAACTTCAGTATACTATGTGATTCATTCATGGACAGTACGACATAAAGGACCTCTGTACTTAGCCATATTTAAACCTTTGTCCATTTTAATAGCAGTGGTTATGGGGGCCATTTTTCTCAATGATTCTCTCTATCTCGGATGGTATTAATGAATCAATAGTCTTCATAAACATATCTATAAACAAAAACATCTACTCACCTTCGATTTTGTCCTTCGTTTTGCAGTTTGATCGGAGGAATTTTGATAACATTAGGCTTTTACGCTGTGATGTGGGGCAAAGCAAACGAAGAGAAGGATCAGTTATCATTTTCAGAAAAAGAGAAAACGCCTCTTCTATTAAACCGCAAAAACGACCAAGTTTAAAAAGAAAAAGAATATAGACAATAAAACTACTAATAGTTAACAAATACTGTTATTAATACCATATTTATAAAATTGTCTTATGTCTCTATGAACCTAGGAGTTGGAAAAAAATGTGTGTATTTAGATTTTTTTTTCAAAATACTCCAACATTTATAAATACGAGTTAACATTTTTCCTTGACTCCTTTGGAACATATGAAAAGCTTAAATTGATATTCTTTGAAGCAATGATAGGTAACTGCACCAAGTATATATCCCGGTATAGTCACACATCCCAAGTTTAGTGAACTACACGAATTATGTGTATTGTATGCTAATGTATACCAATTAGTAACATATGATCAACACCATCATATTCCTTTTACACCGTTTGTCAAATCCATTTTTAAAACCACTTTTGGTGAATTACGCCGTAGAAAAACAAGTCTAACACATTGTAACATTTTGAAGTGGTAATAAAATTTCTGATTCAAGGTTTCAATATCTATAATTATTGAAGTGGTTTCAATATCCATTATTGGATGATCATATTTTGGCACAACTGTTTTCAAGTCTGCGCAAAGAATAGGGAATCTTATAATAAATTCAAGAAACAACAATTATTGGACCCACAATACACCACTTCCCCTCTAACTAGTACTATCATAAATGAAAAGCAAACAAATTAAGCGATAACAAATCAAAGACTCACATTTCAACACCAAACCTTTCTACCATTTCCAATGGCCGGAGCAGTAAGCCTTTGGCGGAGAGAGGCCGTGTTCTTGACGGCGATGCTGGCAGGCGAAACCAGCATCGTCGGACTAAGTACTCTGTTTAAGGTAGCAACTTCAAAGGGACTCAACATTTACCCTTTCCTCAGCTATTCTTATCTTCTTGCTTCTCTTCTCCTTCTTCCTTCTCTGTTCTTCACCAACAGGTTCAAATAACTTTAATCTTTCTATGACCATTCTTTTGTATAGATTTTTATTTAATTTGTATGTTTTAATACAGGTCAAGATCACTTCCTCCACTAAGTGCCTCAATACTCTCTAAGATTGGACTTCTTGGCTTTCTAGGGTAATATCCAAATACAACATTCCTTCTTCCAATATTTTTTATGAAATTATCATCCACTAAACTGTTGCTAATATATGATCTTTGGCTGAAAAAAATTCAAAACAAAAAAAGAACAGATCAATGTATGTTATTACAGGAGGCATAGGCATCGAATACAGCAACCCAACCTTAGCCTCCGCCATAGGCAATATTGTTCCTGCTCTTACCTTCATCCTCGCTGTTATCTTCAGGTTTTATTTTAATTCATTTTCCTAAAAGTTTTGCAGATTAATGTCTAACCATCGAGTCGACATTCTAACAAAGTTTCTGGCATAATTAGGTTATTAGGCAACTTAAATTGGAAGTAGTTTCTTTAAATCAGTCACTTCAAATTAACTTGTCCGATGGTTTTAATTCAGTTCAACGCATTATGTTGCTAACCAATGCTTTTTTGCTATCAGCCGTCTTACTTAATATAGAACTTATGTTGCTAACCAATACTTTTTGCTATCAGCCGTCTTACTTAATATAGAACTTGAACTTTTTTTTCTACCAGATGTACATTTTCAAATATATTTATTTGGACCATTTAAGATATACTAATAATATATCTATGCGAGCAAAACGAACACTGTTAATTTTATCCGGGAAATTAAAGACAATAGATTCAAGAAAGCGGAATTTCTTAGTGGTCAAGATAAGCTCAAAGATCACTTCTAACTAGCTTGAGTAGCAAGTTCGGGTTTGTTGTAGAGTAAACTTAAGCCTAGGGTTCTTGAGTAGAGAATTGTGGACCCTTTGGTTGGCCTAGCTCCCTATTTATACCTTCAGGGTGTCGGTTCTTCGATATGGCATGTTTCCATCATCTTCGGAGGAGAATATTTCCATTGTCCGATTTGTTACTTTTTGTGTAGATTCGAGTTTACCTTTCAAGATTTTCCTCTCTAGCTAGTACCTAGGTCGGTCTCCGAGGTAATCGAGGTCGAGCTAGTCAGGCTTAGGCCTCCAAATCAGATTCGCTATTGGACCAAGTAGTTCAAAATACTGAATGGTTTATTCTTGTTTAAAATCAGGTTAAGTACTGGATAGAGCTAATTAAATCACTCTCCTACAATATCCAATGCGCTATATAGTAATGTATAAGATCATAGTTTATATATATAACAATAACATATAGGTGATATCACGTACTTTATAAACATTTTACCTAACATGAATAAATCTGCACGAAACTTTATTTGATTCATTAGATGTTTTCGTAAAAAATAGTTATTTAGGAAAAGTTTCGTGACCCCAAAACTAAACGAAATCATTCATGTTCAAATGATATGAAGTTAGCTTGTTACTACATCACTATAGCACAATCTTGTGGTCCAAATCTAACAAGGACGTTTGCGGTTTGCATGAATATAATAAATTCATATAAACTGGTATTTCTGTAATCATTTCTATTGGAATAAAACGTAACACAATCAATGTCAAATTTTTAACAAAGGATGGAGAAAGTATCATTCAAAGAAAGGAGCAGTGTAGCCAAAGTGATGGGGACGATACTGTCACTAATAGGCGCATTTGTGGTGATTTTCTACCACGGTCCACGTGTCTTTGTCGCATCTTCTCCACCATATCTAAACTTCCGTCAGCTTTCTCCACCGTTGTCATCGTCAAAGTCTGATTGGCTCATCGGAGGAGCTATTCTTACCATACAAGGCATCTTCGTTTCTGTTTCTTTTATTCTCCAGGTACACCACTTTTTATAATAAAAATATAGTAGAAACTCTATAAATTAATACTCGATAAATTAATAAACACGATCAATTAATAAATTATATCGGTTCTAAGTCGGGTCAATAGAAAAATTAACCAAAATCGATAAGATAATAAGATAATAAATTTTTTGAAATCTCTATGTAAAAATATGATCTTAATAATATCATAAATTAATAATCATAATATCTTAAGCATACTTTTTAAAATAATCTACTATAATATGAATTTAGTGTTGCTTGTCTTTTTTTAAAGTTTGAATCTTGTTGAACTTCATCTCTAATTTTCTTTTTATTGCATCAAAAACTCCTAGTGTTGTATTTTCGATATGCATCTAAAAGTTGTGAAGAGTTCTAAACGCAATAATTGTTTTCTTACGTGTCACTATTTCTAAAAGTTTCACATTATCGTCTTCAACTTCTTCATCAACATTATAGACAGAAATCACAATTTCTTCTAAATATTCTAAATTTTTTAGTGTGCTTTATTTTCACCGGAATAGTCGAGTAAGCAATTGACATTTATTCTATCCAAAAAATATAGTGTTATATTTTGCTTAAATATTTCTTTAAATTAATAAATATTAATTTATCTTATAAAATAATATCTATTAAATAAATTAATAAAATTTTATAGTCCCAACATTATTAATTTATAGAGTTTATACTCTAGTTTCTAAACATGTATGAATGCATAGCAAACTAGACTGCTTGGAGAAAGCTACACAAATTGACGTGGTTTATATCTTCATTTATTAAACATCATTTAATTTAATTTTAATGTTTATTGGATAGACACATATAATGAGAGAATATCCTGAAGCATTCACAGTCTCCATTCTCTACATTCTATGTATTTCAATCGTGACCTCAATGATTGGACTAGTAGTCGAAAAGAACAACCCAAGCATTTGGATCATTCATTTCGATATTACATTGTTTACAATTGTTACTACGGTATGTTATATATATGTTAAAGAAAATTATCAAAATATTTTCTTTTTGATCTTAACATTAATTTTATTTTATATGTGTAAACTATTTCAGGGAATAATAACTTCAGTATACTATGTGATTCATTCATGGGCAATACGTCACAAAAGACCTCTATACTTAGCGATATTTAAGCCTCTGTCTATTTTGATAGCAGTGGTTATGGGGACCATTTTTCTCAACGATTCTCTCTATCTCGGATGGTATACTAATCAATAGTCTTCATACACATATCTATAAAGAAAAAAACCATTATGTTCATTTTTGATTTTGTCCTTCATTTTGCAGTTTGATTGGAGGAATTTTGATAACATTAGGCTTTTATGTTGTGATGTGGGGCAAAGCAAACGAAGAGAAGAACAAGTTGTTATCATTTTCAGGAAAAGAGAAAACCCCTCTTCTATTGAGCGGCAAAAACGACCAAATTTAAATGAAAAAAAATTTATAATCAAAGGAGTTACAAACTCTGAAATAGTCTCTTATATACATAGCGTGCAAACTATTAGTGTATACTGTGTATTGCTTTGTATATAACTTAGAAAATGACTATCTAATTGTTTTTTAAGTTACGGGTACGTAACGACTATCTAAATTCGTTAGATCACGACATCTAACGAATTTTGGTCGATTTTAAGTAGTATCGATTTAAAGATTTGTAAGTTAATTAAGCAGCCAAATAGAGGCATTGGAAAACAAATGAAAATATTTCTGATAGTAACACTGGAGAGGTAGGACGAGGTAGGATCAATACATGGTCAACCATTTGCTTAAGAAATGACTACAAAAGAAAATATATATTTTTACAAGAGAGATTAAATGGTTTGTTAACATGATCATGTGAGTTTGGTGAACGGTTTTATAGAAACAGAAACACTTTCTTTAAAATTCTTGCATTATCGGTTTTTACTATCACTATATTGTAAGTTTTGCAACAATAATGATCTTTAAGAAAGAAAAATTGTACTGATACTTTTAATTTTTTTTTAAGTTTCTTTGAACCTAGCATGTATAGAGTGGTTGGGAAAAGGAAACAAAGGTGTAGCTTTTTGATTTCTTTTGTTCCTTGTACTACAAAATTCATACATAAATTCTCAAATTCTAGAGAGAGATTAAATACTGAGTTAACACTTTTCCTCAACTCCAACATATGGAAACTTAAATTGATGTTTTAGGTTCGATTAGTAACACAAAATATTATGTATTTTACCAAAAAAAATAAATGATAAAGAATACCATATTAATTAAAAATGATATAAAATAACGATAAAATATCAATATTAAAATGAAAATACAGTCTTATGTCCTTTTTAGTGCCGTTTTATGATTGGTAAAAACGATAAATCTTATTCATTTTTCACCAAAAGAATAAAGAATATTATAAAGTCAACAAACGATAATTATTGGACCTACATAATGCTATTCTTTATATTTGTAACATCAAGAAAAGCAACAAAAAGATAATGAATTAAAGAATCACATTTCATACAACCTTTCTATCATTTTCCAATAATGGCCCGGACAGTAAGTCTCTGGCGGAGAGAGGCCGTGTTCTTGACGGCCATGCTGGCGACAGAAACCGGCGTAGTCGGAATAAGTACTTTGTTTAAAGTAGCAACTTCAAAGGGACTCAATCTTTACGCTTTCCTCGGCTATTCTTATCTTCTTGCTTCTCTCCTTCTTCTTCCTTCTCTGTTCTTCACCGACAGGTTTCTAGTAACTTTATGAGTTTATTTTCATAAACATTTGGTGGTATTGATTTCATTTATTTATTTTTTGTTTTTCTTTACAGGTCAAGATCACTTCCTCCACTAAGTTTGTCAATACTTTCTAAAATAGGACTTCTTGGATTGCTAGGGTAAAAACTCTTACTAACGCAATCTTTTTTCCAATCTTAAGTATGAAATTATGTTCCTATTTGCTAAACATGTGATTTTTTGGTGGACAATCTAATAAATGGTTTTGGCTGACAATAAAAATGAACAGATCAATGTATGTGATCACAGGATACATAGGCATCGAATACAGCAGCCCAACCTTAGCCTCTGCCATTAGCAATATCACTCCTGCTCTTACCTTCATCCTCGCCATTATCTTCAGGTTTGATATCTATATTTTTTTTTCCAATTATTTGCAGATTTCAGATTGTTCTAAAAGCAAACTATTCTAGTTCAGGTGTCGAAATCGAAACATTTTCTTTCCCGGGCACAATTGGCTAAATAAGTCAACTTAAAATTGAATATTGTTTTTTTAGTTCACCAAATTAAGTTTTTTAAAGTCGGGTCATGTTACTATGTTAGGTTTTACAAACCAATATATTTTGCTAACCAAGCTTTTCCTAATTTGGTAATTCCTAGTTGCCCTATGCGGCTATGCTACCCACTATCTCAGATAAATATACTGTATAAACGTACTGTATAGTGAATTAGGTAAACGACGAGTAGTGAAAATTTAATTATAAATAAATCCAACTCTTTAATTATATCATTACGTTGCATTAAACAACCACAGTAAACATAATAAATTGTTATTGAAGCGCAATATTCTCCGTTATAAATAAACGTATTGATTAGTAATACTCTTATGTTTCTTATTAATTAATATTTTAGGAAAAAATTTGTTACTAAAAAATTGATTTTTAAGCTTTTTATTTAATATTAATTATTTCTTATTGATAAATATTAAACTCCAAAATAAATAAAATATTATTGATTTTGAATTATTAAAAATATAAATCATAAAAAATAATACATTTATAATTTGTTTTTAATAGGTTTTCTTAATATGTGTATTTTTCCAAAAAATCAAATATTAAGAAATATTATCTTAAGGAGATTAGCAAAACTACCTTTTTTACTACTTTTTTGCAACAATACCTCTTTATGTTGTCCATTTTACAAAATATCTCTTTCCTTGAACAGAATGACCGAATTACTCTCATCTAATAGGAACATGTAATTGGAAACTGAAATTTTTCCGCCAAACTTTTTTTCTGCCAAAAAACAAATTTCCCGCCAATTTGTTTTTTTGTAACAATTTTTTTCTCAACTAAAATATGCTTTTAAAAATCCTTGTAAATATTTTTTGGCGGAAAATAGATTTACAAGGGATTTTAAAATGGTTTTAAAATATTTACAATGGATTTTAAAAGGGTTTTAAAAGATTTACAAAGATATTAAAAGGTTTTAAAAAGATTTACAAGAGTTTTTAAAGGGTCTTTTTGTAAATTCTTTAAAAATCTTTTAAAAACCCTTGTACATCTTTTAAAACCCTTTTAAATCCTTTAAAAATCTCTTGTAAATCGTTTAAAACCCTTTTGAAATCCCTTGTAAATCTTTCAAAACACTTTTAAAACAATTTTAAATCCTTTAAAAATCTTAAAAAAAACTTTTGTAAGTCTTTTAAAACCCTTTAAAATCCCTTGTAAATCTTTTTAAGCCCTTTTAAAATTTCTTGTCAACATTTTAAAACCTTTTTAAAATCCCTTGTAAATCATTTAAAACTCTTTTAAAATTCCTTGTAAATATTTTAAAACCCTTTTAAAATCTCTTATAAATCTTTGAAAACCCTTTTAAAATCCCTTGTAAATCTATTACCCACAAAAAAAAACTCTTTTTGCGGGAAAATGTTTTTTAAAAAAAAACTTTTGGCGGGAAAATATTTTGATTGGAAACTTTTGGCGAGAAATTTATTTTGAAATAGTTTAGGCGAAAAAAATATTAATATTTCATTTTATTAATCTAAAACAATTTTTAAATATGGATAAAATGATAATTAAAAATTTAAAGAGAATAAAATTAAAATGGCTAAAAAATAAGGGTAAAGTTGAAAATGAACACCAAAAAAAGGATATTAGAAAGAATTTTTCTATATCTTACTGTGAAATTTAGTACCCCAAAAGTAAAAAAGTAAGTTACTGTTACACATAAACTCCACAAAAAGGCTTGCATATAAACGTTGGTAAATAAATCATAAATGTCAGCATCCCTGTTTGTTTGAAAAAAAAAAAAAAA
>Ga0041059_1001595_pt1 | contig 17838 bp, 11 predicted proteins | sample AraColnosormetaG_FD_56232 | JGI IMG/M metagenome (GOLD analysis project Ga0041059, IMG submission 56232) | Arabidopsis roots microbial communities from North Carolina, USA - Col MF nosort | ecosystem: Host-associated > Plants > Roots > Unclassified | place: USA: North Carolina | collected...
AAAAAAAAAAAAAAAAAAAAAAATTATCACTCTTTCTTCTTCTTCTTCTTTTTTCTTTTGTTATCACTCTTTAATTCTATATGGATCAGGTTAACAAAACAATGTCAATGGACTTTGTTGCACTGCACTTCCTCATTTTTTTCATTATTACCTATACATTTTGATACTAATATACTCAAAAGTCAAATAACCAATGTTCGATTTCTCCCTTTTAACAATTGGGTTTAACCAAAGTAACGTAAAGAGGCAAAGTTAGCAATGCAATCCTTTAATCTCGCACCCCATCATGATGATTTTAAATAGACATTTTAGTTTTTATGTGTAATGGTGAAGCTTAACATTGATTCTGTGTTTCTATATTTTTTAATGGAGTTATTTTGTAAAATTTAAATAATGACGCAATCTATTGACGGAGCCGTGAATGCTAGATATTGACATTTGACAAAAGAGTTGCATAATTTTGAACTTAAAGTGATTAATGTAACAACAAAAATCTGAAATTACACTGTTTTGTATCTTTGTTTTTTTTTCTTTCAAATTTCATATCTTTATTGGGTTTATGTGGAAGGAAGAGCTTGCATAATGATAAGGAGACCAAGAAAAAGTGGGGAGGAGCAACTGACAAGTTAACACCACATCCTATTTAACAACATTAATGTCTTTTTCTTCATTTTTAAATGGGTACTTAATTTGTAAGATCACATCCTTAAGCTTTTTATTTTGTTGAAACAATCTTATTTGTGTTAACACAAATTATTTTTGAATTGATAGGAATTTGTTTGTGTAAGTGTAGATAGTTTACCACACTATTTTCCGGTTCGAATTTTCAGACATTTTTTCAAACCTTTTAAGAAATATAAAACAGCTTTTGGAAACTCAGCAAGTTAATTTTAAGATCCTTTCACAAATTAAAAGAAAATTCTCAAGAATGACCAGGACTGTTTTCAGTAATTTTTACAAATGTTCTGTTCTAAACACTAAACCAATAATTATAAACTAAACCCATACATACATTTTTAGAAAATCAATATTGATGTAACGGAGAAAGTATATACATAGATGTTTATATTGTTGTCTTGATCTCTTTTTTTTTGTTGGCTAGATGACAATTACGTTATACATTATTTGTGTAATTTATGATTACTCCATTTTTTGTCGTCGGCTATTGTAGATTTACAAAGAAATGTGTCTAGGTACAGAAACACTGTCGTTTTCTAATTATTTGTGATTTTTAAAACTTTTGGACCTTCTCTTCGACTGTGTTATGTACATCCACCTGTCTACTAAGTAAGACAATTGTAATGATGTAACTTTATTTCCGACAACGATATAAATAACATTTATGCAATTTTAGTCGACTTACCTTTTCAAAGAAACAACTGATGTTAAAAGGATTAAGTAACCAAAATTTGGAATATATTTAAATAAAGGTGATCAACTTACAAATACGACAAAAAAAATTACATGGTTTAACTAAAATGTTTTTCGCACTTTCACATAAACATAAATAACATGTCATAAAAAAGATATTGATATTAACGGACAAATTGGTGTTAAAAATATAAATATATTCTGTTTTATTTAAAATTTGTGCGACACTTTTAAGTCTTAACCATTAAAAATACATTTGTAATCTTACGCGGATTTATTAAATTAGTAAAATTATAATTTTGGTTACGTTATAAAATTAATATGAACTTTTCTTGAGTGTAGCAAGTGATTAAACATGTGTTGCCTTCCATGAAAAGGTGTCCGACTCTCTAACGTGGAGACTAAAAATTAAAGAGTTAAAATGGTCACTGGATCAGTGCAAAAAAATAGAAGAAGAAGAAGAAGTCTTTACTATATTCAAACAGACGTATCCGATTACAAATTCCTATATATATAATACAATTGTTTTAAAATAGAAAAATAGTGCAAGGAAAAAAACTATAATTTTAACTTAATAACTAAATAATCACCAAAATGAAGTTGATTTTATTAAAATTATTATTTCAAAATAAATCTTTCCAGTTAAATGTAATTATTTCATTATAATTAATTATTTATTAGAATAGTAACCTACAAAAAGTCCCAATTCGGCAAAGAATTAGATTACGTAGACTATTTTTGGCGATTAAAAAAGAGAGTCGTTGCTACTATTAAAAGGAGTCGCAACCAGTGAAATGAATTGTTGCGCGTAGCGTACTATTGAAAAGAATCACCGCAATCATGGCTCAAACTTCCAACGACACCTCTTCTATAACGCGGTCACTATAGTATATCTCTTTCTCTTCAACGACACTTCACCATCATTATTTTATTTTATTATTTGTTACTGTGTTTTGTTTCATCACTATTCACTTATGGCCCCCAAGATGTTGTCATATGGCAGATAACATTGCCCAGAGTATTGGATGGCTAACATTTGTAGTGGGTGATAAATTGATAGGTTATGGGATTTCACAAATTTTTTGTATTATTGCTGTCAGCAGTAAGTGTGATTGGCTGTCCTGAGAATTTTTGGGGCATTATAAAATTTGTTGATAAACATACTTTTTTAGACCTTCAATAAATAGGTTTACAAAAAAAAAAAGGAAGACCTTCAATATATAATTTTTAACTAATTTCACATTTCTTTTAAATTAAAATAAATCTTAACTCTTAAAACAATTAACAGCTATACAACTGATTTTCTTTCAAAAACATATTAAAAAGTTGCAGATTTAAAAGTTGAGCCCCAAGACATCAGCTTTTGCTTGTTCTATATATTTCTCTTTACAATAATTTACTTTCCCCCAACAATGCCTCATTATTTTCTATTTAGAAACATTTTTTGTATTTTTGGACAAAAAATGTCGACCTTCGAGAGCAAGGCACTTAGTGTAGGAGGAACATAGAAAGAGAGGAAGAGAGGTGCCGATGTGGTGTGGCTGACGGTGTGAGTTACAACAAGAACATTATTTCTTATACAATGACATGAGATAACATTTGTCCATGTATTCACAGCTATCTAGCTACTATGTTATAACTCATAAGGTTAATTGAACGCTAAAATGCTAATGCAACACGTCCCTTAATTTAATGTACGAAACAGTTTCTGAAACTTTTCTCCAACTTTCTCGACACTTACAAATGTTTGAGAACTTCAACAAGTTCTTAAAAGTTTCACATGTAGTTTTCTGAAAACTATAGTTCACTTTTTTCATTGTTAAATGACCAAAATTATTTTTGATCTATCACTAGCCATATATTTTTTCGATCCTAAACTCTATAATCTAAACTCTAACCACATATTCTTAACAACCACCACACAAATAAACTTGTCTCCATCGCCTCATCTCTCTTGTTAAGGCTTTTTGGAATTTTTGTTCAATATATAAGATTTTTAAAAATTAGTTTATAATAGCACATAAAAAGCCTTTAGATATAGGTTAAAGAATCAAAAGGTTACTCGCCTTTTTATATATCAACATTTTTCTATATTTGGCTACAAAATTTGTCAGCCATGTTTGGCCAATTTTGTTTAATTTTTTGTGATATATAAGAGAATATATGTTATTCCCTGTCTTGATTTAACAATATTTTCGATTTATTGAACATGTCAAAACATATTTTATTTTATTCGCAGCTTTGTAAAATCGTCGTCTTATTTTAGATTTCGAAAACCAACAACGCACGTGATGAAATTGTCATCCACAAAAGAAGATGTCAGATACAGAAAGGACACAATCATTTAATTGATTATTGCAACATTTTTATATCTGTTGTCCCCACTGGCCCACTATTCTACTGTCCATATAACTTAGTTTCCACTGATTACGACAATTGTTTTGGGTTAAAAACCTGATAACCAATTTAATAACATTGTGCAATTCTTGTTACACGAAAACACAATATGCAATTTTAAAGTGACTGTAATTTCGCTTTTATAGAAGTGTTCAAAAAATTCTTGACACAGAAATCATCCATTTGAATGTTTTCTATATCAGTCGTTTACAAGTCCGTCTAAAGTTATTATCGGTGTTTAATAAAACGAGTTAGACAGACGACACTATATGTTATATCGCTACTAATAAAATAAAATGTGGTTACTTCTTAGGCGATGGAATCAAAGAGAGATGAAAGTTCGCATGTAAACAGTTTAGGAAATATAGTTTCTAAATTATATACGCAAGTACTTGCTACACTAACCGCCAAAAATTTTTAGGAAAAGGGTTTTCTCACCATACCAGAAAAAATTCGAGCAATTTTAAACTCTTTCCATTGGATATCTGGCGGTTGGCATAGTAAGTAGTTGTTCGTCTAAACATACAATATAGTTTGTTTGTACAAAAAAAAATCGATGCATACAACAATTTTTCCAAATTATAGATGGAGTGACAAAAAAAAAGCTTGTAAAAGATTTTTAGAATTATAATTGTTCATCAACCCTTGCGAATAAAAGAAGGCCACATGCGAATATCTCTTGTTTTGATGTCCATGAGTTTTGGTTATAGAAAAACATTGTAAAAGAATATAAAGCTATCAAAATCGATTAGGGAATTAGGAATATAAATATCTTTTATTGAATAAAAGAGAAATATCAAAGTCTTACATAAAGGAAGATCAAACATCACAATAACCACCTGGTCCACCGAAGGTAAACGTTTGTCCATACCGCCCAAGTTTATCAAAATAAATCGCGTCGTAACATATACCTGCGTCCGCAACTTCGGCGACCTTGTTGGAATCAACATCGACACTCTTGTAATCTGGTGTCACATACTTAAGAGAGTGCATATAACAAGTATGTTTTAGATCCACTTCCTCATCCAGCGGTTTGTTCCCGTTACCCATAGGTGGGCTAACTATTTCAAAGAGTTGAATGTTATCAGATGGAGCATTCGTGAATCCACCATATATAACTGACTCCGCTCCATCATTGAAAAAAGGTAGAAGTTCCTCTGGCCAATACCCTATGTTAATCTTCTGGACTGTCAGCCACAAATTCTTTGTTTTTGGATCCTATATTTGTATCAATCCCAAAAAAAATAAAAAAAAATGTAAGTTTCTTATTTTTGGTAAATTTTACTTCAAGTTTGGGAAGTAATACTAACCGAATTGAAACTAAAGAACTGGTTTTAATATATAAAATATTGGAGAAAAAGTAAGGTTTAATCAACTTTTTCTTGAATTTTCTCACTAATTTAAGAGTAGATGAAATTATCCATATTGAACAATGACCATCCATATATAGTTTTCTTAAAAACCAGCTCACGATGAATCAATATCAAACCGAGGATTTAATTTAACTCAAAAACGTAGTTGTATATACCTGACTGATTGCAAAGAAAGCTTTATATTGGTTGCCTCCCACCACAGAGGTGTTCGAAAAACCGGTACCAAGAGCGACTCTATGGTCAGTTTGAACGAAGCCTTTACATTGTATATTGTAACATCCGTTTTCGATTTTATCCGGCTGCAAAACGATTTGCGGTTAAAGAAGAGAAACTCATATAGATACGTACCAGGAAGAACACAAAAATAAAAATAAAACCAACTTTATTGTAATAGAGATAGACAAGACATAGTGATATTGTAACTCACACTCCAGTATGCCGTAAGTCTTGTACGGTCATCGCCATATAATGCAGGAATCACCTTAATATTCATACATATAAGAAAAGGTTATTAGTAAAAAATTTAAACCATGATATTTATTCGAATGAACTAATTGCATATGCTAAAAGCTGGTTGCACTAAGTGGGTTTATCTTTGATCAAGTATATCACGAGTAAAGCAAATAAAATTCTTACAGCCCAACCAAACTGGGCATTGGTGCGTTCGCCATTATACTCAGTATTGAGCCACATAAAACTCATGCTAAATTGGTCTTTATTTGTCAATTTAGGTTGGTAAATACTAAACCATGCAGATGCTCCACGCCATGGGGTGGCATCGATTTTCTTCATTACTGCAGCCTGTATATATATACAATATGTTATAAATATACACATCAAATGGTTTGGATCATATATAGTAAAGGTATAAAATTTTAGTCACTTTACATGTTGACCAACAGTTCCATATCCATTAATAGGCTTAAAGGTTTCTCGGTGTGGTTGAGATTTCTTGGTTTATGGATTGGTACTTGTCCTTGAGGACATCCTTCTTCTGGTATATCAAACTCAGCAACCATTTCATCGTTTGCTGATGTATCTCCTGATAGCATGGCTAGAACTTCGTCGCTCGGTCTCATCTATGTGATGTATCAAAAAATATATCGATTAAATAGGGATAATTATATGATCATGATAAACATTAGGTGGAGAAAATCGACACACAAATGTAAATATATAGAAATATACTTGGATTTGGTGATTTTGGAGTTTAGGGTGTTGTAGCGAAGGTTGTTTGTAGATATCAACGCATTCGTACTCAGGTTCTTGAGGCTACAATATATGAGAATTTTAGAACTTAAGTTGTATATATTGTATAGTTAAGTTTATATTTACAAAATGGTGACAGACCTTAGTATTTTGAGACCTTCCATGGAAGCAAGGTAATGAAAGAGAGAATATGATGATCAACAACCAAGGAGAAGTCATTTGCTTAGTTTGCATATTTTCTATGTTCAGCCGTTGGTAATAACAGAGGCGGAGGCAATGTATATATAGGGAAGGTAGTCATTTGAAAATTCTTAATTATAAGGTAATTTACTTAATAATATTAACTATTAAATATTTTGGTATAAAATCTTTAAAAATATTTTGGTATAAAATCTTTAAATATTTTGGTATAAAATCTTTAAATATTTTGGTATAAAGTCTTCATTTTGATGCCATATTATCTTTCCTATCTTAACCCCATTCATAGTATTGTTTTGGGAAAAAACTATGTTGACCCAATATAGTAATATTTTTATTATTGTGAGGGTTTAATTAGTAAACTAATTCAGAAAATATAAAAGTTAATTGAGTTATTTTCATACCTAAAATACCTATTGCTTTGTTAGGAATTAACAGATTTATTATAATGTGTAACAAATTTATTTTATTAGTGGCGTCAGACATTATTTTTGACATAAATCTGCCATATAGTAACAGATTTTTCTAAGAAAAAATAATTAGTAGAATGACGTTTAGTGATAATAAATTTGTTAACGTCCTGACCGATTTATTTAAAGTTACCAAAACTCTGGCTTTTGATAGCAGATTTGAGAATGAAAGAAGAAACTACTCAAGTTAACATTATTGTGAAAACAGACTTGTATTTTGAATCCAACAATGACAAATTTATTGTTGTCGGTAGCTGATTTTAAAACTATAAGTTTTTGTCAATGGTTACAATCTTTGATTGACAGATTCCAATTGAAGCTTCAATATCAGTTTATGAAAGGCTTAAATTTCATGGCTTAGTATTTTATTTAGAACCCAATCAACATATAATTTTGTTTCCGTACGTACATGACATGTTTTACCCGTTACTCGGTTTTACATAAGGTGGAGACGTTTTTAAATTTTTATAGGTGAAGTGTAGTGTTTTGTATTATACGCAAGTACTTACTACACTAATCGCCAAAAAAATAGGAAAAGGGTTTTCACACAATATCAGAAAAATTCGAGCAATTTCAAACCCTTTCCATTGGATATCTGGCGGTTGGCATAGTTAGTAGTTGCCTGTCTAAACATACAATACAAAAACAATCGATGCATACAACAATTTTCTCAAATTTAAGTTGGAATGACAAAAAAACTTGTAAAAGATTTTTAGAATTATAATTGTTCATCAACCTAGTACTGTGTGTTTTGATGATTAAAAGAATGCGACACGCGAATATCTCTTGTTTTGATGTCCATGAGTTTTGGTTATACAAAAACATTGTAAAAGAATATAAAGCTATCAAAATCGACTAGGGAATTAGAAATTTAAATATTGTTTTATTGAATAAAAGTGAAATATCAAAGTATCACATAAAGGAAGATCACACATCACAATGACCACCTGGTCCACCGAAGGTAAACGTTTGTCCATACCCCCCAAGTTTATCAAAATAAATCGCGTCGTAACATATACCTGCGTCCGCAACTTCGGCGACCTTGTTGGTATCAACATCGACACTCTTGTAATCTTGTGTCACATATTTAAGAGAGTGCATATAACAAGTATGCTTTAGATCAACTTCCTCATCCAGCGGTTTGTTCCCGTTACCCATCGGTGGGCTAACTATATTAAAGGGTTGAATGCCATCAGATGGAGCATTCGTCAATCCACCATATATAACTGACTCCGCTCCTTCAGTGAAAAAAGGTAGAAGTTCCTCTGGCCAATACCCTAAGTAAATCTTCCCCACTGTCAGCAGCAAATTGTTTGTTTTTGGATCCTATTATTTGTGTAGATCCCATAAAAAAAGAAGTGTAAGGTTATATTTGTTTTTGGTAAATTATACTAAAGTTTGTGAAGAAATTCACTAGTTTTATCTAGTGAAAATTTTCTTCGAGTTTATCGGTTAAAGAATATTACTAACCAATTGAAACTAAAGAACTGTTTTAATAATATTTGAGAAATTTTATTTTTATTCAAATTTTTGTTTTGAATAAATCAATATCAAACCAAGAATTTAGTTTAACTCAAAAACGTAGTTGTTATATATACTTATATACCTGATTGATTGCAAAAAAAGCTTTAAAATTTTGGCCTCCCACCACAGAGGTGTTCGCAAAACCGGCTCCAAGAAAGAGTCTCCTATCAATTTGAACGAAACCCTTACATTTTATATTGTAACATCCGCTTTCGAATGTATCTTGCTGCAAAAAACGATTTGGGGTTAAAGAAGAGAAAAAAAAAATCTACTTTCTTGTGATAGGGACAGACGATAATTGGTGACATTGTTACTCACACTCCAGTATGCAGTAAGTCGTGTACGGCTATCGCCATATAGTGCAGGAATCACCTTAATATATTTCATACGTAGTAAAAAAAAAAAGTTATCAGTAAAACTTTTAACCATGATATTTATTCAAATGAACTAATTATACATATGCTAAATGATGGTTGCATTAAGTGGGTTTAATTTTGATCTAGTATATCACGATTTAAAAAAACAAAACAAAAAATTAAATTCTTACAGCCCAACCAAAGTGGGCACTGGTGCGTTCGCCTTCATACTCAGTATTGAGCCAAATGAAAGCCATGCTGAATTGCTCTTTATTTGTCAATTTAGGTTGGTAAATACTTATCCATGCTGATGCTCCACGCCACGGGGTGGCATCGATTTTCTTCATTACCGCAGCCTGTATATATATACACATCAGTTTTTTCAAAAAAAAAATACACATCAAATGGTTTGGATCATATATAGTAAAGGTATAAAATTTTAGTCACTTCACATGTTGACCAACAGTTCCAAATCCATTAATAGGCTGAAAATGTTTCTCGGTGTGGTTGAAATTATTTCTTGGTTTATGGATTGGTACTTGTCCTTGAGGACATCCTTCTTCTGGTATATCAAACTCAGCAACCATTTCATCGTTTGATAAGTTTTCTGATGATGTATCTCCTGAGAGCATGGCTAAGGCTTCATCGCTCGGTCTCATCTATGTGATGCATCAAAAAATATATCAATCAAATAGGGATAAGTATATGATCATGATAAACATTAGGTGCAGGAAATCGACAAACAAATGTAAATATATAGAAATATACTTGGATTCGGTGATTTTGGAGTTTAGGGTGTTGTAGCGAAGGTTGTTTGTAGATATCAACGCATTCGTATTCAGGTTCTTGAGGCTACAAGATATGAGAATTTTTTTTAACTTTATTTGTATTATATATTTAAGTTTATATCAAAGTGCTTACAAAATGGTGACAGACCTTAGTATTTTGAGACCTTCCATGGAAGCAAAGTAATGAAAGAGAGAATATGATGATCAACAACCAAGGAGAAGCCATTTGCTTAGTTTGCATATTTTCTATGTTCAGCCGTTGAGGCGGAGCCAATGTATATATAGGGAAGGTGGTCATCTGAAAATTCTTAATTATAAGGTAATTTACTTAATAATATTAATTCTTAAATGTTTTTGTATAAAAATTTTCATGTTGATGCCATATGATCATTTCCTACCTTTGACCCCATTCATAATATTCTTTTGAGAAAAGAACTTATTGACCCAATATATTAAATTAGTAATATTTTTAATTAGTAAACTAATTCATAAAATATAAAGTTAATTGAGTTATTTTCATACCTAAAATACCTTATATTGTTTTGTTAGGCTTATAACAGCTTCAACAATTCCGGATGAGCTTGGGCTGAACAAGAACTCCACGGCCCATCTTCAAACATAGAAACCCAATCAGCTCCAAACCAGCTCAATCCTTAAACCAAATTGGAATCCTGAACCACACATACGTTATACGTTAACCGACCGATTAAGCTGATCGAACGTCTGACCAGCCAAACTGATCTTCATTTTTCACCAACCACACTTAAAACAAAAACGTTTTCTCTTAAAGAAAATTTAAAGAGACAAAACAAACAAACAAAACTTCAGTCTCTGCAAAGCTCCATCCTTTGTGGTTGTGTCGTAGATAGCCATTCGAGTGGTTAAAAGTTAAAAACTTTTATGTCCACTTGAATCCTTTTTTGTTTCTTTTTGGATTTTATCTGATCACTCGTTTTGTGTCTCTGAATCTCTATCCCGTGGATTCGCATCTGGATTTGTTTTTTTTTCATTTTTATTCGAGCGGCTAACCTTTCTCGGATCCATCTGATATCGATTGGATTCTCTCTAATCAATCGTTGGTAAGCTAATATTTAATCACTTTTGATTGAATTTTCCTTCTGGGTTTTTGATCTGATTTCACCTCATTGTCTTATGAATCCACCATTTGAGTTCTAGGGATTAAAAGATTCAAACTTTCTCAGAGACAACTGAGGAAAAATGACATGTTTTTAGAGTTTGAGTTTGGTTACATTTTCAGGTTTTGTTAAGATTTCTCTCATTGTCTTCTGAATCCTTTGATTTGGTAATGATTGGAAATGATCATAAGATTCCTACTTTCTTGGAAGCAAAATAAAAATATCCACTTTTTATGAGAAAAACTCTTTGAAACGTCTTTGTTATATTCAAACTTGGTTTGTTTATACGTTTTGATTGGCTAAGTGGTTCAGGTCACAAGTGACAAAAGTACTGATTTTGGATGATGATATAGTTGGTTTAAGTGGTTAGGTTATAAGTTAATCTTGACTCTTGAAGGATTATTCATTAACAAAAAGTAGTGAGTTTGGTTGGTTTATGAAACATTTGGTTAGTTAAAGTGGTTTAGGTCACAAGTTAAATGACAAGTATTCATTAACAAAGGTTTTGATTTTGGTTTGTTCTGAGAAAATTGTTTCAAGTGGTGTAAAACTTATTCTTAATTAACAAAAACTTTTGATTTTTTTGGTTGATTCTGAGAAATTTGATTGATTTATTGTTTCTTAGAAATGGCGGATGCGTGGAAGGATTTAGCTTCAGGGACTGTTGGAGGAGCTGCTCAACTAGTTGTTGGTCATCCATTTGACACTATCAAGGTCAAACTTCAGAGCCAACCGACTCCAGCACCAGGCCAACTTCCAAGGTACACCGGTGCAATCGATGCGGTTAAACAGACCGTTGCTTCTGAAGGAACCAAAGGTTTGTATAAAGGTATGGGAGCTCCACTTGCAACCGTTGCTGCCTTCAATGCGGTTTTGTTCACTGTGAGAGGTCAAATGGAAGGGCTGCTTAGGTCTGAAGCTGGAGTTCCTTTGACCATTAGTCAACAGTTTGTGGCCGGTGCAGGCGCTGGTTTCGCTGTTTCGTTCCTTGCTTGTCCTACCGAGTTGATCAAGTGCAGGTTAGGTTCTTTTTACATGTATTACCAATCAGAGCCTATATATACATGTGCTTTTAACTCAAGCTCTAGACTGAAACAGAACTAAAACATGTCTCTTTGTGTGTGTGTTTAATCTTGTTTCTCCATCAGGTTGCAAGCACAAGGTGCATTAGCTGGTGCCTCTACTACAAGCTCAGTGGTTGCAGCCGTGAAATACGGTGGACCAATGGATGTAGCCCGTCATGTCCTACGATCAGAAGGAGGAGCACGAGGTCTATTCAAAGGTTTATTCCCTACATTCGCCCGTGAAGTCCCGGGAAATGCAACAATGTTTGCAGCCTACGAAGCTTTCAAGCGGTTTTTAGCCGGTGGTTCAGACACTTCAAGCTTAGGACAAGGGTCATTGATCATGGCGGGTGGAGTCGCTGGTGCTTCTTTTTGGGGAATAGTATATCCGACAGATGTTGTGAAGAGTGTTCTTCAAGTCGACGATTACAAAAACCCGAGATACACGGGGTCGATGGATGCTTTTCGGAAGATTCTGAAATCTGAAGGAGTTAAAGGTTTGTATAAAGGATTTGGTCCAGCTATGGCTAGGAGTGTTCCTGCTAATGCTGCTTGCTTCTTGGCTTATGAGATGACAAGGTCAAGCTTGGGATAAACCGGTTCGGTTTGGGTTTAACTGTTGGTTCGATTTCTGAATGTTCCATTGCGATTAACCTCTCTGTTTTTAGATTTGATTCTTAAAAAATTTCTGCAAAATTTATGTACCATTTACACAGTTTATTTCAGTATTTCTTACACAGAAGAACTAGTGGTTGACATTAACATTTTAACCGAATTGAACCGAACAAAAACAGAATCGGATGGTAACTAAATCAAACTAAACCGAACTTAGTGATTTAAGAGTTCGCTAAGGGGTTTGTTTAAGGGTTTAATCTATAAAAATTAGGTTTATATTGTGGGGTTACGAATTTAAAGTTTTTAGCCTTTTAGGTGTTTATAATATAGGGGTTTAATTTTTCTATTTTTGGTTTATAAATTGGAGTTAATATTTATATTTAGACTATTTTGTTAATTTAAATTAAATAACAGATTAGCGTATGACTCTGTACAAGTAGAGAGTGTCAACAGGAAAAAAAGGAGGGAACTCAACTGCTTTTTCCTTTATCGTCTTACATTTTTTTACTTATCTATATAACTTTTTCCACTATATAAACCAAAAAAATAATATCACATGTTAGAGAAATCCCAAAAAAATAACAAGTCTTATGGAGACGATTGAGCAACAAAAACATTCACTCTCTTCTTTGCCTATGCTCTCTAGGCTTGAACACTTGGATTTCGTTGTAAATTGTTTTTTTTGTCTTTGGTTCCTAAGTTAAGAAAACATACATTAGTACTTTTATGAATTTATTCGAGTTTTTTGTTTTTGTTTTATGTAGATAAAGAATCTAGAGAGACAACAAAACCTTCCGAAATGGAAAGACGAAAGCGCGCCTACCACGCGTGGGTTAATCGATAGAGGCACGGCGATTAGAGAAGCGTATTTCAAAGGATCGTTACTAGATCGAATCGCGGCTTTGGAGACCAGACTTTTTCAGGTATGGTTTGATCAGTTTTTCTTTCAAAATAAGTGTAATGTTTTAAGGGTTTTTTTGTATAGGAAGGTTTTAAAGGGTGTCATTTGTATAATGTGTAACAGATATGTTTGGAGTTGGAATCGAGCAGTGGATCTTCTACTTCAACTGGAGGGTCTGGTGAAACATCAAGCCAAAGGATTAAGAGAGATTTGACAAAGACATTACCCATTTTCAGTAGCAACATTAATCCTTTTCATGTCCCCTTACAACATCCACAAGACCTTCGGGTATACTATTTATTTTTATTGTCTATTTATAGACAAGAGTTTAATGTTTCAAATACAAATTACAAGAAAATAATCAAATATTGTTATGTTAGATCGTCTTGACTAAGCATTTAAGTAGCAAAATTATGTCATTTTTGTTAGGATCTTACATCGGAAATTAGAAAATGCCTAAAGTAATTTGACATACTAGATCTGTCATTTTTCATGTGTAACCTATAATAGACTAACAGTGAATTGTTTTAGGAAAAAGAACAAGTGTTTTTCATAATTTATAACAACTTAGATTAAAAACTTAGATACTTTCATAATTGTGATTAAAAATGTTTTGTGATATGTAGGAGATGGAGGAGAAGATTGAGGAAGAGAAAGAAGAAGAGATCAATGTAGAGAAGCCATTACTGGAGAAGAAAAATAAGAAGACTAAAAAGAATGATGCTAATGAAACTTGCAAACCAAAGAAGAAGAAGACAAAATCTCCCAAGAAATGGTCTCGTTTTAGCTTATTGGGCTGCTAATTTTATCTAAAATTTCATGGACTATGCATTATTTCGTATTTGTTTAAATCTAAGTTTTTCTTTACCCATCAAACTTTAGGATTGTCGAGTTTTGCTTAAACTCTTTTTTTATTGCTGTGTATCTAGATACTAGATAAGCTCGGCTTTTGACATGATCGTAGCAAACAACTGGATTAATTAGTTTCGATTTAGAGTTAACATGATTTTCTAAAACAGACCTAAAATAAAACTGAAAAGTTAGCAGTAGGGACTACAAGTATATATTAATCGACATCAACTATTTTTTTTTTTTTTGTGACAACCATAAACTATGTTTTAGCATATATATGCTCTTGAAAAAAGACAAAAGAAATATATGCTCTGCTTATCGAAACTCCAAAGCAATGTAGCCAAAATCTACTATATAATGATAAAAAAAAAATCTGTTGTTATACTAAATTTTAGGCTGGACTATTAAAGCAACCACTCTCCAAAAAAATGCAAATGTGTGGATGTAGAGATATGTATCACTCACTGTATATTCCACTACTCTTTTTTTTTTTAATCAATGTACATTCCATTATAACATGGTGAGTGGATTCTTGAAAATATTATATTTGAAAATTCTTTCAAGCCTTTTAGAATAAAAAAATTCGCAATGATCAGAATCAATATTATTCCACCAAATGGACTTTTTGATACTTTTATTATCTCTATAATGCTAAAGAATATATATAGCAATCTATCTATTCATAAATATATTAATTATTTTCTAACTTTAACTTTAGGAAAATTTAATCATACCAGTTTGAGAGCACTATTGTCCTTTTCATTTAAAATTTTGAAAAAATTAATTTAGCGTAATGATAAAATTTTATAGAAAAATCGTTTAGGTATAGTGTTTAGCAATATAATTTTACACTCTGGATATTTAACTAAATCATTGTTATAATCATCAAATTTGATATACAAGTGCAATGTGCAAGTATATACTTGACATAAAAATTAAATGTCTACAAGACGCCAAAAAAAACAGCTGGAGACTACTTTTTATGATTTATAACTTGTACCTACCGTATCTCTTGGATTCTACTTCTTACGTACCCAATTATATCTTTGTAACAAAAAATAAACTATTTACTGTAATGATTTTTTATATTTTTTTTTGGACAAAAGTATAATGATTTATAGGCTGTGAATGGTGACCAAAACCGCACTTAAAACCGTATCGCAACAGTGCTGATTTTCATTACTATTTGAACCGCACCGCACTTTTTGCGTACCGCAAAACGCAGTCACCATTCACAGCCATAATATTAAAAATAATTTTAATAGAAAAAACAAAAGTCAAGGTGATAAGAGAAAAAAGTAATTTGCCCATTTCGGTTGCAGATAAATAAACATGGCCAAAACTAGTAAGTATATGACACGGAGGCTTCATGCTCAGTTGCTCACATTTAATTATCACTTGATAAAAATTCTCTAGTACAAGTAAAATGTTTTAATCTTTACAAGTATATTTTTTTTATGTAACTGAAAATTGTTTTAATCTTTACAATTATTTAGTTTCGAGAGAAATTGGGAGTTATAGATTAAGATAAGTAATATAGGTATAGGCTTATAATAGCTTCACGAACAAAGGCTAATGGCTAACCTTTAAATGCATTCGAATAAATAATGATTCTATATTTGAGCATCTAATCAAAATTTCTACGGTTGCCAACAAAAAAATAATTCAACTCCCGTAAATAATTTTTTATTTTATAATTTAATTGCATTTCTATTACGAGTTGACCAATTTCATTTGTAATATATTTACCAAAGTGATGATTAATATAAAATAGTAGGAATTCATGAAGAATATGATAAAATGAGTTATTCTAATTTTAACTATATAGTTTAACTCGTTCAAGATATTTTTAATTAGTATCATATATATATAATTTTAACTATATAGTTTATACATTTCAATCAGAATATAGATGGATGAATAATATGATAAGTCTAACTAAACTGTGTGTTATTGTTCATTAAATTAAATCAGATTTTTCGAATTCAGCAAAATAATTCCATCTATTATAATGAACGGATATATATTTTTTTTGTAGTATTATTTTAGAATCTACAAAAATATTACGTAAATTTGTAATAGTTACTAATTTTGATGTACGTGTCTACAAATATAGTAATTATCAACTAAAAGTAGAAAGATTCAGTGCCTAATGACATTTATGTGATAGCCATTAAAAAAAACTCAAGTCTATTAAATTCCAAATATACCCTTCTTCTCTTTCTTCTTCCTTCAAATTTTCAACTTCTCTCTTTCAAGTTTCAACAAACAATATCAATGGCGAATTCAGAGTCCTCCTCCTCACCAGTAAACGAAGAAGAGAACAGCCAGAGAATCTCAACACTCCATCACCAAACCATGCCTTCCGATTTAACTCAAGACGAATTCACCCAACTCTCCCAATCAATCGCCGAGTTCCACACGTACCAACTCGGTAACGGCCGTTGCTCATCTCTCCTAGCTCAGCGAATCCACGCGCCGCCGGAAACAGTATGGTCCGTGGTGAGACGTTTCGATAGGCCACAGATTTACAAACACTTCATCAAAAGCTGTAACGTGAGTGAAGATTTCGAGATGCGAGTGGGATGCACGCGCGACGTGAACGTGATAAGTGGATTACCGGCGAATACGTCTCGAGAGAGATTAGATCTGTTGGACGATGATCGGAGAGTGACTGGGTTTAGTATAACCGGTGGTGAACATAGGCTGAGGAATTATAAATCGGTTACGACGGTTCATAGATTTGAGAAAGAAGAAGAAGAAGAAAGGATCTGGACCGTTGTTTTGGAATCTTATGTTGTTGATGTACCGGAAGGTAATTCGGAGGAAGATACGAGATTGTTTGCTGATACGGTTATTAGATTGAATCTTCAGAAACTTGCTTCGATCACTGAAGCTATGAACCGGAACAACAACAACAACAACTCTTCTCAGGTTAGGTAATGATGAAATTTGGGGGAAAGAAAAATGTTTCTAAATTGGGGGAGTTTTAATTTTTATTTTGATTTGTAAAACGTTTTTTTTCTTCTCTTGAATTGTAATTTCCTTGTTTGATTTTATGGTTATGTTTTATTTTTTAAAAAAAATCAGTCTCCTGGATAATTGGAATGGTCGAGATAGGTTAAATTTAATAACATACTTGTTATATCATAGAATTAGGAATGATAACATACTAATTATAGTAGTTCGTTTATTCAATTGGTTGACAAGATAAATTATACAGGAATGATAACATACTAATTATAGTAGTTAGTTTTCTTTAACTGTTGTGTAGATTGTACTATTTTGTAGGTTATTAGTATTCTTGTTTTATTCAATTTTTGTATTTGAAATGATATATGCATGGAATAGATTTCTAGGTCAGATGGAAAAATAATGATATTTTTTTTGTTCTTCGATACATATTTATTTATAGCGTATGTTTTAATATAGTGTTGTGTGTAGTAACTTTTCATAATAAAACGAATAAAAGCTTAATGTCTGAAAATTGGCAGTATTTATAAGTCAATTTTGGCAATTCGTAAATTCGCAAAATTATTTGTTTTCTAGCGTTAATGACAAAAAAAAAAACCTAAAAAAAAAAA